>OLSH01000237.1_pt1 | contig 58470 bp, 53 predicted proteins | sample 1643221 | NCBI WGS metagenome assembly OLSH01 (sample SAMEA3136681, study PRJEB25190) | human gut metagenome | biome: human gut; feature: human-associated habitat; material: faeces | place: Austria | collected 2013 | reverse complement strand
GACATAACGCAGACGATTAACCGGGAGCGCAATGTGCGTTGAAATCACATGCGACAAACGCTTTTCCCGGATTAATAAAGTTGCATACCAATAACATTATCTCTGGCACCCTGCAGGCGCATATACCCCAGGCCTGGCAAGCAACAGCGCCGCCGGGCAGTCAGGCACCGTACCCGTGGCTGTGCCGGATGGCGGCATAAATGCCTTATCCGGCCTACGGGATCCTCCCGTAAGCCTATACAACTCCGCCGGGTCACAAACGCCAGGCAACCTATCTCACGCCTTCTGCTTGGCCTCGGACTCCTGACTGCTGTTCAGCGCCAGCGAAACCGCCAGCGTCTGGGCCAGACACAGGGAAGCAACCTGCGAGCGGAAGCCATCCACCTGCGCTTCACGCACCACAAAGCAGACGTCGCTGAAGGCCGCCAGCGGGCTGACCTGACTGTCGGTGATCGCGATCTGTCGCGCTTTGCGCTGCGCGCCCAGCTCCACCAGCTCGACCACTTCCCGCGCGTACGGCGAGAAGCTCACCGCCACCACCACGTCTTTCGGGCCGACCAGACTCAGCTGCTCGGTGAACATGCCGCCGAGGCCGTCGATCAGAAAGGCTTTGCGATCGAGGTGGCGCAGCGCATAGGTCAGATAGGAGGCGACGCTGAACGACCGGCGCAGGCCAATGACGTAGATATTTTCCGCTTCGCCCAGCAGGGCCACCGCGCGCTCCAGCTCATCGCTGGAGGTCTGCATCGCCAGCTGCTGCAGCGCCTGGTTGTTCACCATCGTGAACATATTGAGGATTTCCGTCGGCGTTTCCGGCGGGCTGGACTCATCGCTGGTGGTCTGACGGAACAGACGGGCGCGCTCGGTATAGTTGGCGGTCTCTTCCATCAAATGTTGCTTGAACATCTGTTTCATTTCGTTAAAGCCGCTAAAGCCGAAGGCGTTGGCAAAACGAATCAACGTGGAAGGGGGAACATCCGCCTGTTGCGCAATGGAGGCCACGGTATCGAAAGCCACGCTATTGCTGTTATCAAGGATATAGCGGGCGACCTGTTTCAGGCGTTTGCTTAATGTATCGTAGCGACGCCTGATTTCATCCTGCAGGATGGTCAGCTGTGTTGGGTTATTGGCCATAGAGTGCGCTCTGAGAAAATGGAAGGAATATGGCTTCCAGTGTACCAAATGAAGCGAATTTTTCATTTATTGCGACGAAATACGCGATTCATTTCACGAAGAAACAGAAAAACGCCCGCTCCGCAAGGTGACGGAGACGGGCGTCGGGGGATCAGCGGCGGGCTTCGCGCCAGTAGCCAATAAGCGTCAGGTAGTTGCGTTTCACTTCCTCTATCAGGGCCTCATCGCTGAGCTCACCCTGCATCCAGCGCCGCGACGGCAGGCCAAAGATGGTGCGCCCAACGGCGAAACCTTTGATCATCGGGTGTGCGGCCGCCTCGGCGAAACCGGCGCGCAGTTTGTCGGAAGGCGCGTCGAGGCCGAGGATCAGGATCCCGCGGCTCCACGGATCTTCGCGCTCGATAAGGGCGGTGATCTGCTGCCAGCTGGCGCTGGAGAGCGGCGGCAGCTTCCACCAGTCCGGCTTGATCCCCAGCTGATAGAAGTGTTCCAGCATGGTGTGGTAATGGCGCTCGTCTTTGTCCGGGCCATTTTCCGGCAGGATCACCTCCAGCAGCAGCTCATGGCCTGACTTGTTACAGGCCTGCCACACCTCGAGCAGCAGGGCGTCCTGCTCTTCACGCAGCGCCGCCGGGTCGGCAGGATGATAGAAGACCAGGCATTTGACGACATGCTCCAGCGGCCAGTCGATCAGCTGCGAGCCGATGTTGCCATGCTCCAGACGCAGCGGTCGCGAGCTGGGCAGCTCGATGGGGCGGCCGATCCACCAGCCCTTGCCGGTAATGGCGTTCAGCGCACGCTGGCCATAGGTGCCGTCGGCCAGAATGCCGCTGCGCTGATCGAGACCCGCCTCCTGCGCCGCCGCTTCGGCCGCGGCTAACAACAACAGCTTGAGCTGCGGAATGCAGGCTTCATCGCGCCCGGTCTCCCGTGCCAGGTCGGCCAGCTGTTTGCGATGGTCGAAGGCGAAAATGCACAGCTCCGGCCACTGCTGACGGCGGCTGGTGACCCGGTGCAGGTGGTTGAGGCGCTCGTCGACGTCCGGGCGCGGCACCGATTCGGCGCGCAGCAGGTAGTCATCGAGTTCGACTTTGGTGGGCATCGCTGGCGCGCAGCCGTGGCGGGAAACCACCAGCGCGCCGCAGGCGTTGGCGTAACGGCAAGCCTGCTCCCAGCCTTCGTCGTTGAGCCAGCCGCGCAGCAGGCCCGACATAAAGGCATCCCCGGCGCCCAGCACGTTGAGAACCTCCACGCGCACGCCCTGCTGCAGCGGCACCTGGTCCCAGCTGTCCGGGATGTCGCCTTCCAGCACTACGCAGCCCATCGGCCCGCGCTTACACACGAGGGTGGCTTTGGTGGCATTGCGCACATTTTTCAGCGCGGTCAGGGTATCGGTGCTGCCCCCGGCAATATGAAACTCTTCTTCGGTTCCCACCACCAAATCGAACAGATGCAGCACTTCCTGCAGCTGGCTGGTGACCGGCCCGGACTCAATGAAACGGGTTTCGCCATCGCCGAGCGAGGTGAGCCCCCACAGCACCGGACGGTAATCGATATCCAGCGCGGTACGCAGGCCGTGACGGCGAGCGTATTCCAGCGCCTTCAGCACCGCGGCGCGAGTGTTGGCGTGCGACAGGTGGGTGCCAGTCACCGCCAGCGCCCGGGAGGAGGCAATATACTCCTCGCTGATGTCATCAGGCGTTAAGGCCATATCGGCGCAGTTATCACGGTAGAAAATCAGAGGGAAGGTCTCCTGATCCTTAATCCCCAGCATCACCAGCGCGGTCAGGCGGGATTTGTCGGTGATCAGATACTCGGTATCCACCCCGGCGCGGTTGAGCGTTTCACGCAGGAAACGGCCGTTGTGTTCATCGCCAACGCGCGCCAGCATGGCCGATTTCAGCCCCTGAATCGCGGTGCCAAAGGCCACGTTGCCGGAGGAGCCGCCCAGATATTTCGCGAAACTGGCAACGTCTTCTAGCCGCGAACCGATCTGCTGGGCATAGAGGTCGACGGCCACCCGACCTATACAGATGACGTCGAGCCGCTTTACTGCTGCATTCATAGCTAGGATTTCCTTTTTGGTGTCTGCTGCCTGGAAGGGTCGGGATCCCGACGTCGACTCCGTGAACAGCCTGAGGGTTATTGGTTACCCTTAGTTTGAGAAATAAATATTTCATTTGCAAACTCGTTCGAAATTAAAAAACCAAAAGTGTGAGGGATCTACCACTCTGCCGCACTGAGCCTCGCGCGAGCGTGGATCGGCCCCTCTGTCGACCCGGGGGAAAATGAAACGCCAAATGGCATCCATTTACCTATGATTTTTAAGGGGATATTGTCGTGTGGCGCGGCAAAAAAGGGTCCGAAAACGTGTCTGGAATGTAAGTGAAACGTATGAAATGGGTAGAGAGTTTGATCCCTCTCGCAAAATGAAATATTTCTTCTGTATTTGTATTTAATGAAAAAAATGTTTGCCTATAATCCACAGGTATTCCAGTGACGTGAACGACGGCCCCGGCGGCATCGGCGCGACGCCACACACAAATACTGAACAATAAGGATTGTGCATCATGGGCAAACTGAGACTGACAACGGCGCAGGCGCTGGTGAAGTTCCTCGATAACCAGTACCTGGAAGTGGATGGCGTAGAGCTGAAATTCGTGAAAGGCATTTTCGCGATTTTCGGCCATGGCAACGTCCTGGGGCTGGGGCAGGCGCTGGAGCAGGACAGCGGCGATATGCGCGTCTATCAGGGGCGTAACGAGCAGGGGATGGCCCACGCGGCCACCGGTTTTGCCCGCCAGGCCCTGCGCCGGCAGATTATCGCCTGCACCTCCTCCATCGGTCCAGGGGCGGCCAACATGATCACCGCCGCCGGCACCGCCAGCGCCAACCGCATTCCGCTGCTGCTGCTGCCGGGCGATGTCTTCGCCACCCGCCAGCCGGATCCGGTGCTCCAGCAAATTGAACAGAGCTACGATCTCAGCATCAGCACCAATGACGCTTTCCGCGCAGTCAGCAAATACTGGGACCGCATTACCCGCCCGGAACAGCTGATGAGCGCCTGCATCAACGCCATGCGCGTCCTGACCGACCCGGCGGAAACCGGCGCGGTGACGCTGTGCCTGCCGCAGGATGTGCAGGGCGAAGCCTGGGACTACCCGGAATCCTTCTTTGCGCGCCGCGTGCACCGTCTCGACCGCCGCCCGGCCAGCGCCGCGCAGCTGGCGGACGCCGTCGCGGCCATCAAAGCCAGCCGTAAACCGCTGATCGTCTGCGGCGGTGGGGTGAAATACTCCGGCGCGGGCGAAGCGCTGTCCCGTTTCGCCGAGCGCTACGGGGTGCCCTTCGCCGAAACCCAGGCCGGGAAGGGGACGGTGGTCTCGTCTCACCCCCTGAACGTCGGTGGCGTCGGCGAGACGGGCTGCCTGGCGGCGAACCTGCTGGCGAAAGAGGCCGACCTGGTGATCGGCGTCGGCACCCGTTTCAGCGATTTTACCACCGCCTCGAAATGGATCTTCCAGCACCCGGAGGTGCGTTTCCTGAATATTAACGTCAGCAACTTCGACGCCTGGAAGCTGGACGGCATTGCCATGCTGGCGGACGCCCGGGAAGCGATGACCGCCCTCGACGCGGCGCTGGCGGACAGCGGCTGGCAGGCCGGCTGGGGCGCGCAGATCGAGAGCGTGCAGAGCCGTCAGTTAAAAGAGACCCAGCGCGTCTACCAGGCGGTGTGGCAGGAAAAATCCTTTGTGCCGGAGATCGACGATCACCTCGATCGTGAATCGGTGTATCGCGAGTTCCGCCAGATCACCGACTCCACCCTGACCCAGAGCAGCGTCCTTGGGGTACTGAATGAAACGCTGCCGGCCGAGGCGGTGATCGTCGCGGCGGCGGGCAGCCTGCCAGGCGATCTGCAGCGCGTCTGGCGCAACCGCGCGGAAAACACCTACCACGTGGAGTACGGCTACTCCTGCATGGGATACGAAGTCAACGCGGCGCTGGGCGTGAAGCTGGCGCAGCCGCAGAGCGAAGTCTACTCCCTGGTCGGCGATGGCTCCTTCATGATGCTGCACTCTGAGCTGGTCACCTCCCTGCAGGAGCGGGCGAAGATCAACGTCGTGCTGTTCGACAACATGGCCAACGGCTGCATCAACAACCTGCAGATGGAACATGGGATGGACAGCTTCGGCACCGAGTTCCGCTACCGCCAGCCGGAAACCGGCCAGCTGCAGGGCGGCCTGGTGCCGGTGGACTTCGCCACCATCGCCGCCGGCTACGGCTGCAAAACCTGGCGCGTCACCACCCTGGACGAACTGCGCCACGCGCTGGACGCCGCCCGTCGCGAAACGGTCAGCACCCTGATTGATATTAAAGTGCTGCCGAAGACCATGGTGCACAAATACGGCAGCTGGTGGAACGTCGGAGTCGCCCAGACGGCGCTCTCAGAGCGGATCCGCAAGGTGGCGCAAATGATTAATGAAAAGCGCGCCCAGGCGCGTGATTACTAAAACGAACCTCTACCCTGAATCCTACAGACTTACGGAGAAAACCATTATGTCGCTCAAATTAGGTGTCATCGGCGCTGGCGCTATCGGTAAAGAACACATCCGTCGCTGCACCCAGGTTCTGCAGGGCGCCACCGTTGTGGCGGTGTCTGATATCAATGCCGACAACGCCCGTGCGGCGGTCGCGCTGCCGGGCGTGCAGGCGGAAGTCTACGCCGACGGCCACGACGTGATTAACGCCAGCGATGTCGATGCCATCCTGGTCACCTCCTGGGACCCGACCCACGAAGAGTACACCCTGGCCGCCATCGCCGCTGGTAAGCCGGTGTTCTGCGAAAAACCGCTGGCGATGTCTGCGGAAGGCTGCCGTCGCATCGTTGATGCCGAAATGAAGGCCGGCCGTCGTCTGGTGCAGGTTGGCTTTATGCGCCCGTACGACGAAGGCTATCTGGCGCTGAAAAAAGTGATCGACGATGGCGATATCGGCGCGCCGCTGATGCTGCGCTGCGCCCACCGCAACCAGTCGGTCGGCGAGAACTACACCACCGATATGGCGATCACCAACACCCTGATCCACGAGCTGGACGTGCTGCGCTGGCTGCTGAACGATGACTACCGTTCCGTGCAGGTGCGCTTCCCGCGCTCCACCTCGCACACCCATGCGCGCCTGAAAGATCCGCAGATCGTCTCCTTTGAAACCAAAAAAGGCACCCTGATCGACGTCGAAGTGTTCGTGAACTGCCAGTACGGGTATGACATCCAGTGCGAAGTGGTCGGCGAAACCGGGATTGCCCGTCTGCCGGAGCCGTCTGCCGTCCAGATGCGCAAGTCCGCCAGCCTGTCGACCGCCATTCTGACCGACTGGAAAGACCGCTTTATCAAAGCCTACGACGTCGAGCTGCAGGCCTTTATCAACGACGTCAAAGCCGGCCAGCTGCACGGCCCGTCGGCCTGGGACGGCTACGCGGCGTCGGTGGCGGCGGACGCCTGCATTAAAGCGCAGGGAACCAGCGAGCCGGTTGAGGTGACGCTGCCTGAGTGCCCGGCATTCTACAAACGTTAAGCGCGTTTTGCTGACGGAACTTCTTTGCACAGGTAACGACGATGAAAATTGCCTTTGATGTGGATGTCATTAAGGACCTCGGGATCACCCGCATGGTCCATCAGGTAGCGGAGTGGGGCTACAAGTACATTGAACAGTCGCCGCACCCGCAGATTAACCCGTTCTACAAGCACCCGCGCGCCAGCCGGGAGATCATGGCGGAGTACAAGCAGGCGCTGCGCGATACCGGCCTTGAGCTGTCGTCGTTTATCTGCGTCTACCGCTGGTCCGGCCCGGACGAACTGCGCCGTCAGGCGGCGGTGAAAAACTGGAAACGGCTGGTGGAAATTGCGGTGGAGATGGGCGTTCAGGTGATCAACACCGAGTTCTCCGGCGATCCGAATCAGCCCGAAATCTGCGATGAAATGTTCTATCGCTCCATGGAAGAGCTGTTGCCGATTTTTGAGCGGGAAGGCATCCGCGTGGAGATCCAGGCGCATCCCTGGGATTTCTGCGAAGAGAACAATGAAACCGTCGATATTGTGAAATCGTTCCGCAGCGATAACGTGAAGTACGTCTACAGCGTGCCGCACACCTTTTTCTACGACAAAGGCGTCGGCGATGTGGCGAGCATGCTGCGCTATGCCGGGAGCGATCTCTCCCATGTCCTGATTGCGGATACCCGCAACCATACGAAACATTGCCGCTATATCGTTAACCCGCCGGGCGTGGATGCCGTGGTGCATCAGCACGTAGGCGTCGGGGAAGGGGATGTGGATTTCGACGCGCTGTTCCGCACCCTGCGCGAAATGAAATTCGCCGAGCAGACCTTCAAGGTCGGCGGGGAGCCGATTGTCGCCACCTCGCTGTTTGGCTACCCGGAAAAAATGAAATACCAGGCAGTGGAAACCCGTGAACTTATTGAACGTGAATTGCTGCGCCGCTAAGGCGCAGCGGCAGGAGCCCTACTATGAACAAAGATAACGTCAAACTGGCTATCGCCCCGATCGGCTGGACTAACGATGATATGCCGGAGCTCGGCAGCGAAAACACCTTCCAGCAGATCGTCAGCGAAATGGCGCTGGCCGGCTTTACCGGCAGCGAAGTCGGCAGCAAATATCCGCGCGATCCGGCGGTCCTCAAGCCGATGCTGGATATCCGCGGCATTCAGATCTGCAACGCCTGGTTCAGCACCTTTTTCGCCAACGGCCAGCGGGAAAAAACCATTGATGAATTCGTCAATCACATGAACTTCCTTCATGCGATGGGGGCGAAAGTGATTGGCTGCTCCGAGCAGAGCGGCAGCATCCAGGGGCTGGATAAACCGATCCTCGGCGATGCGAAGCCGTGCTTCAGCGAAGAGGAGTGGCAGCGGGTGGCGGAAGGCTACAACACCCTCGGTCGCCTGGCGGCGGAGAAGGGGATGCAGGTCTGTCTGCACCACCACATGGGCACCGGCATTCAGACCACTGCGGAAATCGACAAATTTATGTCGCTGGTGGACGAGCGCGTCTTCCTGCTGTTCGACACCGGCCACGCCTGGTATTCCGAAGGCGGCGAAGCGCCGATGCTGGCGATCCTCAAAAAGTATCTGCCGCGCATCAACCACGTTCACCTGAAAGACGTCCGTCCGCCGGTGATCGACCAGGTGCGCCGCGACGGCCTGTCGTTCCTCGACGGCGTGAAAAAAGGCACCTTCACCGTCCCGGGCGACGGGGTGATCGATTTCCGTCCGGTGTTCAAGCTGCTGGACGACTTTGGCTATAAAGGCTGGATGGTGGTGGAAGCCGAGCAGGATCCTGCCCTGGCCAATCCTTTCGAATACGCCGTCAAAGCGCGCAAATATATCCGCGAAACGGCAGGGATCTAATCGTTGTGACATTTTCAGGCCATACCGGGTATGGCCTGCTTTTTTTCCTTTCACAACCGGACTCAGGGCTTAACCACGGCGCCGGACAGTTCCCTCTCCCGGGCCCAGAGCTCAACCACGGCGCCGGACAGTTCCCTCTCCCGGATTCAGGGCTTAACCACGGCGCCGTACCGTCCCCTCTCCCTCAGGGAGAGGGCCAGGGTGAGGGTGACGATGACGGGTAACGCGTCACTTCACTTCCGCCAGCGCGGTCTTATCCACATAAGGTTTCATCAGCGCATCGGCTTCCTTCTGCGCCGCCTGAACCGCCGCTTCCGGCGTCACTTTGGCATCATTGACCACCGCCGCCAGCTGGTTCTCCATCGCCTTACGCACCGCCACGGTCTCCCAGGTGGAGTACCACGGATGGGCGTACTTCAGCTGCTCAAGCGCGATCGCCGCCCGCGGATCCTGCTGCAGATAGGCCTTCATCTCCGGCGTATCATATGACGCCTTGCGCGGCGAGAAGTAGCCGGTAAAGCGGCTCCATGCGCCGTTCACGTCGGGGCTCACCAGATAGGTCAGGAACTGATACGCCGCTTTCTTCTGCGCCTCGTTGATGCCTTTAAAGCTCACCAGGCTGGCGCCGCCGATCGGTACCGCCCGCTGCTCTTTAGCCGGCAGCATCGCCACGCCCAGCTCAAAATCTTTGCTGTTCTCGCGCATAAAGCCCAGCGCGCCGGTGCTGAGCATCGCCATCCCGAGCTTGCCGGAGAAGAACGCGGCGCTGATCTGCTTCGAGTTCAGCACCCCGGACGGCATCACCTTGTCCTTGTAGATCAGATCCTGCCAGAAGCGCAGGGCGCCGATGGCGGTCGGCGAGTTGTAATAGACCTCGCCAGGATAGTCTTCGTTAAAGTATTTCCCGCCGTTGGCGCGCACCAGCGCCGAGAAGATCCAGCCGCCGTAGTCGTCGTTGGTCGACGGCAGCATGATCCCCCACTGGCCTTTGCTTTCGTCGGTCAGCTTTTTGGCATCGGCCAGCAGCTCGGCCCAGGTCTGCGGCGGCTGTTTGATCCCGGCCTGATCGAACATCGTCTTGTTGTAGTAGAGGATCGGCGTCGAGTTATGGAACGGGATCGCATAGGTGGTGCCCATCACCTGGGCGTTCTTATGCATCGCGGGCCAGAATTCCTTTTGCAGAAAATCGCCAGCCTTTTGATCGCCATATTTAAACAGCTCGTCCATTGGCAGGATCTCATCCTTCAGCGCCAGATCGGTGGTGAAGTTGGCGGACATGATCACCAGCGCCGGCGGCTGGCCGGCCTTCTGCGCCGATTCGGCTTTGATCTTGGTGGTGTCGTAGTTGCCGGTGAAGATGCCGCGTACTTCGACATCCTGCTGCGAGTCGTTGAATTGCTTAATGACGCGGGTCATCTCCATGGTCAGCTTGCCGTCCACCGGCGCCGGGAACATGAAGTCTATTTTCTCTTTTGCCAGCGCCGCGCCGCTCAGGGCAAGACTGAGGCCAACCGCGACTACCGTAAGAGGTTTAAACATGATTACACTCCATCAGTAAATTATGCTGGGTCTCAGCATGAAAAAGATGCACATCGGCAGGCGAGAAGCCGACCAGTAGCGACTCGCCTTTCTCCGGCACCGTGCCGCGGTGGCGGCGGCTAAAGCGCAGGGTGCCGATCGGGGTGCTGACGTGGAGCAGGTAGTCGGCCCCCATCAGTTCTCGTTGCAGAACGGTGGCCGGCAGGCGCAGATGGCCCTCCTCCACGCGGTCGGTAATATGTTCCGGGCGAACGCCCAGCCAGACGCGGGTCTGATCCCGGTGGCGCGGCGGCAGCGGATGGCGCTGTTCTCCCAACAGTACTTCACCGTTGGCGCAGGGCAGCGACAGGAGGTTCATCGCCGGCGAACCGATAAACCCGGCGACGAACAGGTTGGCCGGATTGGCATACAGATACTCCGGGCGCCCGACCTGCTGTACGTGGCCGCCGTTCATCACCACGATGCGGTCGGCCATCGACATCGCCTCGGTCTGGTCGTGGGTCACATAGATGGTGCTGGTTTTCAGCTGCTGGTGGAGGGCCATAATGCTGTCGCGCACTTCGCTGCGCAGGCGGGCGTCGAGGTTGGAGAGCGGCTCGTCCATCAGGAACAGCCGCGGATTGCGCACAATCGCCCGGGCCATCGCCACCCGCTGGCGCTGGCCGCCGGAGAGCTTCGCCGGTTTGCGGTCGAGCAGCGCCTCCAGCTGCAGCATCTGCGCCACTTTATCCACCCGCGGCTGCCAGCTGCTTTTCTCTTCCTTGCGCACCTTCATGCCGAAGGTGATGTTGTCGCGCACCGACAGATGGGGGAACAGGGCATAGTTCTGGAAGATCATCGCGAAGTTGCGCTCGCGCGGCGTGGTGGCGGTGATGTTCTCATCATGCAGCCAGATTTGGCCTTCGCTGACCGGCTCCAGCCCGGCGAGCAGGCGCAGCAGGGTGCTTTTCCCGCAGCCCGACGGGCCGACCAGCACCACGAATTCGCCTTCGTGAATATCCAGCGACAGGGCGCTGAGCGCCGGTTTGCCGTCGAAATGTTTACTGATGTTTTGCAGACTGAGCATGGCGGTTAGCGCTCTTCCGTTGGGCAACTGATGTTTTCGTCGTACAGCCAGGGGCCGGCGTAGTGGGCCAGCGAGTGCTGGTAGCTCACCCACTGCTCACCGACCTGACGGTGCATCAGGCACGAGGCCGGGGAGAGGTCGTAATAGGGCCGGGTGTCTTCGTGGCAGTACGGCACCTGATGGACGGTACCGGGAATGGTGGAGATCAGCGCCTGGCGATACTGGGTCATGGTCAGGCTGTGGTTATGGCCGCAGAAGATGCGCGTCAGCGACGGGAAACGCTCCACCAGCGCCAGCAGACGGTGGCCGTTTTCGCAGGCGATCGGGTCCATCTGCGCATTGCCCAGCGGCAGCGGCGGGTGGTGCATAAACACCGTTGCCGGTTTGTCGCCGCCCTCGAACAGCTGCGCTTCCAGCCAGCCGATGGTCTCGTCGGTCAGCCAGCCTTTTGACGTGCCGGCATGACTGGAATCGATAAACAGCAGGCGGGTGGCGAAGTCATCCACCGCATAGCGCATATTTTGCGGATCGTTGCCCAGCTGCGGGCACAGCGGGTGAAGATGCTCCAGAAAATGGGCTTTGTCGTCGTGGTTGCCGGGGATCAGATACAGCGGATAGTTCAGGCTGCCGAGGATCTGACGGGCGACCTCATACTCTTCCGGGCGGCCGCAGTTGACGATATCCCCGCTCACCACCACCGCGTCCGGACGCTCGCGCAGCGCGTTAAGCTGGGAGACCACGTCGGCATTGGCGGCATTGACGTCGATAAAGCCGTACAGCTTCTCGCCGCGGCTGCGGAAATGGGTATCGGAAATGTGCGCTAACAGCATGAATCACTCCTTATTTGATCCCGGAGAAGCCGAAGCTCCGCAGGAACTGTTTCTGAAAAAGGATGAACGCCAGCATCAGCGGCAGGCAGACCATCAGCGTCCCGGCGCCGATGGTGCCCCACTGGCCGCCGGATTCGGCGCCCATGGCGAAGGAGACCAGCCCGACGGTCAGCACCTGCTTATCGGGATCGTTGAGCATCATCAGCGGCCACAGGTACTCGTTCCAGTGGTAGGTAATGCTGACGGTGGCGAAGGCCAGCACCGACGGCCAGGACATCGGCAGCAGCACGCGGAACAGCACCTGCCACCAGCGGCAGCCCTCCATCAGCGCCGCCTCCTCCAGCTCTTTCGGGATGGCGAGGAACGCCTGACGCATCAGGAACACGCCGAACGCCGAGGTGAAGTAGGGCATCATCACCCCGGTGAGGGTGTTGAGCAGGCCGAAGGTTTTCAGGGTCAGCATGTTCGGCACCATCATCACTACCGGCATGATCATCAGCTGCACCAGGAACAGGAGAAACAGCGTCTGCTTGCCGCGAAACTCGTGACAGGCGAAGACGTACCCGGCGGTGGTGATGGTCAACAGCTGCACGAAGAAGGTGCCGAAGGTGAAGATAAGGGTGTTGGTATACAGGCTTAGCCAGTCGGCGCTCTGCCAGGCGTCGCGGAAGTTATCGAGGGTCAGCGGCAGGCGGGGCAGCAGCGACGCCATATCGTCGCCGAAGGTGGTGGCGCTGAACGAGGTCGCCAGCATCCAGATAAACGGGCTGACCCACAGCAGCGCCAGGCAGCACATTAATACTGTGAGCGTAAAGGGCGACGAGCGGCGCAGGCGCAGCCACAGCGGACGCGCAGCGGCGGGTGTGCGGACCAGCAGCGGCGAGATATCAGCGCTCATAGTGGGCTCCTTTCTCCAGCAGTTTCAGGTTAATCAGCGAGAAGGCGAACAGCCCGGCCAGGGTCAGGAAGGTGGCGGCGGAGGCTTTGCCGAGGTCGTGGGTATCCCAGGCGAGATTCTGGATGTAATAGAGCAGCACGGTGGTGGCGTTGTCCGGCCCGCCGCGGGTCATCACCGCCACGTGGTCGATCTGGGTGATGGAGTAGATCAGCGCGGTGGTGATCACAAAGCTTAGCGTCGGGCGCAGCAGCGGTAACGTGACCTTAAAAAAGACCTGCGTGCGGGTAGCCCCCTCCATCAGCGCCGCTTCCCGCGTCGAGGCCGGAATGCTCTGCAGCCCGGCGAGGAAAAACAGCATGTAGTAGCCGGCGAACTTCCACACGCCGATCAGCGCCAGGGCCAGCAGCGCGCTGTTGCTGCGTCCCAGCCAGTTGTTGTTCATCGGCCCGAACAGCTTCGCCAGATAGTGGTCGAGCAGGCCGAGGCCGGGCATAAAGATAAACAGCCACAGTGCGGCGGCGCTGACCATCGGGATAATCATCGGGAAGAAGAAGGCGGTGCGCAGCCAGCGGTTGACGCGATGGTTCTCGCTCAGGGCGACCGCCAGCAGCAGGGCGAGGGTCACCCCGGGCACCACCGTCAGCAGGATATAGAGCAGGTTATTGCCAAGCGACTGCCAGAAGACATTATCGGCAAACAGGCGGGCGAAGTTATCCAGCCCGACGTACTGCGCGCCGTCGCTGGCCATGCGGGTATCAAACAGGCTGTCATACACCGAACGCCCCAGCGGGAACCAGGTAAACAGCAGTAAAAACAGCAGGGAAGGCGACAGGATCAGCCAGGGAAGCCAGGTCTTTCTCATGGTGACGCGCATCTCGTTCAGCCATTTATCGAAGCCCGGATTGTGGGAAGCAATGACTACAGAGGCATGGCGGGGAGATGACGGTTTGATGAAGCGACGGGGAAAACGCCGGGCGAGCGGGCCGCCCGGCGGGAGAGAACCATCAGAAGTCGGCTTTCAGCACCGCGCGGTAGCGGGCTTTGCCTTCGCGAACGTGCTTCAGCGCTTCGTTAATTTGCGACATCGGGAACAGCTCGGTGGTCGGAGCCACTTTGCTGCGCCCGGCAAACTTCATCAGCGTGCGCAGTTCGGACGGGTTACCCGTCGCCGAGCCGGAGATGCTGCGGTCGCCGCCGATAAGGGTAAAGGCCGGCACCGGGAACGGCTTCATCACCGCGCCGACGGTATGGAAGTTGCCGCCGTAGGCCAGGGCTTCGAAGTACGGCTGCCAGTCGAGGTCCACCGCCACGGTGTTGATGATCAGGTCAAACTGACCGGCCAGCGCTTTTAAGGCTTCAGGATCGCGGCTGTTGACCACGCGATCGGCGCCCATCGCCAGCACTTCCTGCTCTTTGGCCGGGTTGGAGCTGAAGGCGGTCACTTCCGCGCCCATCGCCCGCAGCAGCTTAATGGCGATATGGCCGAGGCCGCCGATGCCGATCACCCCGACGCGGCTGGTGGCGGTGACGTGGTGGGTCAGCAGCGGTTTAAAGACGGTGATGCCGCCGCACAGCATCGGGCCGGCGGACGCCAGATCGATGCTCTCCGGCAGGGGGATCACCCACTGCCAGTCGGCGCGCAGCTTATTGGCGAAGCCGCCGCGGTTGAGAATGGTCGGCACCGAGCCTTCCAGGCAGTTGATCTGATTGCCGCTGATGCAGGCGTCGCAATGGCCGCAGCTGCGCGCCGTCCAGCCGATGCCGACCTTCTGGCCAATCTTCAGCCCTTTATCCTGCGCCGCGCTGCCCAGCGCCGCCACCCGGCCAATCACCTCGTGACCGGCCACCAGCGGGTAGCTCGACATCCCCCATTCGTTGTCGATCATCGACAGGTCCGAATGGCAGATCCCGCAGTATTCCACCTCAACTTCGACATCTTCCGGCTGCAACTCGCCGGCATCGTATTCCCACAGCGACAGATCGGCGCCCGCTTCTTTGGCGGCGTAGCTTTTAATGATGCTCATGTTTATTTCCTTGGGGTTGGCGTAATAACCCAGAAAGTGTAGAGCATGGCATTCCCCGGCGCTTGGCAATCGGAGGGGTCGCGAAGCGGGCGGACCAGCCGCCCGTTAAGGTCAGCGGCTGGCCAGCGGCCACTGATTGAGGCGGATACCGCGCTGCGGCGCGCTCTCGGCAAAATCATCCAGCACCGCCTGCACGTCCGGGTCGAGATAGCCGACGCTGTCGTGCTCGACGATCACCACGCTCTTTTCCGGAATTTTCGCCAGCAGGGCCAGCAGATGCGGATTGTGCATAAAGGTCAGATTCTGCTGGATGCGCAGCACGTAGTGGTCATCGTAGCGCGCCAGCTGCAGCGAGTGGCGATGGCTGCGCCAGAGGCTGAATGCCATCTGGGTGGCAAGACCAATCCCGATCCCCGCCAGCATGCCGAAGGAGATAATCCCGCCGATGGTGGCGAGGAACGGGACGTACTGCGCCGCACCCTGGCGGAACTGCTCGATGAACAGCCGCGGCGTCGCCAGCTTATAGCCGGTATACAGCAGCACGGCGGCGAGGCTGGCGAGCGGGATTAAGGTCAGCAGGCCGCTGAACCACAGGCCGCAGATCAGCAGCAGTACGCCGTGGATAAAGATCGACAGTTTGCTCTGCGCGCCATTGCTGACGTTCACGGAGCTGCGGACGATCACCGCGGTGATCGGCATCGCCCCCAGCACGCCGGAGAGCAGGTTGCCCACGCCCTGGGCGACCATTTCGCGGTTCGGCGAAGGCGGTGGATTTTGCGGACGCAGTTTTTTCAGCGCCTCCTGGCTGAGCAGGGTTTCGAGGCTGGCGACCAGCGCCAGGGTCACCGCCACCACCCACACCGACGGATTGCGCCACGCGCTCCATGCGGGAGACTCCAGCTCGCCCAGCAGATCGCCGAGGCTGCCGAACGCCGGCAGGGTAATACGCGGCAGGGCGGCCAGCTGCTGCGGCGCAAAATGGGTCAGCAGCAGGGTGGTCACGCAGCCGAGCAGGACGGCGATCAGCGGCCCGGGGATCCAACGCAGGCTCTTCACCCGGCGGATAAGCGGCGAGCCCCACAGCCAGAGCACCAGCAGACCGCCCGCGGCGACGGCAATCGCAGTGACGGAGAAAGCGGCATTGCCCTGAACCACATCGGCAAGTCCGGTCTCTTCCGCCGTGCCGAGCGCGACGGGGATCTGCTGCATAATCAGCAGGATGCCGATCGCCGCCAGCATGCCTTTGATGACGCTGGCGGGAACCAGCGAGATAAAGCGCCCGGCCCGCAGGATGCCGAACAGCAGCTGCAGCACGCCGGCCAGCACCAGCGCCATCAGGAAGACGGAGAAGGAACCCAGGGATTCGATGGCGGCGACGACGATGGTGACCAGTCCGGCGGCGGGGCCGCTGACGGCGAAGCGGGAGGGGCTGAGGGCGGTGACGACCAGGCCGCCGATGATGCCGGTCAGCAGGCCGACGAAGGGCGGTAAGCCGCTGGCCTGGGCGATGCCGAGGCACAGCGGCAGGGCGACAAGGAAGACGACGATGCCGGCGAGAGAGTCCTGACGAAGCGTGTTCATGGGGCGTGCTCCTGCGGTGAGAGGTGTTCGACGAGGGTGGTTAAATGGCCGGAAGCCAGATCGTAGACGCAGCCGTGCAGGCTGAGCGGCCGCCCGCTGGCGAGCACCGTCTGCACCGGTTCACTCTCCAGCAGACGGGCGAACTGGGCGCGAACGTTGGCTTCCACCAGGGCATCAAGGGCACGGCGAGAGCACTCCGCGTCGGTGCTGGCGCTGGCACTGGCGCCGGGGGAGGCCTCAACACCACACCCATCGGCGATCTGCGCAATTTCGTGATGCAGGGTGTGGCGCAGCTGGCCGATGCGGCGAGCCAGCGCCGAGGACTCCTGCGCCAGCGGCAGGGTGGGCAGAGAGAGCGCCGCCTGCACGCCGCCGCAGCCGTAGTGGCCGCAGAGCACCACCCGCTCCACCTCAAGGTAGTGGAGGGCATACTGCAGGACGCTCATGACGTTGTCGTCGGCGGGGTCGAGCATGTTGGCGATATTGCGGTGGACAAAGAGCTCGCCGGGCTGGCTGCCGGTGAGCACCTCGGCGGGCACGCGGCTGTCGGAGCAGCCGATCCACAGCGAGTGGGGGCGCTGCCCGTCGATCCATTTTTCGAAATAGTCCGGATCATGCTGACACTTCTGCAGCGCCCAGCTGCGGTTGCGGGCCAGCAAAGGTTTTAACGTCGTCACAAGTATTCTCCTGAGTTAATTCATCGAGTGAATATGTCCATCAAGACTCGTACAGCGACTAGTAAAAATAGTGTTTACCGGAACCCTTCACGCCTGAGGAAAATCCTGGAATAAACGGCAAAAAGAAAACTTTTCATTAATGTAAAGTTATAAAAATATTGATGAAATTAATATTTGGCTGCGGAGCGGGTGAATAACAAAAAGGCATTGGCTAAAACTTTCTGGAATATATGGGAATGCGGGTGGGTAGGGTTGGTGAGATATTTGGCGATTGGTGAGGGGAATTTATCTGGGGAAAGATGGGTTGTGCTGGGGATGTGGGTGAGAAGGGAGTGAGAAAAATTTGAGATAAGTTTGAGTGGGATTTGGGGGGGTCAAGGGGGAAAGGGGAGTGGCTGGCAGGGGGGGTTGGGGTGGTGGGGGTTGTGAGAGGAGGGGCGCTGGTGGCCGTCGCGCTATGGAATGGCGGTAAAAGGTGACGCCGCGCAGGATAGCGCTGTTTTTTTCAACACTTAGCGCAATGACGACACGCTGTCGCTTGCATGACCGCCGCCGACAGGTATAATCCAGAACGTTTCCGCATCCCCTTCAGTGCCGAAGTGGCGAAATCGGTAGACGCAGTTGATTCAAAATCAACCGTAGAAATACGTGCCGGTTCGAGTCCGGCCTTCGGCACCAAAAGTATATAAATAGACGTCAATCGACGTCTTTTTTTATGCCCAAAATCCGCGCTACACAAGGCTTTACCCGCTTTTCCCCTCAACTGAAGTCAACCTAACTCAACCCACATCAACAAGCTTTTGAGTATACTAATGAGTATATTTGTCGATTCGATATTGCTTGTATACTCACAACATACCAATGGAAGGAGGACCATTATGGCCTTAACGGATACTAAAGTTCGTTCTGCGAAACCTGAGGAGAAAGAGTATTCACTTGTTGACGGCGACGGTATGTCCTTACTTGTAAAACCTAACGGCTCAAAGTATTGGCGATTTCGTTTCCGTTTTGGCGGTAAACAACATTTGATGGCGTTCGGTGTCTATCCTGAAATCTCGTTAGCTAATGCCAGACAAAAGAGAGAAGAGGCTAGAAAGCTGGTTGCTGCTGGCATTGATCCTCGTGAGCATAAGCGTGCTTTAAAAGAAGAGCAGGCGAAAGAGATTATTACTTTCGAGAAGGTTGCCAGAGAATGGCTTGCGACTAACCAAAAATGGTCGGAAGATCATGCTAATCGTGTAAAAAAGAGCCTGGAGGACAATATCTTCCCGGCAATTGGTACTTGCAACATTGCTGAACTGGGTACTCGTGATTTACTGGCACCAATTAAAGCAGTGGAAGTGTCTGGACGTCTTGAGGTGGCTTCTCGTCTCCAACAGCGCACCACGGCCATCATGCGTTATGCAGTACAAAGCGGGCTGATTGATTACAACCCAGCGCAGGAGATGGCTGGAGCCGTCGCCTCTGGCAATCGACAACATCGTCCGGCGCTGGAATTAAAGCGTATCCCTGAGTTACTCGAGAAAATAGACGGTTATACCGGCAGGCCGCTAACCCGCTGGGCAACGGAACTTACTCTGCTTATCTTTATTCGCTCCAGTGAGCTGCGTTTTGCTCGCTGGTCAGAGATCGATTTTGAAACGTCAATGTGGACCATCCCGCCTGAGCGAGAGCCTATTCCCGGCGTGAAACATTCTCAGCGAGGATCAAAGATGCGTACACCTCATCTGGTGCCGCTATCAAAGCAGGCGCTGGCGATCCTGAAGCAGATAAAACAGTTCTGTGGTGAACATGAGCTGATTTTTATTGGCGATCACGATCCGCGTAAACCCATGAGCGAGAACACGGTAAATAGTGCGCTACGGGTTATGGGCTATGACACTAAAGTTGAGGTTTGCGGCCACGGCTTCCGCACAATGGCCTGTAGTTCGTTAATTGAGTCAGGTCTATGGTCGAAGGATGCGGTGGAGCGCCAGATGAGCCATATGGAACGTAATTCGGTACGCGCAGCATATATCCATAAAGCGGAACATCTGGATGAACGCAAGTTGATGCTGCAATGGTGGGCAAACTTCCTGGATGCAAATCGGGAGAAGAGTATTAGTCCTTTCGATTTTGCGAAAATTAATAATCCCATGCTGACCAGATAACACATGACGCTATATTTTGGCCCCTTAACCCCGTAGATTCAACATGAGTGATTACATAAAGAAGGCATCCGTACTTTAACGTTCGGGTGCCTTTTTGCTTTTTAACAACCGAAAATCAGGAGATTTTATCAATGGTTACAATGTGTCCAAAATGTGGTTCTGAACGCGTTAGCGAACGTAACATTGGGAGGAAGGCTGGAGGTATTGCTGGAGGTGTGGCAGGAGCACTTAGTGGCGCAGGTACGGCGGCTACAATTGGCTCTGTCGTGCCGGTAATAGGTACAGCGGCAGGAGCTGTTATTGGTGCTGTGCTAGGGAGATTTGTGGCTGGTGCAACTGCGGGAGCGGTTACCGGCTCAGCCCTTGATGGACTCCTGTTTGACAGATATGAGTGTGGCGATTGTGGTCATACCTTTGACTAGAAGGTTATGCTGAATGTCATATCTTTATGATTTTAATGAATAAAAAATATCCACTACTTGCCTCATCAATTTTAATACACCACATCCCCCGCATAAACTGATCTACAAAAACGATCGATATCATTACAATGATAGCTATAAACTATCAAATATAAAAAATTAATCGTTTTTATCGATGTGTTTTGCAGATCAATTATTGAAATTCGATCGGTAATAACAATTTTACCTGCACTCATAACCTCCCTATCTTAGAAAGGATTTAATTAGAATCAGGCCAGGATTCTCATCGGGCGACAATAAGGAGATGCACCATGCGCCTATAGCAAGGATGTTTCAATGCGGCAGGTATAAGTCTGCCCATCCATTCAACATGCTTACCGGACAAAGTGACGGTTTAAACCACCACTTCAATCATTTATTGCTATTTTTCAAGGAGCCAACGATGGCATTTATTCTTTTACTTTTGTGGATCGGAGCATCGATAGTTATTGGTAAATTGGCTCAGGCCAGTGGCCGTTCGTTCTTTATATGGTTTGTTATCAGTATGCTTATAGATCCCATATTTGGTGCTATTCTTTTTGCTGTAGTCATGAGGTCAAAATGAAACCAGAAAGAATTAAGAGGCTTTTTAAAGCCTATCTTGGCATTGGTTTTTTATTCATGTTACTTGTTTGTATAGGGATTGTTGTTTTGTTATGTCAATAAGGGGAATGATTACATATTTTAATAAGTCTTTTATATCTACCACCATACCCCCCTCCTGTTCAATGCTCTTGAAGTTTACCAGTTTAACGTTCTCTGTAATATTTCGGCTATTATGTAAAGATAAGGAATTATCATGATAAACTATTATGAATATCTTGAGCTGGATATGAATGCCAGTGTTGATGAATTAAACCATGCGATACAAAAAGTAAGTGAGCGTGATGATGCAGATTTAAAATTCATCCGTGAAATGAAATCTATTCTGTTAAACGATGAAGCCAGAGTACTGTATAATAATAAATTGATTTATTTTATTGTTGACGATCGTAACAAGTCTGATTTGGTAAGCGCTGAGAACATCCGTAAATTATTAAACATAGACAACTCGTCGTTACATGAAAAATATATCTGGATTGCAACGGGATTGTTTGTTGTCGGCGTTTTATCTGCATGTTTGTTTAGTTTAGCTGTCAACTATACGGTTAATATGTTCGTTATGATTGCCCTGATTATCTTGTTCTATATGGACTGGAAGCTACTGGATAAACATGGTAAGGCAAGCTTTTCAAAATGGTGGATTCTCTTTTCGCCAGTCTATATTGCTAAACGTTGTAAAGCCGTTGGTCAGGGAAAAATGCTGTTGCTGGTCTGGCTTGGGATATGGGTTGTATATGGCATCGGGAACTTTGCATTCAACAGTAGCAAAACAATGTTGGAGCGCTCAGCATGTGAGGTGGTAACGGATATCTATCATAAACAGCTACGCCAGTACTCACAGCAATGTGAGAACGTAACGTTAACTGAAAGTGAAGGAAAACGGCACTATGGATTTGCTCAACTTAGTGATGGGACAACTAAAGATATTACCGTGACAGAACAATCAGATGGTAAGATTGTTGTATATATTGAATAGGCATTTTTGAGGCAAAGCACTTACCTTTGGGGTAAGTGCTTTTTATATATTTTTTTATTTTTAGAGGAGGTTTGTATGAAATTTTTAAAGAAATTGAAATATGTAATCACTCTGGGTTAATAACCGCCTCCTGTTTAGTAATGGCATCACATTATGGAGATTCAGATGTTCTGTTCGGGTGTATCATAAAAGGTAAAACCACTAAAGAAGTGGCTGTCTTGAGGAATGATAATGATGTCACTTATTTATTCGGCAAATCGGATATTAACGAAGGGGGGGGTTATTCCTGAAACCACTTTGGTAAAAAATGTGAGCCAGCTAAGTCAGGCCTGGAATTACAGTAGGGCTGAGGGCGTGTCGATACATACATTGAACATACCAGAAAACGAGTATACTTACTCTGTTTCCTATATCGATGATGGGAAAAATACTGATGGGGAAATAACTGTTTTAAAACAGGGGAAAGAAATAAGTACGATAAAATGCGATGATGTCTGGGAACAACATCTAGGTGATAGCAATATGATGCATGGTATCCCCGATGAACATTCAGACAATATTAACGAACATGAAAGTAATAAATCCAACTCAGAATCAGAGAAGATACCATCTCAATCACCGGTTAAGATCAAAATAAAAGATTCCACTTACAACTTCAAAGGGGCTTTGTTGAATAAATCGAACTTTCGCTGAGTTGAAGGATCAGAGCTCCATAATCCTGATGATGCAGGCAGTTCCGTGGCAAAGCAGAAGTTCAAAATCACCAACTGGTGCAACTACAACAAGGCCCTGATTAATCGTGGCTCCATCACGTTCTGGCTGGATGATGAGGCGATTCAGGCATGGTATGAGTCAGCAACGCCCGCATCACGCGGACGACCTCAGCGCTATTCAGACCTTGCTATCACCACCGTTCTGGTCATTAAACACGTATTCCGGCTGACCCTGCGAGCCGCACAGGGCTTTATTGATTCCATTTTTTCCCTGATGGGTGTCCCACTGCGCTGCCCGGACTACAGCAGCGTCAGCAAACGGGCAAAGTCGGTGAATGTCAGTTTTAAAGCGTCCACCCGGGGTGAAATCGCGCATCTGGTGATTGATTCCACCGGGCTGAAGGTCTTCGGTGAAGGTGAGTGGAAAGTCAAAAAACACGGCAAAGAACGTCGTCGCATCTGGCGAAAACTGCATCCTGCTGTAGATGCAAAAACACATGAAATTATTTGTGCGGACCTGTCACTGAACAATGTAACGGACTCAGAGGCATTCCCGGGTCTTATCCGGCAGACTCACAGAAAAATCAGAGCAGCAGCGGCGGACGGTGCTTACGCCTCCCGGCTCTGTCACGATGAACTGCAACGCAAAAAAATTAGCGCGCTTATTCCTCCCCGCAAATGTGCGGGCTACTGGCCCGTTGAGTACGCAGACCGCAACCGTGCTGTTGCGAATCAGCGACTGAGCGGGAGCAATGCACGGTGGAAGTGGACAACAGATTATAACCGTCGCTCGATAGCGGAAACGGCGATGTATCGGATAAAACGGTAATCCCCCCGAAAAACCAGTGCATGCATAAGTAGAATTTTCTCCTAACCTGATTGCAGGGGGATTTCTATGAAACGATCACGTTTTACTGACAGTCAGATCATCACCATTCTCAAACAGGCTGAGGCGGGTACGCCAGTTAAAGGAAGTGCGGGCGGGGTAATTTCAGCTAAATAATATATCGAGGAGTGTGACCCACCCCTCGATATATTCAGTTTACTCCCAATGCCTTATAAACCGCATCTACAGGTTCAGAGTAAAAACTCACTTGGAATTTGGTAAACAACTCGGCTGGCACAGTCGGAATATCTACCGCGGAAGACATCGGCAGAAGGACCTTTTTCGCGCCGCTATCGAAAGCAAGTTGTAAGCTTGCTGCCAGATCCTGAACAGGGTTGATCACTCCACCGAGCGTCATGCTACCTAACACGACCAGTTGTTCCTGAACGGGTTTCGCCAGTAAAACGGAACACAGGGCAATAAGTGCAGCAAGGCTGGTCGCGGTACTTGGTCCTGTATTGTGTAATTCGACTACGTGCAGGTGGTACTCATGTTCAGAAAATTTCGCTGTTGCGCTAACACGGCTGAGGTTGCCTTTGAAATAGTCAAATCCAACCCGCATAGCTTCCTTAGCCGAGGTGCTTGATCCCAGACCAGAAACGCTATGCTTACCATTGCCTGCGGTCATCTGAGTTTCGAAGCGATACAAACCCGTCATGCCACTTTCCGCTTGCGTAACTAAATGCACTACGCCTGGCTTTGGCATGCCAGCAGGAATTAATTCGCTGCCGCCCTGTTCTGGAACACTGACGAAGAATTCTTCCAGCGTTTCGTTATCGATGTAACTGAAGTTCACATCGAAGAATTCCAGTCCGCCCAGCTTTTTAAGCTGTTCTTTGACTCGACGGCGGGCTTCCATGGCATAGGCCAGGCAAACACGGACGTCCTCTTTGCTGTAACAGCCATTGGGATGAAGAAGTTTCAATAGACCAGAAACCGTGCGCCTAACTGCGATAACATCGCGCTGGTTGAGGTTATTACCCAGTTTGTAAAATTTATCAATCGCATCGGAGAAGCTGTGCTTACGCACTTCTCGCATGTATTCGGCGAGATAATCTGTGATAAGGCCGTAGCGGTTGGTAAAGAATTCCGGGCGCATTTTCGGGATTTCCCAGCCGGGTATATAGGCGTGGAAGCGGTCGAAAAACGCCGTATCGATCATCGCGGTAGGGAAGGGGGCTAACAAATGGCTGGTTTTGACTAACGTCTCAACGCTCTGATTGATGTTGCCGACGAACACCATTGATGCTTTGCCTTCAATCGAATCTCTGCCGCGGGAAAACGAGCCAGACGCCATGTAATCTTTCATGATTTGTACGCCGTCTTTGTCTTTGAAAGTGATCCCTGCCACTTCATCAAACGCGACCACATCCCACATGCCGACCAGGCCAATCTGGCGGCTGGCCATGTTGTAAAACAGGTTTGCTACCGTGGTTTGTCCGCCGGAAACTAGCAGCGAGTTTGGCGAACATTCTTTATAGACGTGGCTTTTACCGGTGCCGCGTGGGCCCAGTTCGCAGACGTTATAGTTATTTTCCACGAAAGGGATCATGCGGGTGATCAGGTGCCATTTAGTTCGCTGCTCAATGTTGGCCGGTTCCATACCCACGGAACGTAGCAGGACATCAATCCACTGGTCGCGGTTGAAGTGCGTACGTGCGGTAAATACCTCTTCCATGTCCATATTGGGCATCTGGATAGGTTTAAGCGTCATCAGAGAGAAGGGCGACGTTTTCTGTCCTTCCTCAAAGAAGTAGTTCACGGTGATCATGCACCAGATGCCGCCGGTCAACAGTTTTTCGTTGTCCTTGACCATCTGCGGCGGAACCAGTGCATCTTTAATGCCGAGGTTGGAGAGTTGGGCTTCGTAAACGTCTTTCTTCTGATTGAGCTTTACCGATACTTTATCGATGATCTTGTAGGATCCTCGCTCACGAATGAGCGATTTCACTTTCTCTGCTTCATCAGGGCGGACGTAGTTATCAGCCAGAATACGCTTAACGTTCTGCAACCCTTGCTCGACGATCTGGTCATCGTCGGAAGCGCAGTACATACCGAGCAGATACTCCAGCACATAGACCGGGACGTTAGCCCCTTCCTTGAGCTGCTTGGTCAGATCTTTACGCACTACCCGACCACGAAAATGCTGATTCAGTAAGGCGTCCAGATCGTAACCTTCTGCGACGAGTTCCCCTTCAGATACGGCTGGAACGGGTAAGTCATGATGGGTTTGCATATCGCCTCACTTAAAAGAAATCATCCTGAAATGCCAGATCGATAATCACAGGGTACTTCTGGTAACCCGTTTCCGTTTGTGCATCTTCCAGTATCAGCCAGTATTCATTACGGCGATTGAAATTCGCGCCTATCAGCTTCAGCGTAACGTCACGCACACGTTTTTCCATTGTGTTGTTATCGCTGTCAAAGCAGATTCGCTCTTTACCGGATACCACATTATTGGCGTTGTCGACGATGAAGATGTTCAGAGTACGCGGTTCGTATAACTCACCTACCGGATGGGTTTGCAGCAGGCTGACTTTATCAATGTTATTGACGAGTTTGATCAGCGGATGGTAGTTCACGATGTCTACCGGACGACGCTGAGGTTGCTTCTCGGCAGCCGTTTTCTGCAGAGCTTTTACCTGCAATACGGGAACGCAGACTTCCTGTAGCATGGCTCCACCGTGTACAAACCGCGCGCCACCTGAGAAATGGAAACGCTGGATCCCTTTCGGGATCAGGAACTCACTGTTATCGCTGACGCCTGCGGTATCCGCCACTTTTCCTTTCCAGCAAAAATCATCGGCAGGAAGCTGATGGCTGATAATAAAGCGTTTGTGGTTTTTAATCGTATTGTCTGGCTTGATCTGCAGCGTGGTTTTATCTTGCCCGGAAAGGGGCTGCTGCTGGAACAGGAAACCGTGGTCCGCCGTGACGATAATGCGTGTACCATGAAGACGGTTTATTACACGGGTCACTAAATCCTTCAGTTCAACCACCGCGTTGCGACACGCTTCGAAGGTCTTCTCCTCCGTAGATGCGCTGTCACCCATGGCATCAATGGTGTTATGCCAGATATAGACGACTTCGTAATCGCGAATAAGATCCCGTCCTTGCTGATTTTTCCATTTCAGCAGATCGTCCGATTTTACTGCCATCCCTTTATATTTCTTCAGAATGGTATCGCGGTTAGGCGTACCTGAGGTGGATAACCCGTCCGCATAAACGATGTCACCACTACCCGGTTGGTAGCATATCTCGTCATGTGGCAGCAATGCCGCCATTCCCAGCTGGGTATAGCTGGGTAACACGCCCAACTGGGAACGCAGTTCTGCAGTAAAGCGTTTCTCGGTATTGATCTGGTTGCCCAGCTCTTCTGCCACTTCATAACGCAGCGCGTCGGAGATAATCACGAATACGCGCTTGATTTGTGGATTGTTAAACTGCGGCTTAACCACCTCATTGTAGAAGTTCTGCTGTCGTGGAACGCCCGCAATACGCCACTCCTGCATACGGTTTTCGGCTTCCAGAACCTTATTCCAGCTCCGGCTTAATTCTGCCAGATACCAGTTGGAATACAGCGCCTCGATATAATCATCCAGGCTTTTTAGGATCATTGCGCCTTTGCTGTGAACCAATAGCGCGTATTCGTTAAACAGGCGGTAGGCCTGGTCAAAGCGGAACAGCTCTTCGCAGTACGCTTTCCAGAACGTTGCGCTGTCCTGATAGTGGAAACCATCAATATGACGATTGCGCAGATTCAGCAGCCGCTCAGCCTGACGAAGCGCATCATAAATAGCGTAGTATTCCTGACGCGTCTGGCACCAGTATTTGCTCTGGCGTTCGGACAGAAGCTTCTTAAAGGCTTCACGGTCAAGCGTAGTGCTCTCTTCCAGAAGCTGCGTCACCAGCGCATGAATAACGGTCTGCTCAATGCTCAGCGTGGTTTCGCACTCGTGCAGATCATACGGCGAGCTGAGACGGTACTGGTCTTCTGGTCGCAGCGCATCCTGCATCTGCTGTGCGCAATAATCATAGGCTTCTTTGTAGCGACGGTCGGCGCGCCAGGTGACCATAAAGGCCAGCGCGGAGGCTCTGCCTGAGGGCGTGGTCAGTACGTTTTTTTCCAGCCATTCGCGTTTCTGCGGATCTGCCTGCGCGGAGAGATCGGTACAGAACAGCTTGAGGATCAGGTTTTCCAGGGTCGGATGTTCGGCCTGATAACCCATTTCCTGATTCAGAATGTCCCACAGCACGCCTTCCAGGTCGTGGCGTTTCAGCATTGCCAGCGTGTTTTCCAGTTCGCTGTCGTCATCTTTTTGCTGATTAACGTATTGGGTAATCAGGCTGAACAGAATCTCTTCCGTTTTTGCGGTTTTTACGCCAGCGATGACCGCAACCAACTTCTTATCAAGAGAAGCTTCGTTTTCCTGCTCAGTGACCAGGCCTTTTAAGGCAGCAAGACGTTTAGTGCTGAAAAATGCCTTCCGGCGTTGAATATGCTCGCGTAGGCCAAGCTGCGGAATGCCTAACGTATTCAGCGTGATGGCGGCGAAATCGGCATGGAACTCCGTACTATAAAGACGAATATCCAGCAGCCAGTCGAACTCTTTGGGAGGCACATCGTGGGGGAACCATAGCAAAAACTGCTGTTCAGGCTCATCAATTTCAATGCGCTTTTTAACCGCCAGCTGCGACTGGTCGGACATGTCGAGCAGCGTGACGTTCTCCAGTTCGAGATTACCCAGCTCTTCGAGGAAACGCTTATCGGGATCGTGCCAGAAAACGATGCGATGTTCGGCGAATTTTGCTTTAAGGCCGGCAATAAATTCCTGATTTTGCAAGGTCACAATCCCATGTTTATTCGGAAGATTCGAAGATGCCTGAACGCCTGGATACCGTGTTCCGCGTTCTGACACAAGGACGCATTTTATCATGAACTGGAGGTGACGGATGCCTGAATAAGGCCAGTTTCCCGTATCGAGATCACCACCGGGCTAAAGCCCGGTGGTGTGGGAAGGAATGCTATCTGACTTACATCACCTCAGGCGCATTGCCGGTAATGGCTTTCACATCCGCCAGCAGATCTCCAAATTTACCGTAGTTAACCTTAACGCCATCGTCGAGATTAATACTGATTCTCATATCAGCATAGTGGCGCAGGCGATCGTCGAAGCTGCGCAGTTCGTTGAATTTCTTGCTCAGGCTATCACGCTCACGCTTCAAACGGGTGGCCTCGCCGCCGGAGGCACCATCGACCTGTTCGTTCAGGCGATCGATATTGGCCTGGTAGCGTGCCAGCAGCGGCACCACATATTCGGTACGCATTCTCGCCAGCGTCGCATCGTTGTAGCGATGCAGATAAACGAGGCACTCAAACGCTTTCTCTTTACCGGAGCTGAACAGCCAGTAAATCGGACGCTTTTTATACATTTTCATATGATCTTTCCAGAACTGGGTGGAAAGATAGCGACGGATGGTATCCAGCGCAGATTCGCCTTTTTTCGGCTTGACCGCGTATAAACAGAGACTTTCGGCGATAAATTCGAGATTTTCTTGTAGGTGTTCTTCACCCCAGACGGTACGGACAAACTCTTTGACGCGAGAGGTGACGTCATCGTCAAACCATTCGTCATCCATCAGCGGCAGGATGCCGTCGTTGTCGGCCGGGAAGGTTTTGTATGCGCCTTCAGCGACCAGTTCGGCAAAGCCTTTGTTGCCTTCATGGGCGTAGACGAGGCCTTCGCGATCAAGAGAGTAGCGGCCTATCATGCAGCCGATGGTATAGGACAATAAATCCATAATTGTTTTTGAGATAAACAATAATTGTTCATTTTCAATTCTTGACAATTTATAGTGTAAATTCTTAAATAATGTTATGTTCTCTATAGTTACAGAGTTTTCAATTTCATTATTTAATCCATACAAGCTGTTTATTTTTGTATTTAGTTGGTTTTCCAAATTGTGACAGAGACTTATTTCTACTATGTTTTTATTGTAGAGGTTGTCAATAGCTATTTTTAATGAATTATGCCTTTCTTCAGTAATTACACTCTTAGCAAAATCCCATGATAGCTCCTGCTCGTCCCAGTCTCTTTTGTGTAACGTAATAAGTTCATTGGCTAAACCGTCAATTTCGGGTTTGATATCATGTAATTTTTGATGAAATGGGACTTTGGCTATTTCACCGACATTAACTGCTATTGTAGGGTTGATTATCTTTATTATTGAATTTGCTAAATTGGAGTTTAATAAACTCAGAATAGTTGATTGCTCATCTGATTTACAAAAACCAGATGAGCCTCTACCATCAAAGAGAAATCCTTGTGGAAGCAATCTAAAAGCATTGTCACCTGAAGCAACATCAGACCAAGTAATCCCTTTTTTAAAAATATACTCTAAATTATAGTTGTGCGATCGGATTTTTCCATCGTCAGTCCCGAAATTTCTTATTTCTTTTCCGTCAGATTCCCAATTAACTACATACTCATGGTTGCCGTACCATTTTCGATAGCTACCGCCTTTAGCATAAGGGAACCATTTTTTTAATGACTTACTTGCTTCTTCTCTGTCTTTACAGTCAAATCCTATATTATTTATAGAGACCTCATGCCAATACCGTAAGAAATTATCATTGTTGGCTGTTGACATGCCTAAGCGAGTAGTAAGTTTTTCAGAAAGTGGGATTGAGTTTCTGAAAGTCTGTAATAATTCTTTGGTAACCCAGTAAGCAATAGGAGATCCAGGGATATTTTTAAAATCACTTTGTTTAATGTTTTTAAATTTATTTTTTTTTGATATTAATTTTTCTCTTTTTTCTTGTTCATTGCCGTTAATTAATCTGAGATATATCGATTGATATGAATCGATATTATTGTTTTTAATTACCCAAGCAGTTGTCTGAACAACTTCTCCAGAAATCTGAGAAAATGCACGAGCACCTAGATGCGCCATCGTGATAAATGTTTTGTTATCCAATAACCAGCTACGTAAAGTTTCATAGCTTGATAAAAACATCCATGACTGCATATTTATTTGTGCATTAAACCCATTGTCTTTTAGAAAAGAAAAAGCACGTTGCATAAACATTGAAAAGAGATCTGATTTACTATCAGGGAAGTAAGTCTTAGCAAATGTTTTCAAATCACTATTCATTCCACCATTACCCATATACGGCGGATTCGCTACCACCGCATCATACCGCTGCGCCAGTATCCACGCCTGTTGAATATACGGAATAAACGCTTTCGCCGCTGCCTTCTGCTGGAAATCTCCTTCTTGTTCCAGGCAATATAGTGCATCGAGAAACGCCTTCAGTTCCGCTTCTTCCTCCTGCGGGACCTGAATCAGCGAGCCCAGCGTTTTGGCGTTTACAAAGCGCTTCAGTTTGCGCATCAGCAGATGATATTCCGCGCTGTCGGTATGGGGCAATGCGGTATTTTCTGCAAACATATCTCCCATGCTGCCGGTCTGGCTCTGCTGATGGAAGTTCAGTTGCTGCCACAGTTTAGCAATATCCAGATGCAGGCTTTCCTGCAGGGAAACAATATTCAGGCGCACGTCGCGGGTGAATATCCGGCGGTCATCCTGACGGGCCATCATTAATAATGCAAAGCCGGAAAGCTGGGCCGCACGGTCGTCAATGTCGAGACCAAAAATATTATTTTCCAGAATCAGCTGTGGAATATCGCGGGCGCGATAGCCGCGCTCTTCGTAGATATTTTTCAGCAGGTTATAGGCTTCAATCAGAATATGCCCTGAGCCGCAGGCCGGGTCGAGCACCTTGATGCTTTCCGGTTCAATGCTGGCAGGCGTAATGGCTGCCAGTTGTGCCTGCACTTCTGGCGTCTGTTCGGCTGGCTCAATGTAGTAGTCCATTTTGCCTTTCAGCGGCGAGTCCGGGTAGGTCTGCAACCACTGGCGACCGACGGAGTTTTGCACCAGATACTGTACAATCCAGTTTGGGGTAAACAGCTGGGTGGCGGCAGGAATATCTTCGCTCTTTACCACCTTACCGATAACGGCCTCTTTTTTCTCAGAAATATAGAACTGATACAGCCAGCCGATAACCTCAACTTCTTGCCAGTCTTCTTCCGGAATACCGTCCACCAGACCGCGCAGAATCGAGTCAGTACGGGTCAGGTTATCCGGCAGTAGCAGTTCAGCTTCATCGTCGACTGCTTCAAACAGGAACGGCATCGCACGGTGCAGGGCATGGCACTGCGCCAGCAGCAGTTCACGGTAGATAGCTTCGTCCTGGTTGCCGGAAAGTTTCATTTCGACCAGCAGCGCCTTTTTCTCCGGCAGTAGCGCTTCCGCCACTTCCGGCACGTGGTCCAGCACTTCAAAACCGGTAGGATTATCCGGGTGAGAGAGCATACGGAAGCCGTGGTCAAGATAACCCTGGAGCTCCATATAGCGAATGGCGCACAGGCGGTTAAACCAGGTATAGGCACAGTGTTCAACCAGCACGTCAAAGCCCTGCTCGTGGGCGCGTTTTACCAGACGATCGCGGCGGGTGAGGGTGGATTTGGGGTAGTCGAACTGACCATAGCGCACGGTTTCGCCGACGATCTCAGCATCCGCAATTCGCAAAGTACCTTTTTTATCGGCGGAAATCCCCAGCGTGGTTAGCTTCTGGATCACTGCATCGCGGAACTGGTTACGGGCCTGTGGAGCGTATTTTTTGATGTTATTGGTATTCATAGAAAATCCTGCAAAGGGCAGCAGAGCGCTGCCCTGAAATGGGGGTTACTGAAGACGAATCCGGTCACCTGCCTCAATGGCTGCCAGCAGGGCAGCGCGAAGCGTATCAAGCGCTTTTTCCACCTGCTCGGCGGTTTCCAGCACTTCACAACCGGTGGCTTTGCGCATCTCGCTGGCGACATTGACCAGATGCGTTTTTTTCGGTACCGGTTGGATTACGGGTTTTTCTGCCACAACATAGGTCTGTTGTGATTCTGCAGCGCGTGTGGCTTCATTCGCTGCTCGTAGCTGGGCTTCCTGCTTTTTACGCAGCTCGTCGATCCACTGGTTAATCTTCTTTTCTGCATCCGTTTGTAGCGCTTTCGTCTCTTGCTGTTCCGCCAGAATTTCCGGAATCGAATGGCTGACCTCAGCGCGCTTTCTGGCTTTTTGCATCGGCAGCAGAACGCTGTTTTGCAGCTCCGATGTGGCATGCGCTTCCTGCAAACGTTGACGACTCTCTTCGATGCGGGCGTCAATTCGTTCCAGGGCGCGCTGGCGGTGCTGTTCAACTAACTGATGGTTAACGTTCTGAACCTGTTCAATCAGCGGCGTGATGCGATTGAGATGCTTGTAAGGCTCCGGCATCTGCCAGATGCTTTCCAGTTCACCCAGCGCTTTTACCGCCACGGCGTCTTTTTCCAGCGCGCTGCGGTTGGATTTAAAACTGCCATTCAGTGCAGCACCCAGTTTTTGCCAGGTGGCAAACTGCTTGCGGTAGAAATCGACCAAATCTTCACGATCTTCACTGAAATCCAGCAGTTCATTGGCCTGGCTGGTGACCTTCTCAATCAGGGCAAAATCTTCATTTTCATTCAAAATGGAATTCAGCAGGCGCAGACCTGACTCAATCTCATTTTTGCCTGGATTGTTTCCACCTTCCGCTTTCGCTCTGAAGACATTCAGCTCTTGCTTCCAGTCGTCGAAGACCTGACGGATATGTTCGACCAGTGCGGGTTCTTCACGTTCGCTAAACGGTTGTTGGGCAATCTCCGCCATGGTTTGGGCGGCTTTGCGAATTTGTGATTCGTCGTGACGACGAATTTTGTGCAGACGTAGCTCGCTGTGGCGACGGCTGTTATTGAACAGCTCCCAAACCTGCTTACGCTCGATATTGTTATTCTGCTGGCTAAAGCTGAATTTGCCTTTACGTGCTAGGCGAGCAACCAACAGCTTCACTTCTTCTTCTGGCCATCCATAAGGACGACGAGCAAAGTGGTTCAGAATATCGCGTAAATAGACTGGCTTATTGAACTCGATGTTCATGCTGACCCAGGTTTCCACCTCGCGCATTGCGTCGGGATTGGATTCTTCTGTGTCGCCCAGATCCAGTTCCGCATCATTTTCTAAAGTAAGCTGGTGATTAATCTCACGTGCGATTTCGCCATTATAAGGACGCAACATTTTTAGCTTGCCGAACGTGTTTTCAATCACGTAACGGCAGGCTTCATCCACAATGCTGGATGGCGTCGAAGATTTCTTCGGTAAGCGCTCGCCAATCGCCCAGACGTCTGCTTCGGCAATAAGCGACTCCAGCTGGACGCGCAGCATTTTTTCGCGAACGCTGTTCTCGCGGGCTTTTTCTGAAAGCAGGCTGGCCTGTTCCGGGCGTTGTCCGGCGTTGTCCTTGAGGAATTTTTCGGTCTGAACGACTAAATCAATGTCGGTCCAGGTGCGTCCCTCCTCAGGGAGGCGAATCAAAATACAGCCATCACCTTCCGAAGTATAAGGACGGCAGGCGGCATCGCTGTTATAGAACGTATAGGTCGGATCTTTTGGCGTGAGAATTTTTACCACCAGATCGTTAAGCATTGCGCCGTCCAACGGATGCCCGTTCAGGAAGCGGCTGATATCAAAGTCCTGCTTATTCGCTGGATAGCGATATTTTCTGTTTTTCAGAATGTCATCAAAGATGATCGACGCCAGTTTTTTATTGATCGCTGAGAAATCGATTTCGACGTTGCGGATCTCGTTCTCGATCTCTTTTTCTTCGTTGGTCAGGAACACGTATTTGTCTTCAACGCGTGCAATCAACATTTCCCGTTCCAGTTTGTTCAGGCTTTTTTCAACGCGGCGGCGCAGATCGACTTTATCAGCATCGATTTTATCAATGGAAAGGGTGACCAGATTATCGAGTGTACTTTTCAGCACATCGACATAACGGATCAGGAACAGCGTTTTCAGTAAGTTGCCATCGAATTCATCAAGAATGCCATTCTGGCAGGCCTGAGTGATGGTGCGGCTGACGGCCGGTTCCAGGAAGCTCTCAATCGCGGCATAAAAACGCCAGAACGGCACCAGAGAATCCAGACCCTGCGGGGCGATTTGCTGTGCCGCAGTCTGGAACGCTTCTAACTGTGAGCGTTCACCCATGGCTAACTGTTTACCGGCGGCACCTTTGGTCCGGATAGACTCAAAAACCTTCTGCAGAATCTGGTAGTGCCACGGGACAAACGGGTAGTTATCAATAAATTCTTCTTCACTGGTGTAAGGACGCAAAGAAGCGGTGGTTGTAGGGTCAAAGGCAAGCTGGTTACGCAGAATGTCGCCTTTTTCCTGCCAGACTTTAGCCAGCGCGGGTTTTGCAGCATCGGTTTTCACCAGCAAACGTTTTTGGATAACTTCGGAGGTATTGGAGCTTGAAAGCTGCAGGCGAGTTGAGAAGCGGCCCTGTATTTTAGAGAAATCTTGCCCGTCGCGGCTGCTCATGCCGCCAATGGCCGCATTGATATCTGCCTGGGAGGTAACAATAACCCATGCGCGTCCACCACAGATAACACCCAAGTTTTCAGTGATAGTCTGCAGCTTTAACATCATCTGCGTATTTTTACCGATGAACTGGCCGACCTCATCTACCATGAAGAGGATATTTTTGCCGTTTTCATCCAGCCACTCTTTGACCCACTGGCAAAAATTATTGATATCTAATGGGAAGTTCTTATCGAGCTGTTCCACCCATTGACGCGAGGCGTCAACGCTTTGACCTGTGGCCTGGCTTAGGGCTTCTGCCATTTCATCGCTGATGAAATAGTAGGAATCGCGCTCTTTTTCCCAACTTGATCCAGTGATAGTGGAGAATGCGGTCTTAAACGCGTCGTATTGGCCGCGTTTAGCCAGCTCACGCTCCAGATGGGCGATGTGCGGAAAATCAGCGCAGTAGCCAACCCGTTCGTTAAATACCTTCAGGAAGACTTTAAGGATGGCATCTTCTTTGTCATCGACGTTAGCACGAGAATCAATATTGAATAGAATCACTTCCGTCGGATGATGGACCGCTTTGTTGATATCAGCGAGGAACAGAGCATCTTTGATTTTGTCTTCAAAGAAGGCGTATGCATGACGTTCCGTACCGTTATGGCTGACTTTGCGGTTAGACAAGAGATACGACAGAATCTTGATAAAGTGTGATTTACCTGAGCCAAAGAACCCTGACACCCATACGCCGATTTTATTTTCCATGCGTATGCGCTCCGGACCGGTTGCCGGAACATAAGATTCAAAGAAGTGGCGCAGATGTCCTTCCAGTTCCCGGGTGATGACGTATTCATCAAGCTCAATCCAGGCACTGGCATCGTCCGTCTGTTCGGCTTTTACAACGCCATTGATATTTCGGTCCAGACGTTTTTCAAAGATCTGTTCAATATTCATTGCTGTGCTCTTTAATGAGGATTCAATGTCGCCGCAGGCCCGCTTTCGGGTACCAGCCTGAAGGCGCGATAGTAATTTCGGGAATCAATGCCCGCCAACGGAGAGAGGTCGTGTCCGCTATAGGTTCCCGGATAAAACATCAGCAGGGGGGTGAAACCCATCACGTCCTGCAAGGCGCTCATCAGCTCATGACCACGAACCAGCGGCCAGGCATTACCCATGCCCGTCAGGATGACAAATTCTTGATTCTGAAGATCGACTTTTTTTGCTATGTAATCTGCGATCTTTTTCTGGTTTAACAAGCCAACGAGCTGTTTTTTCAGCGCTTCGGTACCTACTTTCACTTCCTGCTGACAGACGCGTTCAAATAACTCACGTTCAGTGAGCATGTCGATGATGATCTGAAAGATGTTGAGGTGCGCGAACTTGTGGTCCTTTTCCAGATTACGGAACAGATACTTCAGGTGTTCACGTACCTGCAGCTCATTCTGAGCAGGATAATCAAAAATCCAGAACCCAATCTCATTACCGGAGCCGTTATTTTTGAGGAAGCGCTCTTCGCTAATGCGGTTCTGAACCTGTGACAGGCGGTATTCAAGCACGGGATCGATCACCGTTGCCCCTCCAGAATAGAAACCAATTCTTGTTGTCCAAGGCGCTGCAAGGTTGCCTGAGTTTCTGGTAAAAGAAAGACTGACTGGAGATTACGTCGACGTGGCGTATCCAGATAACCTGCTTCAGCCAGTGCTTTGATCAGGTTGTTACCCATTTTTTTGATGGATGAATCTGAGTAACTGGTGAGTACGGGCTGCTGGCGAAGATGGCTGGCCACAAACTCATCCCAGCTATCCATAGGAAGCTTTTCTTTAAATTGTCTGCGAAGGTCGTTCACCACTTCAGCCAGAAAGTCTTTAACAACCGGTGAATGGAGGACCAGAGCGACAAACAGCAATTGCTGACGCTCGCGCTCGCTTCCTTCCGCAATAAGTGACCACGCCACTTTATCAAGCGTATTCAGGCGTAGTTTTATCGTTGTGGCATAGCGCTTCGCCGTATTGGCAGAGGAGGATTGTAGAATGTTATGACCAACGATCTGCTCTTGCCAGGTCTGTTCATCGGGATTGGTAAGCATGAGCTCAGCGATGATTCGACTTTCCCTGCTCATAAGCGGCCCGCCTAGCAGGTCTCCAATCCATGCTTTGTCGTTTTTCACCGTCATTTCTACCCTCTGAAAACTGCTATGCTGCTCGCAAAAAACAAACAATGATTGTAATGGGGGAAGGGACCGGATGCCATGAGAAAAGGCAATTTGTGAGAGGGGAGGGCTCTAATAAGGAGCACTTAAATCTCACCTGCATGGTGGTGCTTGTTCTGGTCAAGTTAATCAGAACACTGTTTTATCATTCATCTGTCCATATCATTCGGGGACAGTTCACCGTTGCAATATGGTTTTGGTCGACCTTGTAGTAATGGATGGTGTTGTTGAATAAATAGAGATTATACTGCGAACCTACAAAGGCGGCGGACTCCCTTAACGTAAAATCAGTAGGTTAGAGTCAGGCTTGGAAGGGGCTCGCAAGAGTGACAAGCATCTTTAACCAATGCCGAGATCCGCGGCGAGAATGCTAATTCCGAGCACGTTCATAGGGGACTGTCAGTGGTGTTGTGATCATTGTTCCTCGCTTCCGAGGGAAGAACTAATGCCGGTGTACTTTACTATGAGGGCGAGTGTTTGTGTCCATTTCTGATCCGCAGGTACCTTAACGGGATGTTATAAACTGATAAACATTGACCTTGATAGAGGGCTCCCGCCACGCGTCATGCTATTTTTACTCGTAGTTTCTCCAACGAATTCAGTACAATGTACATTGATAAATTTTTAACTGAATATGATGAGTCGCTGACCGGCGAGATGAATATCGACCCTTTGGGCCAACTGGTTATCTGGTCATCCTGGGGACTGGACCTCTTTCACGGACGCATCACTTCTATTGCCAATGATGTCAGGCAGTATACGCTCAACCTGCTGCACCACAGCGTCATCCGAAAAATAATGCTGGATGATGCTGTGCAAACCGCTGGCGCGATGAAAATACGCTATCCCAAAAAGCAGCTCAGAGAGTTTATCGCGGCAAGCCTTATCCAACTGGAGAATATTTATTCGATGCTGGGGGCGGAACGCAGGTGTGCAGGGGATTAATAAGGCCAGGGCAAAATGGCATACCTCAGATAAGAACCCTCAGCTCACTTTTGGCCATCAGAAGGAAAGTGAACTGCTGACAAATCAGCTTGCGCTCGGTACCAACGGCCGCTACAAATCACCGATGATCAGTATGCGTTTTTTCACGACGACCTACGACTATGATCTGCCGGATAGTAAGCCTGTATGGGAGGCCGCTGAAGCCTTTATTCGCCAGATCCCCGAGTTACACCAACTGCATACTGATGTACTGACCTATCTTAAGTCGCTGATGTGCGAAGCAAGCAAGGATGCCCTGACGCTCTTCTTCAGTAATATCCCCGACAGTCTTAAAACTCGCTACGTCAGCGTATTTCGGGTAATACTACCAACTTGCTGATTTAGTGTATAATGGTGTTTTTGAGGTGCTCCCGTGGCTTCAGTCTCCGTCTGCTGTCCCTCCTGTTCCGCTACTGAAGGCGTGATGCGTAATGGCAAAAGTACTGCCGGGCATCAACGTTATCTCTGCTCTCACTGCCGTAAAACATGGCAGCTCACCTTCACTTATGCCGCTTCTCAGCCCGGTACACACCAGAAAATCATTGATATGGCTATGAACGGTGTCGGTTGCCGTGCCACCGCACGACTAATGGGCGTGGGCCTCAACACCATTTTGCGCCATTTAAAAAACTCAGGCCGCAGTCAGTAACCTCCCGGATACAGCCGGGAAGTGACATCATCGTCTGTGCGGAGATGGACGAGCAAAGGGGTTACGTCGGGGCCAAATCACGTCAGCGCTGGCTGTTTTACGCGTATGACAGGATACGCTGGGCGGTGGTAGCCCACGTTTTCGGTGAACGCACTATGGCCACACTGGAGCGTCTTCTGAGCCTGCTGTCAGTTTTTGACGTGGTGGTATGGATGACGGATGGTTGGCCGCTGTATGAGTCACGTCTGAAGGGAAAACTGCACGTCATCAGTAAGCGTTACGCGCAGCGAATTGAGCGACACAACCTGAATCTGAGACAGCATCTGGCAAGGCTGGGCAGGAAGTCCCTGTCGTTCTCCAAATCGGTGGCGCTGCATGACAAAGTCATCGGGCATTACCTGAACATAAAACACTACCAGTAAATTGGAGTCATTGCCGTCAATGTTATCTGTAATACAGTTATGACAGCAGGCAGGACTGACAGAGACACTAACACTACCATCCTCCTCAGGTTCTGTTTTATGCTGTCTGAATTGTGTTACCACACTACGGAATGACGAAGGAACAAGGTCGATGAATTTATCCCCCGAATTGTATAATGCCAGCCAGGTAAATCTTCCGACACTGCAGTACAGTCCTGTGAAAAAAGCCTCAGAACCCTATCCGGTCCAGCAATTCCCCCCTGTTCTCCGGAATGTCATCCAGGCATTACATAACAATACCCAGATCCCGGTAGAGCTAATTGGCAATGTGGTACTGGCAGCAACGTCATTAACTTGCCAGTCATTGATTGAGGTTATTCAGCCCCATACGAATATGCCAGAGCCCTGTTCACTTTACCTGATGACTATCGCCGAATCGGGCGAAGGAAAAACAACCATTAACAAGCAGGTCATGAAACCCTGTTACGCATTTGCAACAGAGATTATTCAGCAATACGAACAGCAGGTCATCGACTATAAGAAAAAATTAAGACTCTGGAAAATCCGTCAACAGGCTCTTGAAAGCAATTTAAGACAGGCGATAAAAAAGAACTATTCAGGAGAAAATGAAGAGGCAGAAATAAGCAAACATGCTCAAAATGAACCACAGCGTCCTGCCCGGCCTAATTTCATTTATGAAGATACCTCACTCAAAGCACTAGTTGAAGGTCTGAATGAACATCCTGAAGCAGGATTTATCTCTGATGAAGCTATTACCTTTTTTAAAAGTTATCTGAAAAACAATACGGGACTGCTGAACAAAGCCTGGGATGGTGAGATGTTTGATTTTCGTCGGGCAGATGGAGAAATTTATCAAATCACCCCGCGTTTGACATTTTCATTAATGTCTCAACCCGGGGTGTTTAGGAACTACATAAATAAAAATGGTGTATCAGCACGAGATAGCGGTTTCCTGTCCCGTTTTCTTTTTTCATGGGTAGAAAGTTCAATTGGCTCTCGTCAGGTAACTCACGAAAAAATAGATGCAGACCATGATTTAAATATTTTCCACCAGAGACTGGACGAGCTTCTCAAGCTTAACAGGTGCTTAATTAACAATCCCACAGCGAGTAAGAAACAGCTAACTCTGGAAAATGAAGCGCTGACATACTGGAAAAACAACCGTACAGAAATTGAAAAAAAGATAGCATCACAGGGCGAATGGGAACATATCCGTGATATAGCATCAAAAGCAAGCGCCAACATCCTCAGAATAGCCGCACTTATCCAGTTTTTTTACGACGACACCCCCGAAATAATTTCTCTCGAGGCAACTCAATGTGCAATTAACTTAATGGAATGGCATCTGAACCAAGCCTGCATGATTTTTTATACGATGTCAGAACGTTTCCAGTTTGAACAGGATGTTCGCGAACTGGATTCATGGATTATGGACAGAATCAGGCAAAATAACAACTGTGCTATTTTAAAAAACGACCTGGAAAAATATGGACCGCATCGCCTCAGACGCACTGAGAAACTGACGCCAGTTCTAAATCAGTTAATCAGTCAGGGCTACTTTGTTATCATTCAGATGAATTCACATCGCGCACTTTACGTCAGCCCCCACTATAAAAATGGCGACGTTCTATTCCCCAGAGGATTTTGGTGGCACTCTGGCTTCAATATTATCCAGTCATATAATAATACAACAGGAAGACCCTATGATGTTGCAATCAGTTGACGACTCAGTAATACCTGAATGCTATTTCATGCGATGAAAACAAAAAATATCAAAAGAGAGATGACTTTCATATGAAACAATGCCACGGCCATCTAACTCATCCGATGTGCGATTAACATATAATCACTTTTAAGGCAATAACCTAAAAAACACTGGCTTTCGGTGCTACTGTAGCAACGAAAGCCAGATTTAAAAAACAACCATAAGTATAGTGGCTCACAAAGCAGGCTAAGCAACTCAATAGCATGGTGCGGGCTAAAACATCTGATGGATGCTGAACCTTCGTTTTATATGGATTTGTAATCGGATAAGTATAATTAACATCGGATTATCTGTGAATTCATTCCTGATTACGTGAGGTGGCAATACGTAATTTAACCCAGTTCTCCACCTCACTCTTAAGCCAGCGTGAACTGCGCCCCAGCTTAATCGGTTTTGGGAATAAACCATCCTGTATTAATTTATAGAACCATTTATCACTGCACCCTGTATATTCAGTAATGAATGCCATATCGACCATCTTATCACTGAGCAGGCTGTGGGTTATTGTATTAGTCATGACGATTTCTCTCTGTCTTAATGGAATGAAAGACAGGAGTGCCAGGAAGGATTGATTTATCGTTAACCTGGTACTCCGCCATAACATTCCTCTCGTCAGTAGAAAAATATTGATGACCTGATCAGTACTGACTGCATCCAAAGTTACGCTGGCTGTCTGAATTATCTTTGCTGTAATCCTTGGCCAGATAATTAAGCCTGTCAGTGACATTGGATAACTGAGCCGCATAGTTATTGTTGTTTTTACTCAGGTGGTAGTAGCAACTGGCAGGAAATTCTACCAGGGGATAATATTTCTGATGATTAACCAAAGTATTCAACCCCAGTGCCCGTACCCAGGCCTCCATAATCATCATGGCCAGGTTGTGGGTATATTCTCCATCGGTGCTAATATAGCTTCCTGGATAAGCATAGGCTTCACGATTAAAGAGCAAGGCCACGTGATAATGCTTTTTACCGTACTTATTAAACTCCCTTGCCCAGATATGACGAACATGGCAAGAATGAACTCGTTTACCTGCATGACATTTTTTCAGTAAGTCAGCTTCAATCTGTGCTTTAAGAGAAACAACGAAACGGGTGACTATTCCTGAATCTGAGTTATATGAGCCTGTCTCAATCTCAGGAAAACGAAGATCTACCCTCAGGACCATTACACGCGGATACTCATTCAGGGCTTTAGTGATAGTATCCTGAATACGTTTAACGTAATTCTTGTTCAGTGTGCCGTAGCTGTTAGTATTGATACTCATGATGAAAGACCTTGTGTTAGTGAGTTTGTTCAATAGGATATATCCAGACAGTAATAAATTACTTTCTGTTCTGTAGATTAATATCAGGAAGTGATAGGGGGCGAATGCGTGTTATTGATTTGACATCAGGTATAATATCTTAGGTTGGTTATATTCATTGAATGAGTTTGTTATATGATTTTGCACATATAACCATTGCTCTATCTGATACGCTTGCTAATATAATCATGTAAACACTAATAAGTGTATCTATATTATTGTATTACCAACCCGACAAATATTAACGTATATTTATAGAGAAATACAATAGAAGAAAATACTTAAACCTCGTATTTTTACATCAGATAACCGCTTGTTTTTACTCTCAAGTTAGCACTCATTTCTCAAATCATAGTCAGCTAAAAAATGGTCTGTTACACCTACTCTGTACTCCCTCAAACGGTCCTCTTACCAGGAACAACTCACCTCCCTCAAGAATGACATTGAAAAAAAATTCAGATCTATATTACTCCTGTGATAACGGTAGCAGAAATGCTGCCATTTTGTAATTTCACTCACGGAGGCCAATGTGTCTGATAAGAACAATCAGTGGTTCTGATACTCTGAAACTGCCATTATTCCCTCTCCCCGGTGAGTCCTCCTGCAGTCCTCCTGCAGAATATCTGCATGCTTCTCCCGCTACGATGCGGCCATATCTCCTTGGTTTGGCCCCTATATTTCCATACACTTTTTATCACCTAACCCATCACTGCTTCGCCGCCGCAGATATTCACGTGGCGAACGATATCCCAGTGCACTATGCGGATGCCATTCGTTGTAATGTTCGAAGGCCTCCGCAAGGTTCTTTACCGCTGTTAACCCGTCGGGCTTTGGCATGACGCTGATGTAATCGCGCTTCATCGTTTTCACGAAGCTCTCCGCCATCCCGTTGCTTTCCGGGCTACGTACCGCCGTATGTTTAGGCTCCAGTCCTACCATTCTGGCGAACTGACGCGTCTGATGAGAACGGCAGGCTGAACCGTTGTCTGTCAGCCACTCAACGGGGGATGTCGGCAGGCTGTTACCGAAGCGACGCTCCACTGCACCCAGCATGACATCCTGCACGGTTTCACTGTCATATCCACCGGTACTGGCCGCCCAGTGAAGTGCCTCACGATCGCAACAGTCCAGCGCGAACGTGACCCGCAGTTTTTCACCGTTATCACAGCTGAACTCGAAGCCGTCAGAGCACCACCGCTGGTTACTTTCTCCAACGGCCACTTTCCCTGTATGCGCCCGTTTCGATGGCGGTATTTCCGGTTTACGCTCAAGCAGCAGCGCATTCTGACGCATGATGCGGTATACACGTTTGGCATTGATCACCGCCATGTCGTCAGTTTCTGATTGTCTGCGCAGCAGTGCCCATACCCGACGATAACCATAGGTGGGCAGATCGCTGATAACGTCATGGATACGGGCCAGTGCTTCAGTATCATCAGGCTTGCGCTTGAGCCGACGATCCTGCCAGTCCTTCGACCGACGGGCCATGGCATGCAGTTGCGCACGTGACACCCGGAGGCAACGACTGACAAGGCTTATTCGCCATCCTCCGGCAACAAGGGCACGTGCGCTATCCACTTTTTTTGTCGACCATATTCAACAGCTTCTTTAAGCAGCTCGTTTTCCATGGTTTTCTTGCCCAGCAGGCGCTGCAGCTCTTTGATTTGCTTCATCGCAGACGCCAGCTCCGACGCGGGCACAACCTGTTCTCCAGCGGCAACGGCTGTGAGGCTGCCTTCCTTGTATCTTGAAGACTGATTAAAATTAATACGATTAGATTTGGCAAAGCGTATGCAGCCCGATGCCTTCCAGGGTTCAAGCCCGTGTATCTGAACCACCAACATAAGATAACGGTTCCGGGCAGTGTCCGCTGAATGCTTCCTCCTGCAGCGTGGAGTTCCGCCACGGTAAAATAAGCCTCGAAAACCCCTCGCCGGAGTTGCTGGGCGTGCTGCTCCGCGAGCTGACCGGGAGAAGCCAATGATATCCCTCCCGTCAGGTACCCGTATCTGGCTGGTTGCTGGCGTCACGGATATGCGTAAATCGTTCAATGGTCTGGGCGAGCTGGTACAGCATGCCCTTGATGAAAACCCGTTCTCCGGCCACCTGTTTATCTTCCGTGGCCGCAGAGGTGACACCGTAAAGATACTCTGGGCCGATGCTGACGGCCTGTGCCTGTTGACCAAACGGCTGGAAGAAGGCCAGTTCATCTGGCCTGCTGTACGCGATGGTAAAATCGCCATTACCCGCTCACAACTCGCCATGCTCCTCGATAAGCTGGACTGGCGTCAGCCAAAAACAGCTCGTCTTAACTCACTGACAATGTTGTAAAAAGAGCATGACCGCATTATAAATGGGGTCATGAGTCAGGACTATCTCGCCCGTATCGCCGCGCTGGAAGACGCGCTTCGCCAGAAAGACAGTCAGCTTAGTCTCGTTGCTGAGACTGAGTCGCTCCTGCGTTCAGCGCTGGCGCGCGCTGAAGAGAAAATAGAGAACGAAGAGCGCGAAATAGAGCATCTGCGGGCGTAGATAGAAAAACTACGGCGGATGCTGTTCGGTACCGGTTCTGAAAAGCTGCGCCGGCAGGTTGAAGAAGCCGAAGCCCTGCTGAAACAGCAGGAGCAGCAAAGCGAACGTTACAACGGCCGGGATAACGATCAGCAGGTTCCGCGTCAGCATCGCCAGTCGCGCCATCGTCGTCCTCTGCCTGACCATCTTCCACGCGAAATAAACAGGCTGGAGCCCGCCGAAACCTGTTGTCCGGACTGCGGCAGCGATATGGCATACCTCAGCGAAGTCAGCGCAGAGCAGCTGGAGCTGGTCTCCAGCGCCCTGAAAGTGATCCGCACGGTCAGGGTGAAAAAGGCCTGCACCCGATGCGACTGCATCGTTGAAGCGTCGGCACCATCACGCCCCATCGATCGGGGTATCGCCGGGCCGGGTCTGCTGGCCCGCGTGTTAACGGCCGAATACTGCGAGCACCTGCCGCTCTATCGCCAGTGCGAAATCTTTGCCCGCCAGGGCGTGGATCTGAGCCGGGCTCTACTCTCCAACTGGGTGGATGCGTGTTGCCGGTTGATGGCACCGCTGGATGAAGCCCTTTATCGTTACGTGATGGACTGCCGCAAACTGCATACGGACGATACCCCGGTGCCGGTACTGGCACCGGGGTGGAAGAAGACGAAAACCGGGCGCATCTGGACGTATGTGCGTGATGACCGAAGCGCTGGATCGTCAGACCCGCCAGCGGCGTGGTTCGCCTTCTCCCCTGACCGACAGGGGAAACATCCTCAGCAGCATCTTCGCCATTATCATGGCGTACTGCAGGCCGATGCCTTCGCAGGGTACGACAGGTTGTTCAGCGCAGAGCGTAACGATGGCCCGCTAACAGAAGCTGCATGCTGGGCCCACGCGCGTCGAAAAATCCACGACGTCTATATAAGTACTCAGACGGCCACCGCCGGGGAAGCCCTTAAACGTATCGGTGAGTTGTATGCCATCGAGGCGGAAATAAAGGGAATGCCGGCAGAGCAGCGCCTTGCCGAACGTCAGCAGAAAGCGAAACTGCTACTGACATCCCTGGAAAGCTGGCTGCGTGAAAAGATGAAAATCCTGTCGCGACACTCAGAGCTGGCAAAGGCGTTCACGTATGCGCTAAACCGGTGGTCAGCTCTGACGTACTACGGGGAAGATGGCTGGGCGGAAGCGGACAATAATATCGCCGAAAACGCGCTGTGGATGGTCAGTCTGGGCCGAAAAAACTTCTTGTTCTTCGGTTCGGATCATGGTGGTGAGCGAGGTGCGCTGCTGTACAGCCTGATCGGGACGTGCAAGCTGAACGATGTGGATCCAGAAGGCTACCTTCGCTATGTTCTTGACGTTATTGCTGACTGGCCGATAAACCGGGTCAGCGAACTGTTGCCGTGGTGCACAGTCCTGCCAACTAAATAGCCCTCGTTCGTCAATACGGTTTTCGCTGTACGCTTACTCTTTAGCAACACCACTATTTTCTTCAATCTGGCACTACCGCAAAACAGCACCACGGGCCATGCTTCCTTACCGGAGTGTGACCTGTCTGCGTTTATGCCGTTAACCACACAGGAGTTTTTACGATGCGATTAGCCAGCCGCTTTGGCCGTACTAACCAGATACGCCGCGACCGTCCACTGACCCGCGATGAAATGATGCAGGTTGTTCCCAGCGTGTTCAGTGAAGACAGGCATGAGTCCCGCAGTGAGAAATATGCATACATCCCGACTATCACGCTGCTGGAGAATCTGCAGCGGGAAGGGTTTGAACCGTTCTTCGCCTGCCAGTCCCGCGTCCGTGACCCCGGCAAACGTGAACATACCAAACACCTGCTCCGGTTGAGACGCGCCGGGCAAATCACCGGCATGCAGGTCCCGGAGATTATTCTTTTAAATTCACATGATGGATCAAGTAGTTACCAGATGCTACCAGGGTACTTCAGAAGCGTCTGTACTAATTCACTCGTCTGCGGAGAGTCGTTTGGTGAAATCAGAGTTCCGCACAGGGGCAACGTGGTTGAGAAGGTTATCGAAGGTGCTTACAAGGTGCTCGGGGTCTTTGACCGGGTGGAAGAGAAGCGCGATGCCATGCAGTCATTGTTGCTACCACCGCCGGCACAGCATGCGCTGGCAAAAGCCGCACTGACGTACCGCTTTGGTGAAGAACATCAACCCGTCACCGAGTCGCAAATCCTCTCACCGCGCCGCTGGCAGGACGAAAGCAATGACCTGTGGACGGTTTACCAAAGGCTCCAGGAAAATTTGATTAAAGGAGGATTATCCGGGCGTTCAGCGCAGGGCAAACGCAGCCGCACCCGCGCTGTCAACGGTATCGACGGTGACCTTAAACTGAACCGGGCCTTGTGGGTGATGGCAGAAGAACTGCAGCTGGCGCTGAGCTGATGCAGCACGTTCCTGAAAATGCCTGCCAGACAGCTGCCTGGCCCGTCTCTCTGCAAAACCAGCCCGGCTGTCGTTCTGTATCCGACGATGACCTCTGCGCCTGGTGCAGGCATCTCTGCTACCGGCCTGGTGAACTCAGCCTGTGCCGACTGTCAGTGGGTGACGGCATCTGGCCCTCACTGGTTGATGTCGATGGCTATGCACAATCCTGCCTACAGTTACACCTGAACATACCACCTGCTGAACTCCGGTAACGCATTCCTTCGCCATCACGCCTCAAATCACAGTTTCCACATCCACATCAGGTTCCCGTTAATCAGGGCCGCACTGATGATCTTTCAAAAGGAATAACCAATGAATAACGCTACAAATCTGCAAACCCTTTCAGACACCGAAAATACCAACACCCTCACCGCCACATTGTTGCCCGATGAACAGCGCATCGGCTTCTGGCCGCAATACTTCGGCAACATCCCACAGTGGATAACCCTGGAACCACATATCTTCGCCTGGATGGACCGTCTGTGCGCGGATTACAGCGGAGGTATCTGGTGTTTTTATACGCTCAGTAACGATGGCGCGTTTATGGCTCCGGAGCCTGGCAGTGGCGATGATGAAAAATGGACGCTGTTCAACCCGATGAATGGTAACGGCGCGGAGGTGAGCGCAGAGGCCGCGGGCATAGCGGCCAGCCTGATGGCTTACAGCCACCACGCCATGCGCACCGAATGCGACGCCATGACAGAGCACTATTACCGCCTGCGGGACTACGCGCTCAACCACGCGGAATGCAACACCATTATGCGCATTATTGACTGAGGTCAGTCGCTATGGAACAACAACTCCCGCTGTTTGCCCGCGAGTTAGCCCCCACTGACCAGCAGACCATCCGGGTAGCCTTAACCCTGCTGGAACGCCAGCTACGTGAACCCGGCGCGCCATTTACCTCCAGCAATGCCGTCCGCGACTGGCTGCGTCTGCAGCTTGCGTCACTGGAGCGGGAAGAGTTTACCGTCCTCTTTCTTGATAACCAGCATCGCCTGATAGCCCATGAAACCCTCTTCACCGGCACCATCAACCATACGCAGGTCCATCCCCGCGAAGTGGTGAAATCCGGTCTCAGGTATAACGCTGCTGCTGCCGTGCTGGCACATAACCATCCCTCCGGGAAGGCGGAGCCCAGCCAGGCCGATCGTCAGGTCACTACGCGTATCCAGCAGGCGCTGGAACTGGTGGATATCCGTCTGCTGGATCACCTGGTGGTGGGTGGTATGGAAATCACCTCGTTTGCAGAGCGTGGCTGGCTATAGCACAACAGGGAAATAACCCGATGAATATTATCAGTAAACGTCAGACGATGGCGATATACCGCCAGTATCCGCAGTCCCGGCTGTTTCGCTTCTGTACCGGCAAATGCAAATGGTCCGGCAGCATCTGTCACTATGCCGGGCGGGAAGTCCAGGATATCAGCGGTGTGCTCGCGGTCTTTGCAGAGCGCCGTCAGAACCGCAACGGTCCATATGTCGTCCTGCGCAGCGTCACGCTCAATTAACGTTAATTTAAGGAAAGCTAAATTGTCGAATGAAATACCGGCAGTAAACCACGATATCGCTGAACCCTGGTGGGGCCTTAAGCCCACCGTCACACCGTGCTTTGGCGCACGACTGGTGCAGGAGGGCAACCAGGTGCACTATCTCGCCGACCGCGCCAGCATCACCGGTCAGTTCAGCGAGGCGGATTTACGCCATCTTGACCAAGCCTTTCCGGTACTACTCAAACAGCTGGAATTGATGCTGGTTTCCGGTGAACTCAATCCTCACCATCAGCACGGCGTTACGCTCTACGCAAAAGGGTTGACCTGCGAAGCCGATTCACTCGGCTCGCATGGCTACATTTATATTGCGATTTATCCAACGCCTGCAGCAACCGCGTAAACCTTCGCACGACTTTCCCTTATTTTAACCCATCAACAAAGAGATCCCACTATGCAAACCCAACCGCTATCCTCCAGGCAGGAGGCTTCGCCACGCCCGTCACCGGTGGATATCTGGCAGCAGCTTCTGAGTCACCTGCTGGATCGTCACTACGGTCTGACGCTTAACGACACGCCATTTGGTCACGATTGCGTGATTCAGGAGCATATCGACGCGGGTATCTCACTGTGCGATGCCGTGAATGTTATCGTGGAAAAGTACGATCTGGTGCGCACCGACCGTCCCGGTTTCAGCGCAGAAACACAGTCGCCGCTTATCAGCAGTATCGATATTCTCCGCGCCCGCAAAGCCACCGGGCTGATGACCCGCAACGACTACAGAACGGTGACCGACATCACCACCGGTAAATACCGTGAGGTGCAGCCATGAAGCTGTCCCTCACAGTGGAGGCCGATACCCTCAACATACTGGCCCTCAACATGGGCCGGATCGCCGTCGATATCGACGGTATCGAACTGGCTGCGCTGATTGATGTGGTCTGTGACAACGGTTATTCACTTCGCGTTGCTGACGAGCCCGGGAAGCTGGTTGTTGAAGATCCACTGCCGCCTGTCACGCGCATTAACGGCATCCAGTGCAGTACCGCGCATATTACCCGTCAGGATAACACTATTCTGGACCAGACCTCTCTTCAGCGACATGACGGCAGCAACAGCGACGGGATATTGTACACCGGCTACGGCTATCTGCTCAGGCTGAACGCCCGCTTATACCCGGTCCTGGAGCTGAAGCGAATGGGGTTATCAAAGGCCTGTCGCCGGTTAGTGGTGACGCTTATGCGTCGCTATTCCGCTGACATCATCCACTTTGATGCTTCAGGTTAAGTGCTGCCCGGCTTTACCACCTTTGACTGGTGATGCATCCCCGGTAATCACAAGGTATTTTCATGCCACCATTAACCACTGAAACCGCCCTCAGTATTCTGATCGACTGGCTGCAGGAAAACATCTGTTGCGACAGCAACATCATCTTCGATAACGACGAAGACAATACCGATTCAGCGGCGCTGTTGCCATGGATTGAACAGGTGCTCAGGGATGTTCGCGATCTTCGTCATCTTCAGCTTCTGCAACAGGCCGGTACAGATTAGCCTTCGCACCCTACTCATCACGTACATACAAGCGCCAGTCCTCATCGGCTGGCGCTTTGCTTTATATAAAGGAAATAAACAATGTCAGAACTTACTGTCACCGAACCCGAAGTATTAACCGGTCACACCGAGGTGATTTGTTCCACCAGCATTGAACGCACCGTCACCGGACGTAATGCCGCGCTGGCGCAGATTGAAACGTTGATACAGCAGCTTGACGATATTTCAACGCTGACCCACAGTATCGGCGGAAAAACCGCGCTGGACTGGGCGATGAAGCAGAACTTCCGTTGCGGCTGCTGGTTGATGGAAAAACCAGAAGTGGCGATGAAAGCTATTACCCGCAATCTCGATCGCGGTATATGGCGAGACCTCATGAAGAAGTCAGGGATGCTCAGTCTGATGGATGCTGTAGCCCGTGAGCAGTGGTACAACAGCCTGGAAAAGGACGACATTCCGGCTGTCAGCGAAGAGAATATTATGAGCACCTTTGAGCAACTGCATCTGAACAAGGGGGAGGTGTTTGAGCGCGGAGTGATAAATGTGTTCAAAGGCTTAAGCTGGGACTATCGGACGAACAGCCCCTGTAAGTTTGGCGCGAAAATCATTGTGACGGGACTGGTCAAATTCGACCGTTGGGGATTTGGGCTTAACTGGGGCTGGCAACGTGACCGGTTAGCGGATCTTGAACGTATGCTGATGCTTCTGGACGGGAAACCAGTTCCCGACAACCGTGCCGACGTCACTCGTCGACTCGGCGATCATATCCATGAGAACAGGCACAGCAATCGTTACGAGGACGAGATGTTTGCCATCAAATATTTTCAGAAGGGAACGGCACATATCACCTTTAAGCGACAAGGACTGGTCGATAAACTGAATGACATCATCGCCCGACACTATCCGGGGATGCTGGCTGCTAAGTGAGTGTAAAAGGTCTTCTCTTTTGGGTGATGGCCTTTTAAATCTTCCACACTTATGACAAATTCCTATCTGAAAACACGTTTGTGTGTATTTACGCGTTTTTGTGTTTTGATGTCAGCCATCAACCTCATGAGAAGAGTGATGCCATGTTACAGAACAACATCAAACAGCTTCGTACTCAACTGTCGATTACGCAGCGCGAACTGGCGTATATGGTCGGCACCAGCCAACAGCAAATCCAACGCATCGAAACCGGAAAGGTCGCAGCAAAGCTGGGCACTGCACAGGCAATATGCAATGCTTTGGATAAGCCTTTAAACATCGTATTCCCGGAAAGCGATCGGTTGATTAACGACTTTCACAAGAAGCGCCGTAAAACCGATGATGATCTTGAGGCGATAGCTACAAGCGGTATTGAAATGGATAGCGGTCTCTGGATCGTAAAACTCTGGCTACAGGGGCAGCAGGATTATTTATTGTTGCCCATTTCAGCTGCTGATAAGCGGAGGTTTTATTATTATTTTCAGGAAACAGCTAGCCCGAATGTAGAGCGGTTCTTTGTCTTTGACTCGGATCAGTATCGTTATGCGTTAAATATGCGTGAAGTGGTATTTCACCAGTTCTTGTCTGATGGTCTACCGCCAATCGTTGCTGAAGAAGATGATGATTACGAAGACGATTATTTTAATGTCCATATCACCTTGGTGAACGGTGGCCCTGTGATTCCGCTGAGTGTTGAGCCTGATGCGCCGCAAAACGAAGAGGCGGATGATATCTGTCAGTTGAATGCGTTCTTTGACAAACTGGACTGCGAGCCTGAAACCACAGATCGTTATATGTTAACCGACGAAGATGGAGAAGATGCTTTTATCCGTATTGGTTCTATTGCCATGGTACGAGTCGTACTTGACGCGCTGGAGCCTGTGGAAGAAGATGAAGAGTAGTTTTTAGCTAGATATATTCTCAGGGAATCGCGTTGAGTATACATGTGAGTATACAATGTGGTTTCTTGTTTTTATAAACCAATGAATTTCAATTGGTTATGGCGTGAATTGCGGTGCGGCCTTCGCACCAACTCCCAAACATCAATATCAAAACAACCAATAAATAATTCCTTTAATCTAACAACGACCAATCATTGATCAACCACGAAATCCTCTCCGAAACACATTCACAATCCATAAACCCCACGCTTCCCATTAATCTCCCACACACCTTACCCTCACCCCCTGAACACCTCCCGCCGGTGCCATGCCACAAACCCTTCCTGGGGATAACATTCTTTCCCCTGCGGCAAGGTAATCGGCTTACCATCAAAATCCCAGAACAGCCTGCCAACGATGCCTCCGCCGTTCACCGCCGGCGAAACCTGGATGCGCATATCCTCATCCAGACCAATGGATCCTTTATCAAAAGCCTTATGGTGAATCGCGCAGAGCGCCAGGCCGTTAGGGATTTCGCAGGGGCCGCCGTGTTGCTTCCATTTAATATGGGCCGCTTCCAGGGCAACGGAGGTATTATCATGGCGCATATTGAAGCCGCAGATCGCGCACTCATAGTTATAGGCGCGCAGCACCTGCTGGCGAAAATGCGGGTCGCGCTCTTTACGGATCAGCAGCAGATCAAACCCCATCTCTTCTGCCAGTTCTTCCTGAATACTTTCCGGGAAATGCGCTTCGAGGATCTGATGGGCGAGGGTATTGATCAGCTTCTTATTTCTGTTGAGTAGTGCAAAATGCGGCTCATCGAAGCCGCCGGCGACCTGACAGAGCTCCAGCTCTTTGCCGGGCGGCTGTCGGCTGCCCTGGGTTGAACACTGTTCGCTGTTGTGCAGCTCCCAGAAGCCGTCGCCTTTCAGGCGCCAAAAGGGCATGTCCGGCCGGTACTGGCGGCGCTGCGGGCCAAAGCGTTCCAGCAGGCTATGCAGCTCATCGCGTATCTCTGAGGTGTAGTCGAACATCCGCGCATGGCCGCGCTGATACTGAGAGAGGACATACAGCAGCAACAGTGGCTTATGCGGCGCACGCTGTTCGCCTTTGCGCCAGATGGTGATGTTCTCGATCGCGTGTTGCAGGGTCGTGCTGGAGGGCATAGCGTGAAATCGGCAGCTAAATAAATGCGATGATGCTCGCAAAATCCTTGCCGATCAACCCACCAGATGCGGCGATTCCAGATGGATCGCTTTTTAAATATCACAACGGATCTTGCTGTGGGAGTGGAGACCGCGTCCGCCGCCTGCGACGCAAGCCTGAAAAAAATCGGAAGCGCATAACCGTTGCGTTCCCGCATTCCACAAAACCCACGCTACCTCACCGGTAGCGTGGGCCCGCTCTCTCTTACTTATCCCGCGTCTCGCCAGCCCCCCAGCTGTAACCGCCATCGGCCGCTAACCTATCGCCCAGCTCCTGATACTCGAACTGATAAAACTCAGCCTGGGTGCCGTACCCGGCGTAGTCTACCGCCGCCAGGCCGACGAACGCCCCGGTAAAGAACCCGCCGTAGCTCTGCAATACATAGTCATCGGACAGTACCGCGGCATCCAGCTGGACCGGGATCTCGGTGAACGACACGCCATCGAAGCTGTATTCATAGCTGTAGGTCTGCTTGCGGACCTTGGTCCGGAACCAGACGTATTCGACGCCGTCCGGCACCTTGATGGCGTTATCTTTCAGGTACGACGTGTATTTTCCGCGGTTATTTTCGCCGACTTCGATGACTTTGCCGTTAATTTCATTCCAGGTCAGGAAGACGAAGCTCCAGTGGCGGTCGTTATAGTAATTCGTTAACCCGGCCATCTGCTGGTAGCTGAAGGGCTCGAATTTCACCTTCACCGCGGCGTCAAAATAGAAGGCCTGCCAGCGGCGGGCAATCAGCGACAGGTCATGCGTATTGGCTAACGAACCCTGGCCGATTAAGGTTAATTTGCCGTCGCCGGTGGTGCCCATTTTGGCCGTAAACGGCACCCGCAGGGTATTCCAGTTCGGGTCGAGCGCTGGCGAGGTAAAGTCATCCTGCTGGCTATTATCGCTGGCGCTTTCGGTGAAGATGGCGTCTTTCGGCCCTTCGACGAAGGTTTTCCCGCCGTGACCGCCTTCAATACGCGGCCAGCCCTCATCGTCCCAGTACACTTTCTGGATCGAGGTTTCCCGGCCGAGGGTTGACCAGCCGCGTGGATCGTAGATGGATTCCCCCGGGCGATTCCATGGCCGTGCGCAGAGCGAAGCGTAATACCATTCGCCTTCCGGAGTGGAGACCAGCGCGCCATGGCCCTGTTTCTGGATGTAGCTGTCCGGGGTATCGACGTTGGTTAAGAACACGTCGCCCGGCTCGGTTTCGAAGCTGTCGGCCTCGAGGGTTTTCGACCGCGCCACCACCTCCTGGTGGGTAAACACGGTGCCGCCCTGGGCGGCAAACAGATAGTAGTAGCCGTTCAGTTTATAGAGGTGCGGCCCCTCGACCAGCGCCACGGCGGTACCGCGGTAGATGGTGCGCGCGGTTTCCGGCATTAACTTCAGCGTGTTGGTATCCAGCTCCGTTAAGGTAATGCCATCGAAGGGGTGATGATACTCCCGGTGATCCCAGGTTTGCTGGACGATATATTTCCGGCCATCGTCGTCATGGAACAGCGAGGCGTCAAACCCAACGCCGTTCAGTTTGATCGGGTCGCTCCACGGGCCCCGAATATCCTTCGCGGTGGTCAGGTAGTTGGTCATGTCTTTAAAGGCGCCTTCGGTGACCTTCACATCGGTATACACCAACCAGAATTGCCCATCGGCCCAGGAGAGCGCTGGCGCCCAAATGCCGCCGGAGGAGGGGTTGCCCTTCATGTCCAGCAGGGTGGTGGTGGAGAGCGGCGAAGGCAGCAGGTTCCAGTTTTTCAGGTCTTTCGACTCATGTAAACGCACGCCCGGGAACCACTCAAACGTCGAGTTGGCAATATAGTACGTATCCTCGACGCGAATAATACTGGGGTCGGCATTAAAGCCGCGTAATATCGGGTTTTGAATAAGTGACATTTCATTACACCTTTTAAAATGGAAAGTGACGAATCGGTCTGATTTATAATTTTTTTAACTACACGCGGATCTCATCCAGCTGACGGTTAATGTCGGTAACATGTTTATCGGAGATCGGATAAACCTGGATAATCACCATCGAAATAGCGGCCAGCGCGATCGGGATCCACACCGCGGTCATAATGATCCCGTCGATGGCGCTGGCGCTCTGCACGGCGCCGCTTTCATTAAATCCATACACCGCCAGCAGCCACAGCGGGATAGCGCCGCCGATGGTGAAGCCGATCTTGAAGAAGAGTCCCATAATGGCATTGATAATGGCGGCATTGCGTTTGCCCGATTTTAATTCGCCGTACGCGATGACTTCCGGTACCAGCGCCCACATAAAGCCGGTGGCGGAAGTTAAGCCCCACTGTTTAATAAAGGTGGCGATGTAGGCCAGCCACAGGGCGTCGTGCATCCCTTCGCGTGACCAGACGTAGGTCAGCAGTTCGCCGACAATGAACATGGCGAGGAACAGATGGAAGAAGCCTTTTTTACCAAAGATTTTTTTCAGTTTCGGCCAGAACACCGGGAAGGCGATGCCGGGAATAGACGCGACGAGACCCACGGCGCCCATCCATTCGGAATGGCCGACGACGAACTGGTTGAAGAAGCCGTTAACGGTGTTCATGAAGAACATAAAGGTAAAGGCCAGCATAAAGAACATGCCGAGGATCACCAGCGGGCGGTTATGTCTGAGCTCGTGGAAAAGGTCGGTAGTTTTGACGTTGGCGGTTTGCTCGGCGGTCGCGACAACGCGTTCTTTGGTGAATTTATAACAGATAAACAGAGCCACCGCGCCGATGATCATATAGATGGCGTACACGCCAAACCAGGCGTAGTTCGCCGACGGATCGGTATAGTTGCCGAGATTCAGCTCAAGGCCGAAAAAGCCGGTGTCTTTCAGGCTGCGATCTTTCGGCGCCGCCATCTGCACAAACATCGGGAACAGGGTATAGACCAGCAGGTTGGCGCTGTTGGCCAGCATCATGCGGGTACTGGTCAGTTTATCGATCGATTCCGGGTCGCGGGTCAGCGACGCATTCAGCGAGCCATAGGGAATATTGACTAAGGAATAAACCAGGTCCAGCGCCAGATAAATAATAAAGGCGAAAGCCACCGAACCTTTCACCCCAGGGATGGGCGCGAACAGTAATGCCGACAGGATCACCAGCGGAACGCCGGCTCGTAACAGCCACGGACGATATTTCCCTGCTTTCGAGGTTCGTTTATCCACGTAGGTTCCGACCATCGGATCCCAAAACACATTAATGATACGGACAAAAAGAAAAATAAAGCCTGCCGTTGCCGTGCTGATGGTATTTACCGTCAGCATATGCAAAGCCAGAAAACCCCCAATTGTGCCGAAAACCAGGTTTTGCGCAAAGTCGCCCATGCCATAACCAATTCGTTCTCCGCGGGTTAATTTATGATATTCATCATGCCGACTGTGCATTATGTTTTTACTCATTCTAAGCAGACTCCGGTTTGTTTTGTGTAGGTGAAACACTTTCTGACACAGTTGACCTGGAAGAATCTATTACGTTTTTAAATTACGTAATTATGTTTTTTTACTTCTGTGATCCTCGAAGCAAAGGCCTGTATCGCCTGCGTTGAATCGTTATCCGCCGCTAATTTTTTGGCAGGCAGGCATTGTGACAAAACCGGCATTTTAATTTGGTATGGATACCTGAGTTCCCCTGGAAGTGTACGCTATACGCGCGCGAAGCGAGATATTTAAAATAGTTTTATTTGCGAGATGGCTCACATTTGAGCATTTTCTCAATCGCCGAGTGAAATAACGTAATTGAGCAACCGACGATGAGAATACACGATGTGTCACAGTTGTTAATTTTCCTGTTTCTCAATTTCGGAGTTCATCATGCAAACCTATTTCGACCAGGTAGATCGCGTTCGCTTTGCCGGACCCAAAACCGATAATCCGCTGGCGTTTCGCCACTATAATCCGGATGAAATCGTGCTGGGAAAACGCATGGCAGAGCATCTGCGTTTTGCCGCCTGTTATTGGCATAACTTCTGCTGGAATGGCGCGGATATGTTTGGCGCCGGCTCGTTTGAGCGTCCCTGGCAGGCCGCGGGCGATGCGCTGGAAATGGCCAAACGCAAAGCGGACGTGGCGTTTGAATTTTTCTACAAGCTCAACGTGCCGTATTACTGCTTCCACGATGTCGACGTCTCGCCAGAAGGCGCGTCGCTGAAAGAATATCTGCACAATTTCGCCGTGATGACCGAGGTGCTGGCGGAGAAACAGCAGCAAACCGGCGTGAAACTGCTGTGGGGCACCGCCAACTGCTTTACCCACCCGCGCTACGGCGCCGGAGCGGCGACCAACCCCGATCCGGAGGTGTTTGCCTGGGCGGCCACGCAGGTGGTGACCGCCATGAACGCCACCCACCAGCTCGGCGGCGAAAACTATGTGCTGTGGGGCGGCCGCGAAGGGTACGAGTCGCTGCTGAATACCGACCTGCGTCAGGAGCGTGAGCAGATTGGCCGCTTCCTGCAGATGGTGGTGGAGCACAAGCATAAGATTGGCTTTGGCGGCACGCTGCTTATCGAGCCGAAACCGCAGGAGCCCACCAAGCATCAGTACGATTACGATGTCGCGACGGTGTATGGTTTCCTGAAGCAGTTTGGTCTGGAAAATGAGATCAAGGTGAACATTGAAGCCAACCACGCCACTCTGGCGGGGCACTCTTTCCACCATGAAATCGCCAGCGCCATCGCGCTGGGGATCTTTGGCTCTGTTGATGCCAACCGCGGCGATGCGCAGCTCGGCTGGGATACGGACCAGTTCCCGAACAGCGTGGAAGAAAATACCCTGGTGATGTACGAGATCCTCAAAGCCGGGGGATTCACCACCGGCGGCCTGAACTTTGACGCCAAAGTTCGTCGGCAGAGCACCGACAAATACGACATGTTCTATGGCCATATTGGCGCCATGGACGTGATGGCGCTGTCCCTCAAGCTGGCCGCGCGCATGATTGAGGATGGCAAGCTCGATCAGGGTCTGGCAAAACGCTATGCCGGCTGGCAGGGCGAGCTGGGGCAGAAAATTATGACCGGGCAGATGTCGCTGGATAATATTGCCCGGTACGCTGAGCAGCATAACCTGAATCCGCAGCATCAGAGCGGGCGTCAGGAATTACTCGAAAATCTCGTCAATACCTATATCTTTGGTTAAATTTTGCTGACATGCCCCTGCGGGGGCATGTATTACGCCGTCTGCCTGCAGCCGAAAAATAGCGTTTATTTGTTCGTGCTGTGTTTTTTGTCAGTGGCGAAAGACCGTCTGTCTAATACCAACGAAGGAGGGAAAGTAGCGATAATTGTGTAATGCCTCTGTGACCGTACAAAATAAAAAATAACTTGTTCTGATGATAGCGACATATTCTGTCAGCTCAGAATAGGCTGGTTATTGTCTGAATAAAATTAACCTATATTGAGAAACTCATGACAATGATAAAAAAGCTTCCATTAACCATGGCGGTTATCGCCGCGTTTTTTCCGCTTACCTCTGTAATGGCGCAAGAATTTACTCAGGAACAGATCGACGCCATCGTCGCCAAAGCCGTTGATAAAGCGCTGGCCGACCGCCAGGCGAAAATCGACGCCGCGGCCGACAAAAAGGTCGACGTGATCACCAACCCGCAGACCACCGCCGCCTCGCCGGATATGGCCATTCCGTTCGGCCTCAA
>OLSH01000222.1_pt1 | contig 60088 bp, 61 predicted proteins | sample 1643221 | NCBI WGS metagenome assembly OLSH01 (sample SAMEA3136681, study PRJEB25190) | human gut metagenome | biome: human gut; feature: human-associated habitat; material: faeces | place: Austria | collected 2013 | reverse complement strand
AAGCCTGCTCCTTGCCGCTCATGTGAGCAAGGCAAAGATAAATTCTCTTGTCCATAAAATTATGTGATTATAAAACTATAAATCGAAAAAGAGGGATGGCTATTTCCGCCAAATATAATGAGGCACTATCAACCATCGGATAACTCCTCCCACTTTCATAAAAAAGCGGGAAAAAAGTATAAGCCAATTCGTATATATACCGTTGATTCTGCATGCCTTCATAAGTTCAATGCTATTCCCACATAATACACTATAAAAACTCCTATTGCTAATCCCACCGAGGCGCATCACTACTACGTCAAGATCAAGATACCTGTAGCAAATCCTTTCTTTCAGGAAAAAACGCAAAAACAATTCATAGTCACCGGCAATCCGGAAACTCGTATTAAATCCTCCGGACTTTATATAACACGATTTTCTTGCATAAGAAGAAGGATGGGGAGGCATTATGCCATAGGGCAACATCCCGGGGTTAAAATGACTACCCGAATATCTACGAAGCAATCGTTCACCATTCCTTCTTCTATACAACACATTCCCAAATACAGCATCAATCTCCGGCTGTTCAAAAGTTTGGGCTATTGTTTCTATTACATGCCGATCTTTAAAAACATCGTCAGAATTCAGATAACCGACAACATCTCCCGTAGCCATCCGCAATCCTTTGTTCATGGCTTCGTAAACACCGGAATCTGCTTCACTGATATATTTCAGTCGTCCTTCAAACAAAGGAACATACTTTTCTATTGCAGAAACGGTATTATCTACGGAACCTCCGTCAACAACAATGCACTCTATGTGAGGATAAGTTTGAGCCAGAACAGATCGAAGCGTATCTTCAACCGTTGCCTCCCTGTTCAATACAACCGTTATAATGGATATAAGCATCTCCATGTCCGGGGTACAAGTTACGTCCATCCGCCAAGCGGACAATACGCTCTTTTGATTTTACGGCATCCGTTTTATGGCTGTTCGGAAATGAAGCTATTACTTTCACACCGGGAATATATGAATCGCCTGAAAAAACATCATTACCCAGTTTATAAGTTAAGCAACTTTTATCATGCCCAGGTGTCTCCAGTACTTCCAAAATATTTCCAATAGTAATTTCTATTTTATCACCCTCTCCCAGTATGCTGATATTATTTTCAGTCCATACAATGGGATCATTATGATAACGTGAGAAATTTAACTTGTCGGAACCTAGAGCTTCCTTTCCAAAAGAGGAAGTATAAATGATGCAATCCGGATATGCTTTTATCAGTTCCCTGATCCCATAAATATGATCATAGTGAGTATGAGTCAGGAATACTGCTTTCACAACTTTCCCATCGTTATCCAGCAACTCCTTTACAGGCTGAACATCACCGATGTCTATTAAAAAAGCCGACGGCCCCTCACTGGTAAGAATATACGTATTTGAAGTAAATACACTGTTTATGATCTGATGGATATACATTTAATTATGTCCATTAAATGGTTCTGTTGTTGCACTTCCTTCCATATTTATTCCTTCACGAATAAATACTTTTTTGATTGTAAGGAAGATGATTTTTATATCCAGCCAGAAAGAGATATGATCCACATACCAAACATCCAGTTCAAATTTCTTAGTCCAGGATATGCTATTCCGACCATTCACTTGTGCCCAACCCGTAATTCCCGGACGAACTTCATGACGGCGGTATTGCTCTTCCGAATATAAAGGAAGATATTTGATTAACAAAGGACGAGGTCCTACTAATGCCATATCTCCCTTTAGAACGTTGATTAACTGCGGCAGTTCATCTATGGAAAGAGAACGAACTATTTTTCCAATCTTTGTCAGACGAACGTCATCCGGCAACAGATTGCCTTCCGCATCCCGTTCGTCCGTCATGGTCTTAAATTTAATAGCCTTAAATATCTGGGCATTTTTCCCGGGACGAGCCTGGGTAAAGAAGACACCGGCACCTTTATTTGCAAAATGAAGGAAAATGATAATAATAAGTAAGATTGGCCAAATAATAAGTAAAGCACACAATACTATAAGAAAATCTATCGCACGTTTTAATCCGTTCTTATACATAATCTACAATTCAATTAACGGTTGTTTACTCCAATCTATTGACTCAGCTGCTTGCTGTGCATTACAGAATGAATAATTCCCTAGTAAAGTATCCAATTTATTCAACGCTCCTCCTTTACCAATGTTTGTCTTTACATAACGGGTTATACGGTTCTTTAATGTACCAGGTTCTTTATAGTATTCTTCAAATTCCTGCTTAGTCATGAACTTTGAACTCTGTTCGATTAAATCATTGATATGAAAATAGAACATCACATAATCCATGTGACTAATAAGTTCCTTATGCAACCACAATGGCACTAATCTGAAATAGCCGCCACCCGAAAATGGTACCGCTTTTCCCATTAATCTGGCAGGACAGACTGGCAACTCCTTAATCGTATAATCGTTCTTTTTAACCAACGAAGGTATAGTCGAAGTAAACTGGGGAAATCCTCCCAAATCCCGACTAGCTGGAAAAACAGAACAATCATATTCAATCCCATTTTCTGCCAATATTTCAAATGCCCAGTCATTATCTTTCCCTATTGAGAAAGCCGGTGCACGGAAACTGCTTACTTTTTTGCCAATCAAATTCTCGATTTCTTGCACAGCAATACGTGTATCTTCTGCAAATTCCTGTCTAGTCATCTTGTTTATCCACAGATGCCGATTTGAGTGACTGCCTATTTCGTGACCATTGTCAGCAATTCTTTTCACTACTTCCGGAAACTCTACCGCCAATTGACCCACACAGAAAAATGTTGCTTTGGAATTACTCTTGTCAAGTGTATTCAAAATCCAATCAAGCAACTTATCATACTGATAATATTTTTCTTTCCGGGCTCCTTTAAAGTGTTTCTCAATATACCACTCCTCAATATCAAAAGATAATACTCTCATTTTTCTCGAATAGGTATTTGTTTGACTACTTTTGCCGGTCGTCCCGTCGCAATTGTCCATGCAGGAATATCTTTGGTTATAAGAGAATATGCCCCAATAATTGCACCATCACCTATAGTAACCCCTGGCATTATTAAACTCTCCATGCCAATCATCACTCCTTGTCCTATATGTATTTCTCCTAATTTATAAGGAAGTTTAGCCGCATCATCACCTATTCGATAATGAAAAAGATTTCTTTGATGACATAATAATCTACAACCACCTGTAATATGAGTATGATCGCCAATATATATTAAATTAGCATGCCCCGAATCAATTCTAACATGATCACCTATAAAAACATCTTTTCCCACATGACAACCAACAATCCTTAAAATCGAAGGACGAATCTTTCTTGGTAATAAAGGAGACAACAGCCAAGATTCCATGCCAAATTTTAAAATAAAGCCATCACGATATGTCTTTACAGTTCGCATTATAACCTGCCATAAAGATACCTGACCATATTCTTTTTCCGAATAATTTAATCCTAACTTTCTTAAGAAGCGGAATGTCACACTTAATTTTCTACTATCCATTTTTCATCAAAACTCCGTACTCTCCGCAGCGAATATGGTCTTTTATTACTTTTGCAGGATTACCTGCTATAATACAATTGTTTGGAACATCTTTTGTTACAACAGATCTAGCACCAACAATCACCTCGTTGCCAATTTTTACTCCTGGCATTATAATAGACCGGACGCCAATAAAACAATAATCACCGATACAAGTATCGGCTTTCATCCCTCTACAGGCATCATGCGCCAGCATTATTACCCCTCCTGTCAACCTTGTCTTTTTACCAATATGAATTCCCTTGGGATTTATTCCTTTATCTATAGTGGCCTTTCTTGAAATGAGAGTTCCCTCACCAATATCCATACCATAAAGTACTCTGTATTTCCAAGCATGATAACAAACAAGCCTGTTATACAACCAAATTCTACACTTACTTAAAAACATATATTCATTTTATTTCTACATTGTTACAATCTCAGGTATCACCATCGGCGCAGTCTTCATCCACATCGTTCCCCAACTTAATCCCAATCCAAAAGAAGACATCAACAAGGTTGTTTCTTCCGTCTGTAATTGTTTACGAATACGTGTCACCATTAATGAAGGAATAGAGGCACCACCCAAATTTCCAAATTCTTCCAAATTATAAGGAACCTTTGCCTGAGGAAGTTTTAGCTTCTTAACGATGCGGTCAACAATCATCTTGTTAGCCTGGTGAATCAAGAAATAATCAATATCTGTATCACGATTGATATTATAATCTGTTAGAAATCCTTCTACAGACTTGGGAGGACGGGATATTGCGAATGAGAAAACATTCATCCCATTTATCAGAGTATGGATAGGAGCACGAACAATACCATTACCGAAATCCTCGTATTCAAAAGATTCCGGAGTAGCCGGATGACGAAAACCACCGTGAGGAGTCATCAATGCTTCATAACCTTTTCCATACGTGTGAAAATCAACAACAATATCATTAGCTGTTTCATCATACTCCAAAGCAACAGCCGTACCACAGTCACCAAACAATGGTACGCGGCTCTTGTCCTTCATCGACCCCATACGTAATGCCGTATCACCAATAAGTAATAAAGCACGCTTCACATTACCAGTCGTCAACAAATTGCCAGCAACCGTTATTGCATACATGCATCCACAACATCCCATAGGGATATCCATACAGAAACAGTTCTCCGACAACGCTAATCTGTCTTGCAATATACAAGAAGTAGGCGGAGTACGATAATCACCTGTTACGGATTCAAACAGCAGAACATCAATACTATCCCTCTCCCATCCCAGTTCTTCAAGTAACTTCTCAGCGGCAGCTTGACACATATCCGAAGCACACATATTATCCGGACCAATATGACGTCTTCTTATGCCGACTGTATTATCAAATACTTCCGCTTCTTCCTGAGAAAAGAAATCAAAATCAGATGTCTTCACCACATTCTCAGGAACAGCCATAGACACTCCCTTCATGCCGACATTCTTAATTTTCCATCTTGCCATAGTGCAACCCGTTAGAGTTCAACATCATATTTTTTCAAGATTTCACGTCCCCTACCATAGGAAGTGAATTCCATAATATCTTCCGGATCGAACATCACATCAAAGGACTCTTCCAATAAAGCAATGATATTCAACTGGTGAACAGAGTCCCATGATTCAACGTTCTCTTTCGAGAAATCGTCATTTAGTACAGAGCTATCCACACCAAACACCTCAACAAAAGCATCATTGTATTTTTCAATATTCGTCATTACATTCTCTATTTTTATAAATTCAACTTACTGTATAATATCTTTCCGGCTTCATTCTTAGGAATACTATCTATTATTCTCACCTCAAAAGCCGACGCCACAAGTCTGGTCTTTTCTACCAATATTTCCTTTACCGCAGTCACATATTTATCATCGGTCAGATAAACAATCATCTTTTCATCCGTACCCACACAGGCACATTCTATCGGGCATTTACCTTTAATTATCTGTTCACACTCATCCAATCCGATACGCATTCCATACAGTTTTAAGAAGCGTCCCATACGGCCTACAATGAAATAACACCCGTCTTCATCCCGATAGGCAAGATCACCCGTACGCATAAAACCGTTACGCTCATCACCCAGCAGTAAATCCTCGCGCTTACGAGCATACCCCATCGTTACATTTTTGCCGCGATAACACATCTCACCCTCCGTATTTGGCAATTCTATTACAGAGCCATCACTGTCTATCAATGACAATTCTGCATTCGGAACCGCACGTCCTATACTGCCACACTTTGAAATCGCATACTCCGGTGGAAGATAAGCCATACGGGCAGTACCTTCTGACTGTCCGTAAGTAGCAATCCAGCGTTTCCCGTTATCACGACAGTATTCTGCGAATTTCAAATTCAACTGACGCGGCATTTTTCCGCCTCCTTGAGTAAGCAGTGTCAAATCAGGTAAGTCCATACGGAAAAAGCGCATCAGATTTAATATCTCAAAACTATAAGGAACACCTGTAAAACTGGTGGCATGCTGTTCTTTCATAAAAATCCAGAAAGCTTTGTCGGTCATACTTTGATTGGTTATCAACACAGTAGCTCCAACATAAAGATGACTGAATACCACTGATAGCCCCATAGTATAATATAATGGAAGAACAAGCAAAGGACGGTCATTGGAAGTCAGGCCAAAGAAAGTAGAGATATTTAAGGCCGCCGCTTCTATATTACCATACTTATGCCGTACCAACTTAGGACTACCCGTTGAGCCGGAAGTAGGTAGAAGATGAGATAGATCAGGATGCATCTCACAATCTTCCATTCCTGTACGCAAGAGGATATAGCCATAATATTCACACACCATTTCATAATGCAAGTCAACTGCCATCAACGAGGGCACACAAACATAAGAAGGGCGGTAAATATCAAGTAGATTATGAAGAAGTTCCTTTTCAATATGTGCATTCAATATTAAAGGGACATTGCCAGAATTAATACAACCTATACTCCAAGCTATACCTCCGACATTATTTTCTGTCAATAAGAATAATAAGGAACGACTGGGAAGAATGGTAGATATGTTCTCGGAAAAATCCAACAACTCACCATACTTCAAGGTATTCCCCAAAGCATCAACTGCAGCAAACGCATCCTGCGCCTGCTTATTTAAATTCAATATCATTTGATTTGTTTTATTCTAAATGGAAGCACAGCCATCAACTCCCAATATCTGACCTGAAATATAAGAAGAACGCTCTGAAGCAAGAAAAGCACAAGCATTAGCAACGTCTTCTGGAGTTCCCAAACGTCCTAAAGCGATCTTTTGAATACGAGTATCGATTTTTTCACCACTTTCTTCATAAAGCTCTGAAAAGCGTTCCGTTTTGACAATACCCGGTGCAACAGCATTCACACGAATACCCAGAGGAGCCAATTCTTTAGCTGCAGATTTAGTAAAAGCCATGATTGCTCCTTTGGTTGCAGAGTAAGCAGATTGCCCCGGTGAGCCTAGTACTGCCGTTACCGATGCAATATTTACAATAGAGCCGCTGTGATTGCGAGCCATCAAACGAGAAACCAGCTGAATCATTTCAATTACAGCTATTACATTCACACGGAACATCAGTTCTGTTTCCGGACGCAATATCATACCGATTTTCTTATTAAATACCACACCCGCATTGTTAATCAGTGCATCAATACGACCTTCTTGTTTGAATACGGACATAAAGGCTGATTTTACAGCTGTAGCATCCGTCACATCAAAATATAAAGGAAGCACACGGGTATTATTATCTTCTGAGCAAGCCTTCGCCCATTCATCCATAACTCCTTCAGCACGGTCACAAGCGTAAACTATTGCACCATCCGAAGCAAAACGTTCAGCTATAGATTTACCGATACCTTGTGCGGCACCGGTAACAATGCATATCTTATTATATAAAAGCCTTTCCATACAAATTATTTCAGACTACGACCACCATCAATTACTAAGTTAGTACCAGTAACCCATGCAGAAGCATTGGAAAGCAAATAAATTATGGCAAACGCAATTTCCTCTGGTTTACCATAACGCTTTAATGGGTACAAGCTCATGTCTTTAGATTTATCTTCTTCTGAATACACTTGCTTATCAATTAGTGGAGTATTTACCATCCCGGGACTTACTGCATTACAACGAATTCCTTTTGCAGCCAGTTCCACAGCAGCATACTTAACAAAAGCAGATAGAGATGTTTTAGCGCTACCATATATAGCATTGCCTGGCAAAATATTAAAATTTCCAGCTATAGATAAAGTAAATACTAAACTAGAAGGATTAAATAGTTTTTTCTTTCTTACCAATTCCTTAGTCAACAGCATAGGAGCAAAACTATTTAAACAATAAATTCGGTCCAATTCATCCCACGAGATAAACGGTATAGGCAATGTCTTTCCTATACCAGCATTATTTACACAACCATCCAATTGAGGCAATTTAGTCACCAAAGCTGAAATGCCATCGGCTGAACTTAAATCTGCAGCAAATATCTGATGCACTTGCCCCTCAGTTTCTAACGAATTGTAGGTTTCAAGAAGTCTTTCTTCATTCCTACCTGTGAGCACCAAAGTAGCCCCCATTCGTGAACATTCAATGGCAGTAGCTCGTCCGATACCGGATGAAGCTCCTGTAACTAGTACAGTCTTCCCTTCTAAAGAAAAAGGATTATACATTACAAACGGGAAGATACCAAATTATACAAATCACCAATAGTTGCCTGCTGTTTCATATCATCACCAGTAACAGTGACATCATATTCCTCATCAATCATTGTAATAATCAATAGAGCAACCAGCGATGTGTAACCATCTAACTCGCGAAATTTAGTTGTAGAATTTAGTTGTTCTACATCTACATCATCAAATTGCTCAGCAAATTTTTCAATAAAGTCTACTAATTCCATCTTATTTATTATTTATATTAATCTTTTAGCGGGATTTCCCATAACAGTAGTACCTGCTTTAACTCTGCGTATAACAAAACTACAAGCACCAACATGAGCATTATCTTCTACAACAACTCCATGATTTAACACGGAAGAAGTATAAATATCTACCTCATTTCCAACAACCGTACCACCTACACAAGTGACATGTGTATCAATACGATTCCAATCACCCAAACGAACATCATGCCCCACTACTGTATAAGATTGTATCATATTATAATCACCTATCACAGCATCAGCACCAATGCTTGTATAAGCACCGATAATATTTCCTTCCCCCAATCTTACATTAGAACCAATTCTAGCTGTATGATGGATTAAGGAAATAAAACGCCCTCCTCTATTAATAATTTCACTCATACATTTTTTACGGGCATTTCCACCTATAGAGCAGACAAAAACATCATCGTTCTGTGGTATATAAGTGCTAATCTTATCTATTACCGGAGGATAATTCGGAAAGTCATTCAATGCGGACAAATTATCATCAATAAAACCCTTAATGACAAATTCTGTTGCAAAACCTAAACTTTCACGCGCCATGTCATATAAAGTACGTCCCATACCACCGGCAGCAATGATAACCAAATCTTTCATTTATTTACTAACATTCATTTATTACCTCCCTAAAAACATCTGTTATTTCTTTAGATATAACAGAAGGAGAAAAGCGCCTTTTACATTCATCCGCTATAAATTGCTTATCATATAATTCTATATTTTTTGAAATATCTAATATAGATTTAGCAAGCCCTGAAACATCTTCTACAGAAACTAAAACGCCATTTTTCTCATTAATGCACTCTCTTATTCCACCACAAGTTGTAGCTACGACCGGTAATCCTGCAGATAATGCCTCCAAGACCGCTACTGAAAAATTCTCAGAACGAGAAGGAAGTATAAAAATATCACTATCATATAACAAAGAAATTATTTCTTGTTTATTTCTCCTTCCTATTATTTTTATATTATTTTCTAATCCTAATTGTTTTATAAGATTTTGCAGATTCTTTTCTTCAGATCCTCCCCCTACAATTCTTAGTTCCCAATCTAATGTATATTGGGCAACCTCTGACAGAGCCTTTATTAAAATATCATGGCCTTTTATATAAAATAAACTTCCAATAGATATATATATTAATTTTCCCCTATGGGTATATTTTCTTATTGATGATTGAAAGAATTCTTCATTAATCATATTATGAATTACGATAGAATCTTTTTTAAAGTGTCTACAAATCTGTTCTTTTAAAGAATTTGAAACTGCAATAATTTTATTAGCACCTTGATAAGCTATTTGTCCCCGATAAATAATATCCGATGAAAGTTCAGACTGATTTAAAACGCTCCAATGTTCCATGCCGACAAGTGGAATGTTATATTTCTCTTTCAGATAAACCGCATATGAAATATTATACAGAAAATGCGCATATATGATATCCGGTTTCTCTTGTTTTTTCAGCATATAGCTGAATACAGAATCTAACATACGTGTTCTCAGCCAATAATGTAGTTTACAACTCATTTTTAATGAAAAAGCCGTAGGGAATAAATACAATCCATAGATATCTATATTATTCTCTTGCAAATGAGTTATACCTATTCGCCTATAGTACTTGCGAAATCTTCCATCAACATATAGAATACTTACCTTATGTCCTTCTTTCTGCAGAGCTACAGCTTGATCTTTTTCAAAGCAACCAAATTGAGGCTCCCTATATGTAGGGTAACCATTTGCTATAATTACAATATTCATAACTATCAACAAATAATCATATCTTTCAATACATCCAGATATCCATGCCCATATCTCAAATCAGGTTCGACATAGTTTCCTTCCGCCCACTCGTTCCAAGATTGCAAAAAGAGTATTCTATGTTCTTCAGCACGCCCTTCTATCAAGCACAATGCAGTTCGTATCTGTTCTTTAAATAATTTAGGAGAACTATCCACATAAATATGAGCCCTTTTACCAGCTCTTGGAGATCGATCAAAGTTTGGAATCAACGTTGGATAAACGTTTTCCATTCGATCTGCATCAACATACAGAAATTTATTTATATCAGACTGTTTACAAATGGTCAATGTCGCTTTATTAAAAAGCTTACGCATTAACCAACGTTTAGAGACCTCTAAAAGACTTCTGACATGAAATTCAGCCATATACTCTCCTCTTGAATTTACTCCATCAAAACCTAAATCAAAACATTCTTGATATTTAGCTTTTGCATCAATTTCTATTTTCTTTCTGACTGTGTTCCAGATTGTTTGTTCTTTAAGTTCACGACTCTGCCTAGAAGCAACAAAATAGATTCCTTTTAAGCCATTTTGTTTTGCCATTTTTTGCCACAAGTTAATAAAATGTGAAACATTGGGTATGTTCATTGGAGCAAAAATATAAAAGAGTGGCATTCCATCAACAGTTATATACCTTTTATCCTTAAATGCTTTCAATACGTAATTGAAATGCATCATATAATCTTCGTCTCCTAAATAACACTGTTCGGCAATTATATTTTCTTTATAAGAGCCTTTGACATTCTCCCATGTTTTCGTAGTCCAACTATGATTTGCCCATCCCAGACAAAATGGAAAATCAGGTTTACCTGATTCCAAAACTTCATAAAACGGGCGTTCAAGCAACATTTTTCCATTACCAAACCAATAATGCCAATAACAAAATCCTTCTATACCTGCTTCACGAGCCATTTCTGCTTGAGCTTCTCTGATCTCAGGCATACGCAAATCATAATATCCTAAATCAGCAGGAATACGAGGTTGATAATGTCCTTTAAATAAGGGTTTGGCCTTACCTACATTCGTCCATTCTGTAAATCCTTTTCCCCACCATTTATCATTCTCAGGAATTGGGTGAAATTGGGGAAGATAGAATGCAATAACACGTGCTTTTTTATTATTCATATTCATATATACAATATTTTACTTCATTTTTTTTATGACTCTGGCAGGTATACCTGCCACTACACTATAATCTGGTATATCTTTTGTTACGACTGAATTTGCTGCAATAATACATCCTTTCCCAATATGCACTCCAGGTAAAATAGACACCTTCTCTCCAATCCACACATCATCTCCGATGATAACAGGTCCTTTACTAAATAGAGGTCTGTCTTTTGGAGGAATATTCAAGACTTCAAACACAGATTCGCCATGTGCATTATCTGTTATCAATACATTGCTGCCAGTCAATACATTGTCACCTATTTGTATAAAATTTATTGCCGTAACATGATTGTTTGTTCCAAACGAACAACAATTACCTATTACAATCCGAGGTGAAAAGGTTTGGCCTCTATAGTATTTCCAAGCTGTTAAAGTCATATTTTTCCCTAAAAAGGTACCACTACCTACTGAAATTTTATCCGCCCCTTTTAATGAAGCAAATGCAGATAATATAAAAGTGCGTTTTCCAAAAAAATTAAACTCCCGAGAAACATAACCTGTATACAAATATAAGAATAAGCATTTTGACACACGACAATAAAAAGGATAAGGGAAAATATACGAAATTATTCGTGAAAAATAAAAAAGGAAATTGCGCATAATCATATGAAGTATTAAAGATAAAACATATCAACTCATGCAACGTTTTTTATAACTCATATATAAAAAAGAAAAATACAAAAGAGAAAAATACAATGTATGGTTGACAAACGGTCTTTGATAAATGACACTACCGAATATTACAAAATAAATGACAAACGATTTCGACGGGTTCAAAAATACCAACGCAAACAATAATGAAAAAAAAACCAACATACCAAAACCAACGATTCCATAATTAACCAAAAAATCTTTATACGAAGCACCGCCTACATTTACAACTTCCTGTGAATAATTTCCCCCATACCCAAACAAGAATTCGTTACTACCAACATAACGTTCCATAAAAACATCCATCTTACTTGACGTCCTATTTTCTCCAGCTAACTGCCCATCTTCAATAGCTAAACGATCAAATATCAAGGTGCCAACCACCTCATTTTCTACTAAAACAGCACCAAGAAACATCAAGATAGATGTTAATAAAATCTTCACCTTTATACTTTGAAAAATTAGAACATTTGCAAACAACATAAGATAGAAAGCCAAAGACAAAGAAAGAAAACCCGAGATCAAGATCGGCCACGTTTCCCATTTTTTTACATGAATGCCACGAGCCAATAAAAGAACTCCAGATATAGTACCCACTACTCCAGGCTCGTCATAATAAGCCTCAAAGCGAAAAGAGCCGATATTTAATTTATTAGTTACTATAAGAAATGGATAATGTAAATAATCATAATCCTTCAATGCATTCAAAGGTTCTACAATTTCGTAAGATATATCTACTCCTATTAAGACTACTAAAACATACATTAAAATGGATGGTATTATAGTTGCAGCATATAACTTGCTAAATTTATCAAAAACATCATGCAAGAATTTAGAAGGAAATAATAATACTGAGCATAATAGTTGTGGAGCCAAATAGCCAAATATATTAGAACCATTTCGTATGGACATATAAAGAAATAGTAAAGAAATAGATGTAAAAAACAAAAGGTTCGTTTTTTTCAATTTTCTGAATTTCAATAACGAAAGAAAAAAAATAAGAAAGCTATATATAGGAGCCAACTTATCAAAACTCCACATAAAAAATGGAGGTATGGATAAAAAAATAATAAATGCTACAGCATATTCTATGAAATTACTCCGACACCAAAGGATTATATTCTGCATTATTCAAAAAACTTACTTTTAATGAAACTTATAACCTTTTCAAAGAAATAAGGTAGCAAATTGAAAAACATCTTAGGTGCTTGATAAAATACAGAAAAACCAATTGCTTTAAGAATATTGATTTCAACAGAAAACCCTTTATGACCTTCATTAATAGCTCTCAAATATCGTTCAGCATAATTATCATAATCAATAGTAGACAACACATAATCACACTTGTTTTGATTATCCTCCAATAGTTCTCGAAATTTTTTTCTGAAATCACCCTGCCCTGCTATCAATGATGCAAAAAACCGTCCACGTTCATTGCGATAGATAACATTATCAATAAGCTTATGAGCTTCATCTAACAGGTCTTCCTTGTTTTCAAAAGAAAAGGTTGCATATTTTTTGGTACAAACTTCATCCTCAACAATATTATCACTTGAGCTAAATACCAATAATGGTTTTTCATGTAAAGCGGCATATTGCGACATCAAACCTCCAGAATATGGATAAGTACCAAGATATATATCTATACGCTTAAATATTTCATTTATATCATCTCTAAGCCCCAACAGACATACTCTGTCTGCCAGTCCTCTCCGTTTCATAAATAATCGGAAAATAGAGTCATCTCCAGCACCAGCATATATAAATATCAAATTAGGATTATCGTTCAAAAGGTCAGCTACCAAACTTAAATAAAAATTATCTGCTCCATAAATTTTATAAAAACTTCCCCCCGAAAACATCACGACTTTCCCCTCTATAGAAATAGGAAAGCCTTTAAATTCTTCGAATCCCGAATCTATCGGATAATAAGGAAGAAGAAGAAGTTGTTCTTTCCGTAAGTTCCTCTTTTGAAGAGACACAGTACAACCATAATTTCTAAATTCCCAGGAATAATCAAGCAAACTACTTCCTAACCAAAAAGCATGATCCGTCAGATTAATCATATATTTAGTAATCCGTGGAAAAGCACTAAGTACAATTAAAGACAAAACTCCCCACGGCTCAAGATGTAGAAATACCCCATTTGGATTATAGACATTCAACAAGTCATAAAATGTATCCATCTTAGAGTACACATCACCTACTAATTCTACTATCTTTACATCAGCATTCTTTAATGTCCGAACTATATGTTTTGACCGTTCGACATCTATCTTCTCGAAAACAAAAATATATTCACTATTTGGCAGACAATTTAGAGCGTCAATATATTGCTGTGTTAATCCGCGATTATCCCAGCCAAAACTGTCATAAAAGACATATCTTTTTTGTATACCTATACTATCATTTAATTTATATCTGGATTTACCTATATCAACCAATAATTTTTCCAATCGCTCATCTTTATACAAACGATTTAAATTATATTGCAAAAATCCAGCACTTACAATGCACTGAATTGATTTTAAATAGTTTCCATTACATGTTTCTTGCAATGCTTTCGTGACCAATAAATCATAATAGCCATTGAGATCGCCCCAAGAATAAGGTAACAATTTTTTCTTTTTCATAACTATTATGGCATTTTAGAGAATACCGTTTTTCGAATTAAAATAATCATACAAAAAAAATACATTACATGATTACATAGAGATGCCTGAGTTATGCCTACTACTCCATTCCATTCAATAAATAAAAGCCCTAGCCCTACAAAACTCAAAGCAAAAAGTATTTCTGTACTGACAAAAGCCTTAATCATAGATTTAGCTACCATTAAAAAGGACAAAAGCCAACTGGAAATCTTAAAAAAATCACCAACCAGCTGCCAGATAAACAAGTTCTCCACAGGTAAAAAATCAGGAGTATACAAAAAGCGAATAACAAATCCACGTATTAAATAAATAATAGAGAACCCAACCAGCAACATGGGAACAATTACCTTATAAGCTCTATATATTTCATGCCGCAATGCTGTTTTATCGGTAAGCTCAGACAACCGCGGTAAATAATAAACTCCAAACGAAGAGGTAATAATCATAAGATACATATTTGAAATACGATTCATTGCTTCCCACCAGCCAGCCTCTATTGGAGAAATCTGCGCAATAACATATCCACGCAATAACATCTGAGAAACTGGAACAGTAGCAGCAGTAGTGAGTGTCATCAGAGTATAGCGAAAGTATTTGGAAGCAACAGCATGATCATATTTTTCCTTAAATGTACTCCAACGAAACCAAGACAAACGTCGAATCATCCAAAGAGTTACAAACAGCATAACACTTTGATAGGTCACAGCACTGGCAAGTGCCCCTTTCAGTCCCCAAGAAAACACAAAAGTTAAAGTAAATACCAATCCTACAATGCTATTAGCTATATTAATACGCACATAACGTTTAAATTCTTTAAATCCATTGATAATGGAAATAAACATCATATTAAGCGCATAAAGTAATATCGTAAAACCAAAAATAATAAATACATACCCATAATTTGGAGATAACATGATATATTTGCTTAAAAAAGAGTGAAAAGCAATCATCAATATACCTACAATAAATGAACAAAACGAAGTGATACGTAAAGCTGTAGAAAGATAACTACGTACAGCTTCAGGCGTTTCTCTATATTCTGCTATATATTTAGTAATTCCATTATTAATTCCTCCACTACTTACAGACATAGCAATAGTAGCAAAATTATGTAATTGACCTACTAATGCCACTCCTACAGGTCCTATAACTGCTGCTACAACCTTCACACTTACCAAACCAGTCAACATTTTCACCAAAGTACTCATGGCTGTAAAAGAAAATACTCTCACAATATCTGTCTTCACAACTCGACGACAAAGAGATAAAAAAGTTAAAAAGAGCTCACGCATGAAGTAATCTTTTATAATTCAGACCAATCATTTAGTACCTTTACTACTGTCTCTACCTCACCTTTCGTCATCACCGGACTTATCGGTAAACTCAACTCTTCATCATGAATCTGTTCCGTAATAGGGAATGAAAGATTATTCCATTCCTTATAGCATTCTTGCTTATGAGGAGGAATAGGATAATGAATAATTGTTTGAACACCATTTTCTACTAAATATTGCTGTAAATCATCACGCCTTTGTGTACGTACTGTAAAGATATGAAATACATGAGCATCCCAATCTTTCACCATTGGAGTAACTATATTTGGATTAGTTATATGCTCAATGTAATATCGGGCAATTTTTTTACGAATAGCCACATCTTCATCCAAATGCTTTAATTTTACATCCAAAACAGCTGCTTGAACTTCATCCAAACGGCTATTACGGCCACAATACTTAAAGACATATTTCTTCTGTGAACCATAATTGGCTATTGCACGTACCGTCTTTGCTAACTTTTCATCATTTGTCGTCACAGCACCCGCATCACCAAAAGCTCCTAAATTCTTACCTGGATAAAAACTATGTCCAGCAGCATCGCCCAACGAACCTGTTTTTCTCCCTTGAAACTTACAACCGTGAGCCTGTGCATTGTCTTCAACTAATTTTAAATTATATTTCCTACACAACTCACCTATTTTCTCTGTATATGCACACTGACCATAAAGATGAACAATCAAAACCGCTTTAGTACGTTCTGTAATAGCAGCTTCTATCTTTGTATCGTCTATTTGGTAGGTTTCAATGCTTGGTTCTATTAATACTGGCTTCAAACCATTCTCTGTAATAGCTAATAGCGAAGCAATATAAGTATTTGCCGGAACTATCACTTCATCACCTAATTGCATCACCCCCATTTCTATATAAGCACGAAATATCCAAATCAAAGCATCCAAACCATTAGCACATCCTATAGTACACTTTGTTCCTATATATTGAGCGTAATTCATTTCAAACTTTTCATTCTCTTTTCCTTGAAGATACCAGCCACTATCTATTACACGACTAACGGCCTCATGTATTTCATCAGAGTATTTTTGAGTTATTTTTTGTAAATCCAGAAACTTAACCATCTTACTATATTTACATTATTATTTTTCATTATTTTCATATTTCATCATCTCTCCATGCCCAGGACATAATATCATATTTTTATTGGAATACATCTTTTCAATACATTCTACACTCATTTTATACTCTTCCATTGAACCGAGCTTTTTAGGTACATAGGGCTTGTATTTCATTATTGTATCTCCACTAAATAAATAATTGCCAATATCAAAGCAGATGGAGCCTCGACTGTGGCCTGGCGTAGGTGTAAAGTGAATAGTCAAACCATTCCAATCTAACTTATATTCAACATCTTCAATTAAAATATCTATACGACTAACCTCATAATGATAGTTTGAATTATCATAATAAAGTTGAAAATACATATCGCCAGCTTTAGGTAATTGTTGGCAACAAGCTTTAGAACATATAACTTGAGGGTTAAATCTTTCCAATAAAGCATTACAGCCCCAAGTATGATCTGTATGTTCATGCGTAAGAATAATATAATCTAATTGAAGACCGTTTTCTTCAACAAAAGTTATCTCGCGCTCGCTCCTTTCGCTCCCTGGATCAACAATAACACAAACATTTGTTATATCATCATAGACTACATAACAGTTAGAAGCCATCAACTCATTAACATACTGCTTGATCTTCATCATATCAAAAAAACAGAATGACTCCTCCCCATGTATAACCTAAACCTTGAGCTACCGAAAGTACTTTTGCACCCTGCTTAATGGAGCCATCTTTCAATGCATGAACCAATGCAATAGGTATTGTAGAAGATACCGTGTTACCACTATTTTCATAGCAACAATAATAAATTTCTTCAGGGGCTCTCAACTTACGACGTTGTAATCCTGCTATATATTTGTTAGCTTGATGAAATACATGCAAGTCAATATCCTTTAATATCAACCCGTTCCTTTCTAATACTTCTGCTGTCACTTCAGGAATCCTATCCAATGTATAGTTTAGTATCTCTGGCCCATTCATGTAAATGTAATCGGATGAATGAGGATTACCAAAATCATCAAAAGTCAAATCGTTTAATGGAGTTCTATTTCGGGCACCGCCAGTCTTTACAATCAAATTCTCCGCACCCGCACCATCTGTCCCAAAACTAAACTCACCTATTTTGGCCAGCCCCTCTGTACTAATAATGGAAGCTGTAGCACCATCGCCAAAAATCGTACGATTACCTTTATCACGTGGATGCATATACTTAGAATAGGTTTCTGCTGTAAGTAATAAAATATTTTTTGCCACACCAGCAAAAACTAAACCTTTAGCCACTGAAAGAGAAGCAATAAAACCAGAACAGCCCAGATTAATATCCAATACACCTATCTTATTTGAAAGTTTCAATTTATCTTGTACTAAACAAGCAGTAGTGGGCAAAATATAATCGGGGCTTTCTGTACATAAAATACAAAAATCTATTATATCCTTGTCAATACGATATTCAGAAAACAAATTTTCAGCCGCCTTAATAGCAAGGTCAGCAGCCGTTTCATCTTCCCGTGCAATATGCCGAATTTTTATACCTAGTTTCTTTTCTATTTTGTCCTCCGACCATTCCGGAAACTCTTTGGCAAGTGTTTTATTATCTATTATTTGCTCCGGCAGATAATAAGATATTGCTTTAATGTATGCTTCCATTATAATTCTGTTAATTCTAATATTTTGCAATCTGCAATATTGAGAAGAACTGTTCCATAAGCAAATCCAGCCCCTATAGCATTCATTAAGATGGACTCACCAACATTAATTTTATTGCGATTCTCAACCATACACAAAGGAATAGAAGTTCCAGCAGTATTGCCATATTTGTGTATTGATTTTAACATTTTATTCACATCCGCCTTAGCTTTCTTCGCAATGTATCCGGTCATAAAATTATTAGCCTGGTGAAAAGCGTATTTATCAACATCTTCAATTTTCTTATTTGCAAAAGCAAGAAGTTTCTTAATATCTTTCGGCAATTCAGAAATAGCAAAACTGAAAACGTCCGGACCAACCATAATAATTTGTTCTTCGTTGCGAATACTTCCATCTTCAAATTCCTGCATTACCAGAGTTTTTGCAGAAGAAGGTCTACGAGAGCCACCAGCAGGGATAAATACACTATTTGTATTAGAACCTTCAGTTGACATTGAGAAGAAACTTTCACCGAACTTATTGCCTTTACCAACTACAGTAACCGTACCAGCATCACCAAGTAACATACCTGTTCCTTTATCTTGCAAAGAGATTAACTTTGACAACGTATCACCAACCATGATCATTACATGATTAATATCTGGCATTTGCAAAAAGCTGTATGCCATCAATAGACCATGAATAAAACCAGAGCAAGACATATTAACATCATAAACCAGTGTATCTCTGCTAAGTCCAAGACGATCCTGCATAGACACAGAGGTGCCAGGTATCTTATAATCCGGAGTTTGGCTAATAAAAATCAGCATATCTATATCTTCTCTCCTGATAGTTGTATTATCAAAAATCTCACATGCCGATTTATAACATAAATCAGAGGCACAAATATTCTTATCAGAGAAACGACGTTCTTCCACCCCTGTTGCATCTATGAATTTCTCAATAGCCTCCTCCGAATAATAGTCAGTGAGGCTACGCGTTTTCACAATTCTTTTAGGAACAGTTGCACTGATTGCCTCAATTCCTGTATTTTGAAATCTATACAAACCCATTATTAAAGATTTAAGCTAAACAATATCCTCCATCAATTAACAAATTAACACCAGTCACCCAGCTAGACGCTTCGGATAGCAAATATATAGTTCCATTAGCTATATCTTCAGGTGTCCCAACTCTCTTCAAAGGATAACGACTATACATCGTGTCTTTTAACTGTTCCTCCGAAAATACAGTATTAGAAAGTTCCAAGATTCTAGTAGGTACAAGTCCCGGACAAATAGCATTTACACGTGTACCTTGAGCTGCTAATTCCAATGCGGCAGTTTTAACAAAGCCACTTAACGCACCTTTTGTGGTGGCATAGGGACCTTCACCTGTATTAGCCATAAAAACTCCTGACATAGAAGCAATAAAAACAATGGAAGACTTTCTCAATAACTTTTTTTTCTTTAAGAGTTGCGAAGTTAGCAGAATAGGAGCTATTTCATTTACATTAACTATTTCTTCAAGCATTTCTCTATTAATATGCTTTACCGCGCTAATTTGGGGAATGCCTGCACTATGGACACAACCATTGATTGACGGACATTCCCCAACCAAGTAATCAATATCCTCTTGTTTTGACAGATCCGCCGGTACAGCCAAATGTCCTTCACCTTCAAGGGAATGCAATGTTTCATTCAGACGATCTATATTTCTGCCATTAACGATAAGTCGGGCTCCCATTTTAGAGCACTCGACAGCAATGCCTCTTCCAATACCGGAAGAAGCACCTGTAACAAGTATTGTCTTACCTTCTAAAGAAAAAGGATTATACATATTTATTTGGATAATGCTAAATTATATAAATCCTCAATAGTAGTACATTCTCGTAAATCAGCACCTGTAACTCGTTTTTCAAGATTTTCATCTACCATGGCTATGATAGAAAGCGCCGTCAAAGATCCCCACTCATCCAATCCTTTAAAGTTCGTTACGGGAGTGAATTGTTCTGCTGGAGTTTCATCAAATTCTTCGGCAAAAGCTGTTACAAATTCATCTAATGTCATAATCTTAAAGTTCTTAAATATTAATAATCGGGTTAATTGTTTTCAAGTTGGAATAATTCCAAATAGAAGTCACCAGTCTATCAGGACACATACGGGCAACAATTTTCTGCAATGTATCATCTGTTCCTATTTCATAAAACTCATCAATTCCATCTCTCACCATATTACGTGTCATAGAAGTCCATTGTACACCATTCGTAATATGGAGAATCAGATTGTGACGTATCTCTTCAGGATCTGTATGTCTTTCACCATCTACACATTGATAAATAGGAATATGGGGTTCATTAAATTTTGTTCGTTTTATAATTTCACCAAGTTCCACTTCAGCCTCCGCCATATAAGGAGTATGAAAACTGCCACTTATCATTAATGGAACTGCTTTCTTAGCACCTTCCTTCATGAAAGATTTACAAGCCATGCGAATCCCCTTCTTAGAGCCAGAAATTACGACCTGGCCAGGACCGTTAAAATTAGCAAAATAAATAGGCTCTCCAGTTTCGTCCCAAATCTCTTTAACACGTTTAGCCACATACTCATCATTCAGACCAATAACTGCTCCCATAGCTGTAGAGTACTTCTCACATACTTTCTGCCCTATCAAGGCACGATTTTGTACTAAATTTAGTCCATCTTCAAAAGATATGCAACCATTAACAACCAATGCAGCAAATTCACCAAGTGAATGACCGGCAACGACATCAGCTGTAAATGCATCCTGCACTGTCGCAAGTATCACTTCATACAGAAATACTGCCGGTTGAGTATTTCTTGTTTCAAGTAAATCATCTTCTGTACCATAAAACATTACATCAGATATTCTTCGACCAAAAAAATCATTAGCCAACTCAAACAATTCTTTCGCTTTGGGAAAATTCTTATAAAGTTCTTTACCCATGCCTTGTTTCTGACATCCCTGTCCGGGAAATATAAATGCTTTCATTTTTTTCTAATTTACGCCAAGCATTCTTTCAATGATTGACATTTGTTTATTAAATGTATCACGATAATATACATAATACTGATTTAACTCATCCTGTGTCGTGAACTCAACATTTAAAAGTTTATGGAATTTAAGCACCTTTTTATTACCCAACCGAATATCTCCGTTGGCAACTTTTTTATCAAGCATATTGAATGCTATATCAAATGAAATAAGAGTCGCAAGAACAGGACATTCTATAGGACATTTAGGCTTAAAAACAAAACTTCCTCCCGTAAACTCATCTTCAGTTATATCGTAAAGCCTGTTCACTCCTAACCGCTCATCATTTTGTGAGTATATAAAATAATAATCGATTCCCAATGCTTCTCTTTCCTTATAATCACGAATCCACTTCTTTTGTCCCTCAACATCATTATCTATCTGATGAATAAAACGGGACAACCGGACATCAGTACGCAATTTTGTTATAAATTCAGCATCTTCCTCTTGAACAAATCGCACTTGAAGATTATACTTATCAAGATTAAAACTAGAAGGTAATTTCTCCATCATTTTTATATTCTATAAATTTATGATAATCACGTATGTAATCTTTCTCATCATAGCCATGTGAAGCCAAAACCAAACAAACTGCTCCTGACGAAAAATCGTCCAATGTCCGCCAAATACCTGGAACAATATAAAGTCCCTGATACGGACGATTTAACTGAAAAGTGCGTTTCACATTGCCATCATCTAACGTTACCGTAAAGCTACCACTAGCCGCAATAATTAACTGACTTAACTCTTTGTGAGCGTGTCCGCCACGACTTTCCCCCCCTGGAACATCATACAAATAATAAGTACGTCTTATTCCAAAAGGAATTGTATCACTATTTTCAACAACAGTAATATTTCCTTTTCTATCACTGTGATGCTTATCTAATTCTATTATTGTACAATCATAAACCTTAGTATTTCTCATGAATATATTTTCTGAAATAGTTGTAATCATATATATAATCACCTTGATTATAAGAAGCTGAAGCTAATATAAGAGCCAAAGAATTCGTCGAAAAGTTATTTATTTCGCGCCATATCCCTTTAGGAACATAAAGACCGTAATAAGAACGATTCAATGAAAATACTTTTTTTTCTACACCATCATCCAACGAAACATTAAAACTCCCAGATAATGCGACTATAAATTCTTGATTTTCTTTATAGGCATGTCCACCACGAGTTTCACCTCCTGGTACATCATAAATCCAATAAGCACGTTCTATCTTAAAAGGAAGATGTATAAGCTCTTCTATGAAAGATAAGTTACCACGTTTATCTAAAAACTTCGGTAATTCAATTATTTGAGCAAGATTTGTTTCCATTTTCTAATTATTAATACAAGACGTCGATATAATCGAATAAAACATTAGTATCCTTCAATCTATTATGCTGTTTATCTTTCTCACTCAAAATAATATTATCAACTGTTATTTTCCAATCTATCCCTAAATCCGGATCGTCCCATGCAATAGCCCCTTCACACTGTGGGGAATAGAAATTATCACATTTATATTGGAAAATAACTTCTTCGCTCAAAACACTAAAACCATGTGCAAAACCTTTGGGAATGAAGAACTGACGGTGATGTTCTTCTGTAAGTTCTACTGCCACATGCTGCCCAAAGGTGGGAGAACCTTTTCTTATATCTACAGCAACATCTAAGACTGCTCCCTTCACTACACGAACTAATTTACTTTGAGCAAAAGGAGGTCGCTGAAAATGTAAACCACGAATAACTCCATAGCTAGACTTGCTTTCATTATCTTGCACAAATGTAGTTTTACAAACTTTTTCTTCAAATTCTTTCTGATTAAATGACTCAAAAAAATAGCCGCGAGAATCAGAATAAATACAAGGTTCTATTATGACAACACCATCAATGGTTGTTTTTATTATTTCCATGATTAAACAGCAGTAGTTCTATACGTTATAATATTCATACCATAAATCAACTAAAACTAAGAATCTTTGTAAGCCATTCTTTCAAACAGATCACAATGCATTCATTTATAGCTGGCTAACCTTCCAACTCTTCCCAAGGGTAGGGATTATCAATCACATTCTGGAACTCTGCAATAGCTTCTCGCTGCTCTGGATTGAGTGATGCTGAATCCCAAGAAGAAATAATGGCATGAGCTTCGTCAACAAGAGATTCATCGAATACTTCGCCATAGCAAGCAGTAAGTAGACGAAGTTTTAATAATGAGGCAGAAAGGACATCAAGAATATTCCAACAACGGTTCAAGATTTCCTGAACGTGTTTCTGTTTTTCACCATGATTAATGAACGAAGCACTATACCCCATTAGAAGGGCAAGACAGACATTCGCCTGTTCTTCGACTGTACTTCCCTTGACACCGGAATTATACAAAGCCGTAGTCAAACGATAAACTTCACCATTGCGACGGGAAAGATCATCACTATAGATGGGGCTCCCGTCCATACCTAAATACATCAGGTCGTGCGCTGCACGCTGAAGAGCAAGTGTTTCTTCAGAAAGAGACATAATTATTTATTATTTATGATTATGATTTCAGATGAATTATTCAATTACTTCTATTAAATCCGAATGGATAGTAACCATGGCAACGGCTATGACACCTTGTATCGCAACTACCACACGACGATCACGTGCACCTTTTACTTTCAGGAAAATGCCTTCCTGACCCTCGAAGTCACCGCCCGTGATACGAACTTTTGTACCTTTGGACAAATTCAGTTCATCAGGTTGAAAGTACATGAGATGATCATTGTAGGTACCGGCAACGGCAATAAAACGCTGCATCTCACTATCGGAGATAATAATCTTCTGACCGCTACGGGTATCGGTTATGTATTGTAAATAGGTTACCTGTGATTTGATACGCTTCACCTCAGAGGGACAAGCATGAACAAAAAGTAAATTATGAATGACAGGAACCAGAACGCGAACTTTCTTACCTTTCTTTATGCAGATCTTGTATTGCATGGGAACGAAACAACCCATTTTCTCCTTTTCAAGCAGACGCATAGCATCAGGCTCTCTACGGTAAGTGGCACGCATCGCATACCATATTGGGCTTTCTTTCTCTACTTCCATTCTATGATTATTTCAGAAAAGTGCGTTCCTCTGGGGCTTTGAACTTCTTGCATATACTTGAAATTCAATCACTTGCGAACACTTTATGTAAAATACGACAAGCTTTGTGCTCCTCTTGTCAACGAGTTTTTTACAGCAGTTCAATGCCTTATAGGTAAAAAGCTATAAACGAGCAGATTACAACAAAAAAGTTTTTTTTAATCGTTCGTTTAATGGGCGTCAAGATTTTAAAAAAGACAAAGAAAGAAAAAGAATAAAATGGGTAAATATTAACAGATATTTTTAGTCTCCATTTATCGTTTATAATCAAATAGTTAGCTTCATTTTTACCCTATTTAAAGAAGTTTTTTTATCAAACATTTTGTCATTCGAAAAAACACCTTTATCTTTGCGCCCATTAAACGAACGTTTTTTGAACACTCTTCAAAATAAAGTATATATATCTAGTATACAATTATTTACTACTAATAAAGGAATGTATTTATTGCATTTTCCCCTACTCTATCATTACCTCTAATTTTAATTTCCTATTTTTGCGACATTTTTAACTGTGAATATCAGTTAAATAAACAATTAAAATTTATAGTAGTATGAAAGATTTTAAAAAAAGAGGTTCAGAATGAATCTGATCCAAAAGAAATGTCTCATCAGGTTGAGAATCAGAGTACAAGCAGTATCAGAACAGTAAGTAAAATCAGTATAGTCGATGAGAATTTATTGGCTGAACGGTATTATGCAGGCATAAAAACTCACCTGTGTGTAGGAGCTCTAAGAAGCTTCAAATTGGGCTATTATAAAGGCCAAAATATCAATACCATAAGCGATTTGGGAATGCATATGTACAAATCGGGTGATGCCTTAAAACACGAGAAAGGGCAAGATAACTTACTGGAAATAAGCAGCTTTATGACAGAACTAAGAAAGATGTGGGCAGTGATAGAAGAGGAAGATACCGAACACATAGACCCATACGGATATGATGTAAAAATAAATCAGCAATAGTTTACTCCAAATAAAGGGCATAACTTTGCCCCCGTCAATCTGAATGTGGTAGGGCTACACCCTTTCACCCGGATGGTGTAGCCCTAACCACAAAAGGGTGTAGCCATCCGGAGCAAAGGGTGTAGCCATCGTAGAAGATTGATTATTAATCATTTATAAACTACTAAATTCATTAAAATGAAGAAACAAACGTTGGGGCACCAATCGAATCATGTAACGAAAAGCGAAAGAGTAGAAAATCTATGGAAGAAACTTATCAGACAGGAAACTGATTTATCAGATGAAACCATCGCATGGATGACAAGACGAATTAGACTACTGACAGAGTATATGGCATACGGATGTGCACTAATAGCCTATCGCAAGCAGAATGGAGAATTTTACATGGCAAGAGCAACACTCGTATATTATGAAACCTGTTTCCATCGAAAATACGACATTGAACGCATCCAGAGCCATGTGGTATACTGGGATATAGAACAGCAGGGATGGAGAACATTCCAGATAGAGAATTTTCTGGAGTGGAAACCGATGATTTAAATGAAGAATGAAAAATTAAGAATGAAGAATTATGGATTCATATCTATTGCATGACGCCAATGCAAGCAGTAATTTTAAAATAATGATGATGATACAGAAAGAAGGAATGAAAGGATACGGTATCTACTGGATGATACTGGAGTTTCTTAGAGTACAGAACGGATATAAGGCAGACGTAAGAATACTGCCCGTACTGGCAAGAAAAATGAGAGTGACAGTAGCAACCTTGAAGAGAATCATCTTCGATTCAGGACTATTTGAGGTGAACGGCACAACCTTTTCATCGCCCGGACTCACACGGCGCATGGGACCACTGGAAGCCAAGCGCGAAGCGAACAGAGAGTCGGGCAGACGTGGAGGACTGGCTAACCAACAGAGAATCAGGGAAGGCATGGCAAGCAACGCTTTACCTATCAATCAGAATAATGATATAAATAACTCCCCCTCTATATCTCCCCAAGGGGAGACGGGAAAGAATGAGGAGATTCTTCTTGTTCCACCGGAGTATGCACTCAACAAAAATACGCATAATTATGAAGGGCTAATGGAAGAGTTGCAACGCCAAAAAGTAACGGTCATCAAGGAAATCAATGCCATCCTTAGACTCACGGATTTCGGAAAGCTGAAAGGAAAGATATGGAAAATACTCTATGACATCAACAACTCGCCGCAGATGAAAGCAAGGATTGTGATGCCGGGAAAATATATTCTGAAGCTATTGCAAAACTAAAAGACCGGTATGTAAAAGAATAAAAAAGTAAAGAGGTTATCTCCTTCCCAAGGGGTAGCCTCTTTTATAACATTCTGAAAATCATAGTTTAGCCCAATTGCTTTCTACGGTAAACAAATACTTATACTTTTTGCTTTCTACTCTAAACAAAATTCCCATAAATTTGCTTTTCACACTAAACAAATTCGTATATTTGCTACATATATTAATTTCAAGTATGGATAGCCTGTTTTTAAAACAAGAAAGAATGTTGGCACAGACAAGTACCAATATCATAAGAGAACTAATGAATAAAATTCATTGGAACAACCGTTTAATCGCTATCAGAGGCTCCCGCGGAGTAGGGAAAACAACTTTGATGTTACAATACATCAAATTGAACTATCCGCCGGGAAACCGGATAGCCCTCTATTGTACACTCGACAGTATTTATTTCAGTAGTCACACGCTGCTGGAACTTGCCGAGAAATTCTATCTTCAAGGAGGAAAACATCTGTTTTTGGATGAAGTACACAAGTACCCCACCTGGAGCAAAGAACTTAAAGAAATATACGATTTGTATCCATCATTGCAGATAGTCTTCAGTGGCTCATCGCTGCTCAACATATTAAATGCAGATGCCGATCTTTCCAGAAGGTGTTTACCTTATAATATGTACGGTTTATCATTCCGAGAGTTTTTGATGTTTTATAAAAATATTCGGATTCCGGTTGCTTCATTACAAGAAGTACTTGAGAATGCAGGCGATATTTGCCAAGGTATCAATGAACAATGCAGACCTGTACAAATGTTCAATGAATATTTGCATGATGGCTATTATCCATTCTTTACCGGTAATCGGGAAGATTACTACATGAACATTGAAAATGTAGTTAACCTTATTTTGGAACAGGAAATGCCTTTATTGTGCGGAGTAGACCCTGCATATATAAGAAAACTAAAAGCGTTATTAAGCATTTTAGCCTCGTCTGTGCCTTATGAAGTCGATATCACAAAGCTGGCAGGAACTATAGGGCTTACCAGAAACTCGGTGATTACCTATCTACAGAACTTGGATCGTGCCGAGCTGCTTAAATTGTTATATTCCGATCTGACCTCCGTCAAAAAGATGCAGAAGCCTGATAAAATTTATCTTCAAAACCCAAACTTGCTTTATGCCATAGCTTCCACATCCGTACAAATAGGTACGGCAAGAGAAACTTTCGCAATAAGTCAGCTTTCCGTGAACCACGAAATAGAATATGGTAAAACACAAGGAGACTTCGTTGTCGATCACAAATATACATTTGAAGTGGGAGGTGCAGACAAAACCTTCAAGCAAATCGCCGACTTACCAGACTCCTTTATTCTTGCCGATAACATAGAATATGCTACAGGGAAAAAACTACCTTTGTGGATAATAGGACTAACATATTAAAAACTAAATATCATGATAACATTTCCGAATGCCAAAATAAACCTGGGACTGAACATTGTGGAGAAGCGTCCCGACGGGTATCATAATCTGGAAACAGTATTCTACCCCGTTCCCCTAGAAGACGCGTTAGAAGTGAATGTTCTGCACGAAGGCAATGAGGAGTTTCGATTGCACCAGGCAGGATTAGAAATCGAAGGAGAAGTTGAAAATAACTTAGTGGTGAAAGCCTATAAGCTGTTGGACGAGGAGTTCAATCTGCCCCCTGTAGATATTCACCTGTTCAAGCATATTCCTTCCGGTGCCGGCTTAGGCGGCGGCTCATCCGATGCAGCTTATATGCTGAAGCTACTGAATGAAAAGTTCACTTTAGGGCTAACTGATGAAAGCTTAGAAGAATACGCAGCTAAACTGGGAGCAGATTGCGCCTTTTTCATCCGGAATGCCCCAACATACGCTGAAGGAATAGGAAACGTCTTCTCCCCTATCTCTCTATCCTTAAAAGGATATCAGATTGTTTTAGTAAAACCGGATATATTTGTTTCCACCCGGGAAGCATTCGCAAAGATAAAACCGCATCAGCAGGAAATGCCACTAAAAGAAATAGTGAAACGTCCTATAAAAGAATGGAAAGAATGGGTGATGAATGATTTCGAGGAAAGTGTATTCCCCCAGTTCCCGGCTATCAGGGAAATTAAGGAAGACCTGTATAAACAAGGAGCTATTTATGCCTCCATGACAGGTTCCGGTTCGTCTGTTTTTGGATTGTTCAAACCAAGTGCCATATTACCCAGCAATACTTTTGGAGAGAAGACATTTATATACCGCGGAATATTAAAATAACGACCTTGATTAAAACTATATTGGAGAGGCTAAATTCAGCCTCTTTTTTTATGCTATTTTCCAGAAGCTGCAACTGACCCTTTATCAGACCCTGATATTTTTTTGTTCACCAGCGAACAAAAAAATAAGCCCTGTCTCCCGACAAGGCTTATTCACAACACAAACACAAAATAAAACACGACAAAACTACTATGCAATCTTACCTGTCTATGCCGGGGAGGCATAAGTACTAGTTACGGATATTCACATATACATAAACAGCGTCAGGCTGATTTGCAACATATAAACAAATGCGGGGAAGCATTTGTTCATTTCCTATTTGTTAATAAAAACAAAAATCTTTTTTAATGCTTATTGAATACCTCTTTCACGGAGCTTCAATTGCCAGTTCCAGGCAGAGAGCAACGTATCTTCGATAGTTTCAACAGCTGTCCAACCCAACTCTTCATTTGCGAATTTAGGATCGGCCCATACCTTTTCAATATCTCCCGCACGACGACCAACAATCTGATAATTCAGTTTCACGCCGGTTGCCTTTTCGAAAGCATTGATTAATTCCAATACTGAAAGACCGCGTCCCGTTCCAATGTTGAACACTTCCACTTTCTCTTTTTGTTTATTTTCCAAGATGCGGCGGATAGCAATCACATGTGCTTTTGCTAAATCGACTACATTAATGAAGTCGCGTATGCAAGAGCCGTCGGGCGTATCATAATCATCACCGAACACACTCAGTTTCTCACGGATACCGATAGCGGTCTGGGTCAGATAAGGTATCAAGTTTTGAGGCACACCATTAGGCAATTCACCAAGCAATGCTGTAGGATGCGCACCAATCGGATTGAAATAGCGCAGCAATATTGCATTGATAGGAGCACCTGAAGCCACAGTATCACGAACAATCTCTTCATTGATCTGCTTTGTATTGCCATAAGGAGATTCAGCTTTCTTAATCGGCGCTTTCTCCGTCACCGGCAATTCATCCGGTTGGCCATATACAGTACAAGAAGACGAGAATACAATACCTTCCACTCCATGCTTCGGCATCAATTCAAGCAGGTTTATCAATGAAACCAGATTGTTGCGGTAATAAAGCAACGGCTTCTGAACCGATTCGCCTACAGCCTTACTGGCTGCAAAGTGGATGATGGCTTTAATGCCTTTATATTTAGTAAACACAGCGTCAAGACCGGCGAAATCCAAGCAATCCAACTTTTCGAATGCGGGACGAATACCCGATACTTTTTCGATGTTATCAACTACATCGGCGCTAGAGTTTGACAAATTATCGATTATCACGACTTCGAAACCTGCGTTCTGAAGTTCTACTACAGTATGTGAACCAATGTATCCTGTTCCACCTGTAACCAAAATTCTTTCTTTCATCAGTGATTTATTCTATTAGGTTATCATCGTTGTGGCGGCAAATTTACGGAAATTAATTTAGATAAAATAAAAAAAGAGTGTTTTTTTTAGTCTAAAAAAGAAAGGGGTAGAATTTCCTCTACCCCTAACCTATAGTTAATGTTCTATTTTTCAGATTTTCACAACACCTGAGAAGCCCATAAAGGCCATAGCCAAAAGACCGGCAGTAATCAGAGCGATCGGAGTTCCCTTCATTCCTTTCGGGATATTTACCAAACTCATCTGTTCGCGCAAACCTGCGAAAAGAGTCAGTGCCAGACCAAAACCGATAGCAGTGGAAAATGCATAAACCACACCGGTCAACAGATCATAATCCTTCTGAATAACGAGGATCGTTACACCAAGAATACAACAGTTAGTCGTAATCAAAGGTAAGAATACGCCCAGCGCCTGATACAAGGAAGGTGATACTTTTTTCAGAATGATTTCCACCATCTGAACCAATGCGGCAATCACCAAGATGAAAGTAATAGTCTGCAAATAGCCCAGATCGAAAGCATCAAGCACAAATTTCTGGATAAGGAACGTTACAATAGTGGCTATAGTAAGCACAAATGCCACAGCAGCCGACATACCCAACGCTGTTTCCACTTTCTTGGATACACCGAGGAACGGACAGATTCCCAGGAACTGCGACAATACGATGTTATTGACAAAGATTGCCGAAATAAATATCAATATATATTCCATACTAATTTCTTAATTATGCTTTCTTAAAGCTGTTAATCAATGCAATCAGATAGCCCAAAGCAATGAAGGCACCCGGAGCAAGTACAAACACCAACATACCATATTCTTCGGGAAGAATAGTCAGGTTGAAAATCTTACCTGTACCCAGAAACTCACGCACAGCCCCCAGCAGAGTCAGAGCAATAGTAAAGCCAAGTCCCATGCCCAGACCATCGAACAAAGAGGCCACCGGACCATTCTTGGCAGCAAAAGCCTCAGCACGTCCCAGCACGATACAGTTTACTACGATCAAAGGAATAAACAGACCCAACGTTGCATACAATGCCGGAACAAACGCCTGCATAACCATCTGCAACAATGTTACGAAAGATGCAATCACCACAATAAAAGCCGGAATACGTACCATATCAGGGATAAGGTTCTTGATCAGAGAGATTACCACATTGGAACAAATAAGTACGAACATCGTAGCCAAGCCCATACCCATACCATTAATGGCAGAGGAAGTAGTACCCAACGTAGGACACATACCAAGCAGGAGCACAAATATAGGATTCTCTTTGATAATCCCGTTCATCATAACTTTAAAATTATTCATATCTTCTACTCCTTTCTTTATTTAGCGCTGATAGAGTCCGCAGCTTCAGTAGCGGCTTTTTCAGCAGGTTCAACAACTTTTTGCGTAGCGCCCGTAGCGGCATCCGATTCATTCTGGCCGGCATAAGCTGCATAAGCAGCATTCACAGCATTCAGGAAAGCTCGTGAAGTAATAGTAGAAGCCGTGATGGCATCTACCTGGCCTCCATCTTTGCTCACAGACAACGGAGTCTTACCCGGATTCATACCTTTAATACTTCCTTTATTTCCTTCTTTAAACCAATCGGCAGCTTTGGAGCCCAATCCCGGAGTTTCCACATGCGACAACAGGGAATAATCTATGATGTTTCCTTCCGCATCAAAGCCTACCAGTACTTTCAGTTCACCACCGAATGCCATTGAGCTTGCTTCTACAGCAGCACCAATAAATTCTCCACCTTTCGTAGCAGGATACACAGCATAATCTACACCGTTCACAGCCTGCATCTTCTTTTCTGCAATCGGATCATTATCGAAACCGGGAACCACTGCACTGACTGCGTCGCTCAATGTCTTTGCATTGGCTTGTGCTATAGGTTCTTTCGTCAATTCATTCACATATGCCAGCAAAGCCACAGAGATGGCAGTAACGCCCGTGAGTACCAGCAACATATTCTTCAAGGATGATTCTAACTTTTTCATTTCTTCTTCGCTACCTCCCCAAAGCGTTTAGGTTTGCAATATGTATTAATCAGCGGAGTAAAGGCGTTCATAATCAAAATAGCGAATGACATACCTTCGGGATAAGCACCGAACAGACGGATAATCACTGTCAGTAACCCGATACATACACCATAAATCAGCATCCCCTTCTTGCTCATCGGAGAAGTAACGTAGTCAGTAGCCATAAAAATAGCACCCAGCATCAAACCACCTGTAAGCAGCTGAAGCACGGGAGATACATACAGTTCAGGATCTACCAGATGCATAATACCCGAGAACACAAATACTGTAGCCAATATAGAAATAGGAATATGCCAGGTAATAATTTTCTTCCAAAGCATATAAGCTAATCCCAGCAGTAACGCCAACGCACTGACTTCACCCAGACAACCGCCATTGTTACCAATCAGCAAATCGAAAGAGGAAGGCAAATCTTTCAGAGCCTCTATATTTCCACCGGCAATCTGCTTCATCAGATTAAGCGGGGTAGCAGCCGTCATAGCATCGGTGTAAGAAGTCAACTGCCCCATTACCGGCCAACTCGTCATTTGCACAGGGAAAGAAAGCAACAGAAACACACGGCCTGCCAATGCAGGGTTGAACGGATTGTTACCCAATCCGCCAAAAGACATCTTACCTACGCCTATGGCGAACAATGCACCCAGAATAATAATCCAGATAGGCAGATTGGAAGGTAAATTGAATGCCAGCAACACACCTGTGATTACAGCAGAACCGTCACAGATTGTTGTGGTTTCTTTCTTCATCAGGAATTTACCAATAGCCCATTCGAAGAACAAACAGGCAGCTACCGATGTAGCCGTGACAATCAGTGCACCCAGTCCGAAGAAATAAAGCGATACAAGAAATGCAGGAATCAATGCAATAAGCACACCATACATGTTCTTTTTCACGCTGTCACCACCATGGACGTGGGGTGAAAGTGATATTATTAATTTATTTTCCATACTTCGTTATTATTTAGCTTGACGTGCACGGATGATCGCTCCTACCTTGCCTTTACCCAAGCGGCAGTAGTCCAGCAACGGACGGTTGGCAGGACAGGTAAACTGGCAAGAACCGCACTCGATACAATCCATAATTCTTTCTTTTTCCATTCTCTCGAATTCTGCATGTTCGGCAAGTGCCGACAGCAAATAAGGTTCCAATCCCATCGGACAGGCACCCACACACTTTGCACAACGGATGCAAGGCTGAATCTCCCCACGTTTGGCTTCCTTTTGGTTCATTATCAGAATGCCGGAACTGCCTTTAGCGGTAGGAACCTCCGTGTTGATCAATGCCTTACCCATCATTGGGCCACCACCGATAATCTTACCTGTATCTTCGGGCAGACCACCGCAAGCATCAATCAATTGCTTCATCGGCGTGCCAATACGTGCCAGAAAGTTAGACGGTTTTGCTACTGACTTACCAGTAACGGTAATCACGCGCTCAAACAACGGCTTATTTTTCTGTACGGCCTGATACACTGCAAATGCAGTACCTACATTCTGTACCACGGCTCCTGTAGAAATTGGCAAAGCACCACTCGCTACCTGACGACTGGTAATAGCATCTATCAACTGCTTTTCACCTCCTTGCGGATATTGCACCTTCAAGGCTACTACCTCGATACCTGCATAGCTGGATGCCACCTTCGCCATCAACTGAATAGCATCGGGCTTATTGTTCTCAATACCGATAAATGCCTTGTTCACCTTCACTGCTTTCATCAGAATAGATACACCTACCATAATTTCCTCGGCATGTTCCAGCATCAACTGGTGGTCAGCTGTCAGGTAGGGTTCACACTCCACAGCGTTGATAATCACACACTCTGCTTTGAATGCAGGCGGCGGACAGAGTTTCACCTGAGTAGGGAAACATGCACCGCCCAAACCTACAATACCGGCATTGGCTATCTTTTTTACTATTTCCTCGGATGTAAGGTTACATTCCCTCACCAACGTTTCGGTGCGGTCAATACTTTCTTCCCATTCATCACCGTCCACATCAATAAAGATGGCAGGTTTCGGATAACCACTGGCATCGATAACCGTATCGATTTTAGCAACCTTGCCGCTGACAGACGAGTGGATGGCCGCGGATACAAAACCACCGGGTTCGGCAATCTTTGTGCCGACTTTCACCACATCCCCCTTAGCTACAATCGGCTTTGCAGGCGCACCAATGTGCTGGCCAAGCAAAATCACAGCTTTGGCAGGAACTTCCGCCTTTATAATGGGCTGATGTGCTGAAAGTTTATTTTCGTGTGGATGAACACCACCGATTGAAAATGTCTTCAACATACAATTCTGTATTTTAGTCGTTTATTACTTCTTTATTATTAAGCCTCTGCCTTTGGAGTTTCAACCTGAGGAGTCTCAACAGCTTTAGGGGTCTCTACAGTTTTAGGAGCCTCTGCAACCTTAGGCGTTTCTGTAGCTTTCGGTGCAACGGCTACCTTAGGAGCAGCAACCGAAGCAGCACCTTCCGCCTTCGGTTTACGCGGCGGGAAATTGAGTGCGATAATCGTGTTCTGCGGACAAGCCTCTTCGCACTTACGACATGATTTACATTTGTTCGGGTCGATGTAGGCCAGATTATTTTCAAGTGTAATCGCTTCGAACGGACAAACCTTCACACACTTGCCACAACCAATACAAGCAACTGTACAAGCTTTACGCGCTATGCCGCCTTTGTCTTTGTTCACACACTGCACATAGATACGGCGTGATTTCTTGCCTTGCGGACGAATCTCGATAATGTTCTTCGGACAAGCCTTGACACAAGCTCCACAAGCCGTACATTTTGCTTCATCCACTTCCGGAAGTCCCGTTTCAGGGTTCATGTGGATAGCATCAAACTGACAAGCTTCCACACAGTCACCACACCCCAGACATCCGAAACTACAACCGGTTTCGCCACCATAAAGAGAGGCTGCAATAACACAACTCTTCGCACCGTCGTACATATTCGTACGGGGACGGTTGGCACAGGTTCCATTACATCTCACAACTGCCACCATCGGTTCGGCAGCAACGGCATCCAAACCTAGGATTTCCGCAATTTGCGTCATAACAGGTTGTCCGCCTACCGGACAAAACTTGCCCTCCAGCGAACCTGCCTTTACACAGGCATCGGCAAAACCGCTACAACCCGGATAACCACATCCACCGCAATTTGCTTGAGGCAACACCTCTCCTACCTGTGCAATTCGCGGATCTTCATACACGGCGAATTTCTTGGAAGCTATGTATAATATAGCGGCCGAAACCAGCGCTATGGCTCCCAATGAAATCACTGCAATCAGAATTACATTCATAAATTAGTTATTTATTTAATTATTTGTTTTAATGTTCCAAGAGTTAGTCAATTGGCCTTATTGAAAAAGAAAATTTCTTTCCCATACGTGTTTTATTTAGCCACAATATATAATAATAAGGAATAAGAAGAGCTAACGAACAAAGTGCAGAGAGAAGTTCGTCACTCCAGATAGCCATAAATACAAAGAGAGAAATCACCAGAATACAGAAAGGTACTATAAAGGCCCACAATACTGCCATCATTCCCATAGAGAGTTCGCCAAAAACGATTACCCGGTCACCCACCTGATAGGAAGACGCATCGCTGGTAGTTACATCGATTATTTTTTCTTTGGTATCAGCCGAGGCACAATGTCCCTTTGCACTACATGCCGCACAAGCTGACGTTTGGACAATTCTCACCTTTATATGAGAACTGTTTATGTTTTCCACAATACCTTGATGTTTTATAATATCTGCCATTTTGCAAACTGTGCATTACAAATTGCGGCAAATTTACGCATTATTTGTGAACTGCAAGGCTTTCACCCGCTTTTTTTATGTGTACGCCAACGTACTTTTCCCCGTTTTAACTATTTTTCTTCACTTTTTCCACAGAATATGCAAGAAAACCTGTTTTATAACACAGACTAAGGTATCACTTTGCACCATTGATAAGTATAAGATAACAAAATGATACTATGAATAATTCCACTTCACGCTTTCCTGCATCTTTTCATTTTTATGTGAATCCGATATTATAGCATAGCCGAAAGATCCTTTCCTCCTAAAAACAAATAAGGCTGCTTTTCTCCTAAAAGCAGCCTTACTTGTATTACATATCAGCTTTATGTGATTACCATTTATAATTAATACCGAAGCTCAATAATTCTTTTACCTGAAAATAGCTATCACCTGAAGTAGGCTTGCTACTATCGTCAAAACGGGCATGTATATAAAGTTTGGTCGACAAATAACGGTTCAACACAAAGTTGAATGTATTTTCCCATTCAATACGCACCCATTCATAACTTGTCAGATAATCCAAACGAGAATCTAACGTAATGGATGGAATGATTTGCCAGAACAAAGTGGGTTGTACCTGCGAACCAAAATTATGACGCACCGTCTTACCCTTCTCCAAACCAAAATCCACTTCATTCACTTCCTTATTACCCACATAACGCATAGTCCACGTCAACGGAGCTATAAAAACAGACAAATTAAACTTTTTCTTCTTCAACTTATAGTCCATACCGACACTGGCAGACCAATCTGCCGGAGCCAGAAATGCCGATACCAAAGGCTCTTTATTGGCTTTATATCCATGACAGAACTGTGTCTTGAATTCCGTCGAAATCGTATAGTACCAATTAGACGCTGCCTGAACACCTAACTTACTGTATATACGGAGTTGGTCCGTGTTGACCAAATAATCATGAAATTCATCAGAGGGCGCTGAAGAGAATCCTAATTTGGCATCCAACAAACTTTCCCATTGAATCTTTTCACGGTCATTGTAATTAGCAAACAGTTGTAAGTTGGCCAGTACAGAATTCGTACTCTCACCCCCTTTATACCAGTTATCCGAAATATAATTCTGAGTAATCTGCAAAGAACCATTTCCGCCTGTTACCCACCAGTTAGGTTTACGGATAACCACTTCCGCATCTTCTTTCACTTCCGCCATGCTTTCCTGAGTGAATAATTTCATCACAGAAGGTTTAGAAGATGCTTCTTTTTCAATATTATCCTTGAATACCCTCACCTGCATAATATCATCTTCCCATGCCACGATCTTATGCAGATCATCATTAGCATAAAGATAGAGCAAAGCACGATCCACTGTTTCATTCGCACGCTCCTTCGAGGTGAAGCGGGCTTCATCAAATGGCAAAAGTTCTTTCACTGGCAATTCAACCGTATCAAAAGGTTCAAATTTCCAATCCAATGTAGAAACACGCTTTATAGGAGAATTATAATATGTAAATGGCTTAAGAAACAGACGGTAGTAATCGGGATTATCAGGAATGTAACGTTCAGGAGTAGACGGATCATTCAGATAGTTTAATACTCCAAAATACTTCTCATGCAGTATGGATACTGTGTCCAACTTGAGAGTATCATTCGCCGGTTTCAACTTTAAGACAAAATATTGCTTCATCACATCCGACAAGGTATCCACTTGTGCGGCAGCCGGTTCCTCTCCGGCCTTTAAGACAGGCTTTACTGAATTCTGCGCCACTATCGACGAAGAAAAAAGCGCAGCAACTGCCCATAAAGATAAGTATCTATTCTTCATAACGCCCTAAAATCTATGTTTTGACTGCAAAAGTAATTTAAAATGTTTAGAAAACATAGAAAAGAGTAAAGAAAAGATTAGCAATAGCCGGTACTTAGGATGACAAGTTCATATCAGCTCCGTACCAGCTCCGTACTATCTCCGTGTTATCTCCGTATCAAGTCCGTATCAAGTCCAAACATATATATACGGAGATGACACGGAGGTGATACGGAGATAACACGGAGATAGTACGGAGCTGGTACGGAGATGATACGGACTTAATAACATTGCAGCATCACTTTTTTTAGAATTGTTTCGCCGAAACTTTATGTACTTCCTCTTTTTTTTGTAATTTTGCGCTTTTTAAGTCTCATCTGTAGACAGGTAGGTACACAAATGTGTACATCGACCAAACAAAACAATAATATTAAAACAGTATAGCTGTGGGAGAAACAAAGTATATTTTCGTCACCGGTGGCGTTGCCTCATCATTAGGTAAAGGCATCATCGCCTCATCCATTGGTAAATTGCTACAAGCAAGAGGTTACAAAGTAACCATTCAGAAGTTTGACCCGTATATCAATATTGACCCGGGCACTTTAAACCCCTACGAACACGGAGAATGTTATGTGACTGTAGACGGACATGAAGCCGACCTCGACTTAGGTCATTACGAACGTTTTCTTGGGATCCAGACTACTAAAGCCAATAACATCACAACCGGACGTATCTATAAAAGCGTTATCGACAAAGAGCGCCGTGGTGATTATTTAGGTAAGACCATCCAGGTTATCCCTCACATCACGGACGAAATTAAACGAAACGTGAAGTTGCTGGGTAACAAATATAAATTCGATTTTGTAATTACAGAAATCGGCGGTACGGTGGGTGATATCGAATCATTGCCGTATCTGGAAAGTATCCGTCAGTTGAAGTGGGAATTGGGACGTGACGCTTTGTGCGTGCACCTTACTTATGTACCTTACCTCACGGCAGCCGGTGAATTGAAAACCAAGCCGACACAACACTCTGTAAAAGAATTGCAGAGTGCAGGTATACAGCCGGATATATTGGTATTGCGTACAGAACACGAATTGGGCACCAACCTGCGTAAAAAAGTAGCATTATTCTGTAATGTGGATGAAAACGCAGTAGTACAGAGCATCGATGCTCCTACCATCTACGAAGTGCCTATTCTGATGCAGGCTCAGAAACTGGATGAAACAATATTGAAGAAAATGGGACTGCCCGTAGGAGACACACCGGGACTAGGTCCGTGGCGTGCTTTCCTCGAACGTCGCCATAAAGCGGAGAATACAGAACCGCTGCACATTGCATTAGTCGGCAAATATGACTTGCAGGATGCTTACAAATCCATTCGCGAAGCCTTGTCACAAGCTGGTACATACAATGACCGTAAGGTATCCGTAGACTTTGTGAACAGTGAAAAGCTGACAGAAGAAAATGTAGCGGAAGCACTGAAAGGCATGGCAGGTGTATTGATAGGTCCGGGATTCGGTGAACGTGGTATTTCCGGTAAGTTCGTGGCTATCAAATACGCACGCACACATGATATTCCGACTTTCGGTATTTGCCTGGGAATGCAGTGTATCGCCATTGAATTCGCACGCAACGTGCTGGGATATACCGATGCAGATTCACGCGAAATGAACGAAAAGACTCCGCATAATGTCATCGACATTATGGAAGAGCAGAAATCCATCACGAACATGGGTGGAACAATGCGTCTGGGAGCTTACGAGTGTATCTTGCAGAAAGGCAGCAAGGCATATGAAGCTTATGGAACAGAGCACATCCAGGAGCGCCACCGCCATCGCTATGAATTCAACAACCAGTATAAAGCAGAGTACGAAGCTGCCGGCATGAAATGTGTAGGTGTCAATCCGGAATCTGATTTGGTGGAAATCGTAGAAATACCGAAGTTGAAGTGGTTTGTCGGAACTCAGTTCCATCCGGAATACAGCAGTACGGTACTGAATCCCCATCCCTTGTTCGTGGCTTTCATCAAAGCATCTGTCGAAAGTTTCGAGGAGAAGGAGAAAGCAAAGAAATAAGATTATTTCAATAATTATAAAATTGTAAATTAGAAATTATTCATGGATAAAAACACCATTACAGGTCTTGTTTTAATAGCAATTTTGTTAGTCGGCTTCAGTTTTCTGAGTCGCCCCAGCAAAGAGCAATTGGAAGCACAGCAGCGTTATTATGATTCCATTGCGCTGGTACAGCAACGTGAAGAAGCACTGAAAGCCAAAGCGGATGCAGCATTGGCCAATGAAAAAGATGTGGAAACAGTGGATTCCACTTCACTCTTCTTCAATGCCCGCCAAGGAACAGACTCGCTGATTACCATTCAGAACGACGTGGCTGAGCTGACCCTCAGCACCAAAGGCGGTTCCATATTCTCCGCTGTATTGAAAGAGTATATGGAACAGGACAAGAAAACTCCTGTAACCCTATTCACCGGAAACGATGTTTCCATGAATTTCCTTTTCTATAATAAAAAGGAAACAATACAGACTAAGGACTATTACTTCACCACTGTGAACCGTACGGACAGCACCGTAACGATGCGTTTATCAGCTGACAGTGCAAGCTATATAGACTTCAAGTATGCATTGCATCCCAATACCTACCTGGTAGATTTCAGCATCGATGCTAAAGGTATGGCAGATAAATTGGCAGCAAGCAATAACTATGTAGACATCGAATGGGCACAACGCGCCCGCCAGATCGAAAAAGGTTATGTATACGAGAACCGTTTGTCTGAATTGACTTATAAAATGCTGGGAAATGGCACAGACTACTTGTCAGCTAATAAGGATGATGAAAAAGAAGTGCCCGAACGTCTGGACTGGATTGCTTTCAAAAATCAATTCTTCTCCTCGGTATTCATTGCAGACGCTGACTTTGAGAAAACGAAGTTAGTCTCCAAAATGGAAAGGGAAGGCAGCGGATACATCAAGGACTACTCGGCTGAAATGAGCACAACTTTCGACCCGACCGGTCAGAAAGCAACACAAATGTTCTTCTATTTCGGTCCGAACCATTACAAGACGCTGACCGCGCTGGATAAGGGACGCGAAGAAAAATGGGAACTGAACCGCTTGGTTTATCTGGGTTGGCCGTTGATTCGCTGGGTCAACAAATGGTTTACCATCAACATCTTCGACTGGTTGTCCGGTTGGGGTTTGAGCATGGGTATCGTATTGTTACTGATGACGTTGATTGTAAAAGCAGTTGTATTCCCCGCTACCTGGAAAACGTATATTTCTTCCGCCAAGATGCGTGTGTTGAAACCGAAAATAGACGAAATCAACAAAAAGTATCCTAAGCAGGAAGATGCGATGAAAAAACAGCAGGAGGTCATGGGAATGTACAGCCAATACGGTGTGAGTCCGATGGGTGGCTGTTTGCCGATGCTGGTACAGTTCCCGGTTCTGATTGCATTGTTCATGTTCGTGCCAAGTGCTATCGAATTGCGTCAGCAGAGCTTCTTGTGGGCTGATGACCTTTCAACGTACGATGCTTTCATCAACTTCCCGTTCAACATCCCGTTCCTGGGTAGCCACCTCAGTTTGTTCTGCTTGCTGATGACGGTTGTGAATGTATTGAACTCCAAGTTCATGATGCAGCAACAAGATACCGGAGCCAACCCGCAGATGGCGGCGATGAAGTGGATGACGTATCTCATGCCGATTATGATGTTGTTCATCTTAAATAGTTATCCTTCAGGTCTGAACTATTACTACTTCATATCGACATTGATTAGTGTGGTGACTACTCTCATTCTGCGTAAGACTACGAATGAAGAGAAACTTCTTGCCCAATTGGAAGCCCGAAAGAAAGATCCGAAGAAAGCTAAGAAAACCGGCTTTGCCGCCCGCCTGGAGGCAATGCAGAAACAACAGGAACAGCTGTTGAAAGAGAGACAGAATAAAAAGTAAGTCTCCGCTTTTCATCACTTGATAATAAAAGCCGGGCAATTGATGTAATTGTCCGGCTTTCTTTCTCTTATAACGACTATAACTATAACTCAAATGAAAACTAAATATACCAACAAACAGATTTGGATGATAGCCTATCCGATCCTCATCAGTCTGCTGATGGAGCAAATGATAGGTATGACAGACACAGCCTTCCTGGGACGGGTAGGCGAAGTAGAACTGGGAGCATCGGCCATTGCAGGTGTCTTCTATATGGTAATATTCATGGCAGCTTTCGGTTTCAGTATCGGAGCGCAGATACTCATTGCCCGGCGCAACGGTGAAAAGCAATACCGGGAAATAGGCGACCTTTTCTATCAAGGAATTTACTTTCAGATAGGACTGGCGGCAGTAATGTTCCTGCTCTCCTACTTCCTTTCACCAATGATACTGAAGCGAATCGTTTCTTCCGAACACATCTATGAGGCTGCCATCAGTTATCTGAACTGGCGGGTTTTCGGAGCCTTCTTCTCATTCAGTGCAGTCATTTTCCGTGCTTTCTTCCTGGGAACTACGCAAACCAAGACACTGACACTCAATTCCATAGTCATGGTATTGAGTAACGTAGTTTTCAACTATATACTGATTTTCGGTAAATTCGGCTTTCCCGCGCTCGGCATTGCAGGTGCCGCCATCGGTTCATCACTTGCAGAGCTGGTTTCACTGATATTCTTTATCCTCTACACCCGTTACCGCATTGACTGCCGTAAGTTTGGACTGGACCGTATTCCGAAGTTCCGCCCGGAGATACTGAAACGAATGCTGAACATTTCCTTCTGGACCATGATACAGAATGTCTTTTCCTTGTCCACCTGGTTCTTGTTCTTCCTCTATGTGGAGCATCTGGGAGAACGGTCGCTCGCCATCACGAACATTGTCCGGAGCATATCCGGCATTCTGTTCATGGTAATGATGGCATTTGCCTCAACCTGTGGTTCATTGGTCAGCAATCTCATCGGTGCAGGAGACAAAGACTGCGTGGCAGGCACTATCCGGCAGCATATACGCATTGCATACCTGTTCACATTGCCGCTAGCACTGTTTTTTGCACTGTTCCCAAAACTTATACTGGGAATCTATACGGATATACCCGATTTACAGGATGCAGCCGTACATTCACTTTGGGTAATGTGCTCAGCATATCTGCTTCTCGTACCTGCCAATGTATATTTCCAGGCAGTATCAGGAACGGGAAACACGCGCACGGCTCTGGTCATGGAACTGATAACGCTCGTCTTCTATGTTGCCTACATCACATACATCATTCTTTACTTGAAACTTGATGTAGCTCTGTGTTGGACATCGGAAATGGTATACTCCATTTTTATACTATTACTTTGCTGGTGGTATATTAAAGGAGGACGATGGCAAGAAAAACGCATATAATTTGTATATTTGTCGCAAAATAACCGTAACGAACAACATACATGAAACAAGTAAACTTATTGCTTATGTCAGCAGCTATGACATTGGCTGCCTGCGGCGGGACAAAGGACGCAGGGCAAGCCGGAGTACCGCTTATCGAGCGGTCGGACATCCAGATTGAAGGCAAACGCATGACTCCCGAAGCTCTCTGGGCCATGGGGCGTATCGGTGGTGTAGCCGTATCCCCCGATGAAAAGCAGATTGCTTACACAGTAGCTTACTACAGTGTACCGGAGAACAAGAGTAACCGTGAAGTCTTTGTGATGAACACAGATGGAACAGGCAACAAACAAATCACCCACACTCCCTGGCAGGAAAACGAAGTGAACTGGATAAAGGGTGGCACTAAACTGGCGTTCCTTTCCAATGAAGGTGGCAGCAGCCAGTTGTGGGAAATGAATCCGGACGGCAGCGGACGTAAGCAGCTAACTCAATATGATGGTGACATCGAAGGTTATTCTTTCTCTCCCGACGGCAAGAAGTTGCTTTTCATTGCACAGGTGAAAACTAAACAAAGTACTGCGGATAAATATCCCGATCTCCCTAAAGCGACGGGTATCATCGTTACCGACCTGATGTACAAACACTGGGATGAATGGGTAACCGGTGCTCCGCATCCTTTTGTAGCCGATTTTGATGGAAACGGTATCAGCAATATAAAGGATATACTGGAAGGAGAACCTTACGAAAGCCCGATGAGACCTTGGGGTGGCATCGAGCAACTGGCATGGAGTCCTGCCGGAGACAAGGTGGCATATACTTGCCGTAAGAAGACCGGTCTGGCTTATGCCATCTCCACCAACTCGGATATTTATATCTACGATCTTGCAACCAAGAAGACAGACAATATCACCGAAGAAAACAAAGGTTATGATACAAATCCTCAGTACTCTCCCGATGGTAAATACATTGCCTGGCAGAGCATGGAACGTGACGGTTATGAAGCTGACCTAAACCGCCTCTTCATCATGAATCTGGAAACAGGTGAGAAACGTTTCATCAGCAAGGAATTCGAATCGAACGTAGATGGTTTCTTGTGGAATAGAGACTCTAAGAGTATTTATTTCATCGGCGTCTGGCATGGTGAAACACAGATTTACAATATCGATCTTGTTGCCAACGATAAGGTTACGCAGTTGACAGACGGTATGTATGATTATGCTTCCCTCGCCCTTGCAGGAGACAAAGTAATCGCTTTACGCCACTCAATGAGTATGGGTGATGAAATCTATGCCGTATCTGCCACCCGCAACGGGGATGCTTTTGACGAAGCAAAACAACTGACCTTCGAAAACAAGCAGATTTACGACCAATTGGAAATGGGTAAAGTTGAAGCTCGCTGGATGAAGACTACAGACGGCAAACAGATGCTGACATGGGTTATCTACCCGCCACAGTTTGACCCGAATAAGAAATACCCTACCCTCCTGTTCTGTGAAGGTGGTCCGCAAAGCCCCGTAAGCCAGTTCTGGAGCTATCGCTGGAATTTCCAGATTATGGCTGCCAACGACTATATCATCGTAGCTCCCAACCGCCGCGGACTTCCGGGCTTTGGAGTGGAATGGAATGAAGCCATCAGTGGTGATTACGGTGGTCAGTGCATGAAGGATTATTTCACAGCTATCGACGAGATGGCTAAAGAATCGTTTGTAGACAAGGATCGTCTCGGTTGTGTAGGCGCAAGCTTCGGTGGCTTCTCCGTTTACTGGCTCGCCGGACATCATGACAAGCGCTTCAAAGCATTCATTGCACATGATGGTATCTTCAACATGGAAATGCAGTATCTGGAAACAGAAGAGAAATGGTTTGCCAACTGGGATATGGGTGGTGCATACTGGGAAAAACAAAATCCGGTAGCCCAACGCACATTCGCCAACTCTCCGCACCAGTTTGTAGACAAATGGGATACACCTATCCTTTGTATTCATGGCGAAAAAGACTACCGTATTCTAGCCAACCAGGCAATGGCTGCTTTTGATGCCGCCGTAATGCGTGGTGTTCCTGCCGAGCTACTGATATATCCGGATGAAAATCACTGGGTATTGAAACCTCAGAATGGTATCCTCTGGCAACGCACATTCTTTGAATGGCTGGACAAATGGTTGAAATAAAAAAACAGACGGTTGAAGGCTCTTGAAACAGACCATCTGTTAGGGATAAACAGACCGTCTATTTGATACGAACAGACCATCTATTCGCAGTGAATAGATGGTCTGTTTTTTATCTCTGCATCAAGCCCTGCAATTCACGGCATAAGCGTTGTTTTACTTCTTCCATCGGCACCTCCCGTTTCAGCTCCTGTTGCAGCGAAGTTACTCCTTTATCTATGAACCCGCAGGGGTTGATATAACTGAAATATCGTAAATCAGTATTCACATTCAGCGCCAATCCATGCATGGTAACGAAATGACTGCTACGCACGCCAATAGCGCATATTTTACGCGCACGCGGCGTATCTCCCTCCAGCCAGACACCTGTTGCTTTCTCTAACCTCCCGGCAGTAATGCCATAAGAGGCACATACACGGATGACCGCTTCTTCCAACAAATGTACATACTCTTTCAGCCCCAACGAGAATTCTTCGAGATTCAGGATAGGATAACATACCAGTTGTCCCGGACCATGATATGTGATATCACCTCCACGATCGATATGATAGAGCGTAGCTCCTATCTTCTGAAGTTGTTCCTCACTCAACAGCATATTTCCTTCTTTACCGCTACGACCTAAAGTATAGACATGCGGATGTTCACACAAAATGATGTGATTTTCATACTCTTCCCCTGCCTGCTTGGCATGAATAAGAGCATCAAACCACTCCGTTTGCCGAGTCCATGCATCGGCATACGGAATAATATTCCAGTCTGTTACATTCAGTTTCATGCCGACAAAGTTAAGACTTTAGGGATAAAATCGTATATTTGCCGACAGCAAAATGAAAAAAGATGAAACATAACTTTCCACAAGTAGATTTGCCGGTCGAAATGCTGGCATGGAGAGATGTTACAGAAGATATTCTGAATCTCTATCGCCAGTCATGCCGTCTGAAGGCATGTATTTTTGCATTATGCACTGAAGGGACCATTACAGCATCCATCAATCTGATGGAACATAAAATAAAAAAGAATGATCTGATCATTCTGATGCCGGGAACTATCTTACAGCTCAATGAGCAAGTAGAAAAAGTACGGCTTTGCTTCGTAGGTTTCTCCAGTCACTGCGTCAACGGTATTAATCTGTTGCAAGCTACGATGGGATCTTTCTCCAAAATATGGGATAATCCGATTGTAGGTGTCAGCGATTTAATAGCATCCTATTTCGTGGATTATTTTGCACTACTGACGCGTATATCAATCTCCCATCCTACCGCTACCAGTACCGCAATGGCACAAAGCGTACTCCACAGCATTTTGCTTGGAATTAATGCCCTTTATGCCAATCGCCCGCAAAGCATTCTTGCCAAAAGCCGCAAAGAGGAAATCTGCCAGAAATTCGTACAACTGGTTATTGAAAATTATATGACTGAGAGACGCGCTCAATTCTATGCCGACAAGTTGGGAATTTCATTGCAGCATCTCAGCACTACCGTAAAGCAAGTAACAGGAAGGAATGTACTCGAAATTATTTCGCATGTGGTGATTACGGACGTCAAAGCACGGTTGAAGTCCACTGATATGACTATTCAGGAAATAGCCTATTCACTGAACTTCCCCAGTGCCTCTTTCTTCGGAAAGTACTTTAAGAGGCACATGGGGATGAGTCCGTTGGAATATAGAAATAGTTAGTATCTTAAACGAAGGCTGTTCAAGACTACCGATACACTGGAAAATGCCATAGCGGCACTTGCCAACATGGGATTCAGCAATAATCCATTGATTGGATAAAGTAATCCGGCAGCAATAGGAATACCTATCAGGTTGTAAATGAATGCCCAGAACAGATTCTGATGAATCAAGCGCACCGTCTGTCGGGAGAGATTGAATGCTTTCGGCAACAGCAACAGATCCGAAGTCATAAGAGTGACCATTGCCACATCCATGGCAATGTCCGTTCCTTTACCCATGGCAATGCTGACATCGGCACAAGCCAAAGCCTGTGAATCATTGATACCATCACCCACCATAGCTACCGTCTTTCTCTGAAGTTGAAGCTGGCGTACAAACTCTTCCTTATCATCCGGCAAAGCATCGGCAATATACTGGATATTGCCTAATCGTCCGGCAACAGCAGAAGCAGTACGTTCACCGTCTCCCGTCAGCATATAAACTTCAATACCCTGGGTGCGGAGTTCGCGAACAGCCTCAGCGGAAGTCGCCTTTATCTGATCTTTGATAGCAACAATCGCAAGCAATTCATCCTTACGGCCAAAGTAAACGATACTACAACCGTCCGACTCGTATTGAGCCAGCATTTCTCCCAAAACATCAGTCAGGGTGGCATGGTAATCTTTCAACAACTTGTGGCTGCCTGCCCAATACTCAGCACCCTGATAAGTCACTTTAATACCCTTACCGGTAATACTTTCAAAACCATCCAGAGTGGCAGGAACAATGTTCTCTTGTTCTTGCAAGGCAGTGACAATAGCACCAGCCAGCGGATGCTCCGATTTAAGCTCGGCAGCCAGAAGAATGTCTTTATAATGTTCTTCCTGCGGCTGCGCCCATAACCAACCGGTGACGGTAGGATGTCCTTCAGTCAATGTACCGGTCTTATCCAGTACCACTACATTTACCTTTCGCATCTGTTCCAGTGCCACAGCATCTTTTATCAGAATATGATGATCGGCAGCCTTACCGATACCTACCATCAAAGCTGTAGGAGTAGCCAGTCCCAATGCACAAGGGCAAGCAATCACCAATACGGAAACCGCCGACAGCATGGCATGTGAAAGCATATCCACACCACCAAAGAACATCCAGATAAAGAATGTCAGGACAGACAAACCCAGTACGACAGGAACAAAGATACCTGTCACTTTATCTACAATACGCTGAACAGGGGCCTTACTGCCTTGCGCTTCCTGCACCATACGGATGATACGCGCCAGCACTGTTTCTCCACCTACTTTCTCGGCACGGATAATGAACGATCCTTTCTGATTGATGGTTCCGGCCAACACATGCGAGCCAATCTTCTTTTCTACCGGAATAGGCTCACCGCTTATCATGCTTTCATCTACATAAGAGTCACCTTCAGTCAGAAAACCATCCACGGGGATTTGCTCGCCGGGGCGGACGCTCACCAGATCATCGATGTTCAATTGGTCCAAAGGTACATCCAGTTCTTTACCGTCGCGTACTACACGGGCTTTCTTAGGTTGCAAACCCATCAGTTTGCGGATAGCAGTGGAAGTATTTCCCTTCGCACGTTCCTCCATGAGTTTACCTGTCAAAACGAAGGCGATGATAACCACAGCAGCTTCGTAATAGACATGAGGCTCCAATCCACGGTTATACCAGAAATCGGGGAAGAAAGTATTAAAGACGCTAAACAGGAAAGCGATGGATGTACTTAGTGCCACCAGTGTATCCATATTGCTGCGTCCCAGACGTGCTTGTTTCCAGGCACCGGTATAGAACGGTGTACCGAACAATACCAGTACAGGAATAGCAAGCACCATCTGTATCTCGTTAGAATAAGGTACATGCATGAAGACCATGGAAAGCAACAACAGGGGAACAGCAAAAATCCACGCTCCTATCACCCGCGTTTTCAGGCGGTGATAGCGTTTCTGTTGTTCTTCCTCCTGACGTTCTTCAACATGCTCTTCCTCAATAATGAGGTCGTAGCCCGCAGCCAGTACGGCAGCACGAATTTCTCCGGATGTCAGCTTATCCGTCTCATAAGAGACAGACAGTGTATTGGAAGCAAAGTTGACCGAAGCATCTGCAACGCCCACCAACTTGCGAACTGTCTTTTCTACGTTATTGGCGCATCCCGCACAATGCATGTTCAGCACGGGAAACGTCTGTTTCTTTAAATTACCCATATATATATTGTTTTTTAGAAGTTCTGAAAACAACAGAACACAAATTACACGAATCACACAAATGCAGGTTTCGCTACAAGCGCGAAGGAGATTCGTATAATTCGCGAAATCTGTGTTCTACCCAGTGTTATAAACAATCTCTACAGGCCGTTTGTTCGACTACTTCTTATCCTCTTGCTTCGTCTCCTTCACGAATTCGGCTTCATAGTTGAACTTCTTGAAACCGGCTTTCAGTTTGTCCACATTTGTCTTTTCAGCATCGTATGTGATAGAAACTGTTTTGGTTTTCAAGTCTGTAGAGAATTCTTTTACTCCTTTCTCAAATTTAATGTTGCTCTTCACTTTCTTTTCGCAATTCTCGCAATGCATCTGTGAAACTTTAAAGACAGCAGTACGGATGTCTTTCGCCATTACCGCCGTTACACTCAATAAAGCTACTACAAGGGCAGCCATCATTCTCTTTGTTTTCATAAATACCTCCTTATTTATTGGTTAATAATATTTAAGTTACGAGCTACTAGTTTCTTGCCAGATTAAATCTCAGCCCGATATACGCTTTCGCCCCATGCATCGGCCCCCACACCATAGTGGCATCAAAGTTTTCTCCCCACGGATTAGACGCATCGATTATCGGATTCTTCTGCTTAAAGTTCGTCAGGTTCTCACCACCGATATAAACAGACCAGCGACGGAAATAGCGCGTCACCTGTGCACTGAGTTGCTGGAAACTACCGTAGCGACGTTCCCACGAAAGACTTCCGTCGGATAGTTCGTAAGGATCGGGCATTCTTCCACCACCATTCAACTGCAAGGTAGCATCGAATTGCCACAAGCCCAGAGGAGTCTGATAAGAAGCGGTCAACAAGCCTTTATACTTACCAGTAAGCGGCTTCTCCATCAATTTACCATTATAGGTAGTTTTCGCATCCGTCAGACGGTAAGCTGCCGTCAGAGTGAAGCCTTTAAACAACGGATAATTGGCTTCTACCTGGAATACGTGCGAATAAGAACGCCCATCCAGATTGTAAAAAGCCACTTCATGCGGATTGCTGTCCATATCCACTACTACCTGTTTCAGAAAATCCGTATAGTAATATTCTGCATTCACATTCAGCGTCTTACCGAAAAGGGGAATATAAGTCGAAACACTCGCACCGTAATTCCACGCTTCCTCCTGATCCAAATGAGAAGCAATCTTCATCTTGCGGCTACTTGCCAGAAGATAGTTATTCTCCGCCAATACATGATTCGTACGGTATCCCTTGCCGGCAGACACGCGGAAGTGCAGATATTCATTCGGATTATACTTGACGTGGGCACGCGGCGTCACAAAGAAGCCGTATTCACTACTGTAATCTCCCCGAATACCCCCCATCAGCATCAACTGATCGTTCAGATTGAATGTATATTGGACATAAGCTCCCGGAACAGACTCCTTCACAAATTTCTTCGTCAGCCCTTCTTCTGCCTGATTCGTCAGCCGATAGTTCTGATCGTAGCCGTCATAGTTGAAACTTAATCCGGCAGACAGGCTATGCTGTTTGCTGAGCTCCGTTTCAAACAGCAGCGAAGCATAAAAATTACTCTGATCCACATCATACAGTTTACGCCCGTAATTGGCATCCTGATTATGCAACGTTCCCTGTAAAATCAAAGCAAGATTCGTATTCTTCTCTTTGTCGAAGATATAAGCATTCTTCGTGAACGCTTCGTAACGATTTGTTTTGATACCTATTTCATACAGGTCATGCGAAGGAGTATTTCCATGTGCAATCTGACCGCTGTTTCGAGTTTCATGCAACGCCTTTATACCTGCCTGGAATACATAGTGGTCACCCATATATGCCCATCGGTTCCAGACATTATATTGCTCCACACGAGGTATATCCACAAAACCATCATCATTAGAGTCATGAGATTTCGTCTCATTCTCATAATGTGCCAACAAAGAAGTGCTCCACCGCTTCGACAATTTTACCGTAGCATCCGCATTGGCTTCGTAGCGGTTCGTACTACTGGCAAAGAGATTTGCCGACACCCAATCCGCTTCCGGCAATTGAGGCTTCTTGAATTCTACATTGATCTGTCCGGTTATGGACTCATATCCATTTTTCACGGACGAACTTCCTTTGCTGACCTGTATACTCTGCATCCACGGCCCGGGTACGTATCCTAAACCATAAGGAGCTGCCGCTCCCCGGAAATTGGGGATATTCTCGGTCATCATCTGCACATACGTACCGGAAAGTCCTAACAGCTTAATTTGTTTGGCTCCCGTAGCTGCATCCGAGTAGCTGACATCCACGGAAGGATTCGTCACAAAGCTCTCTCCCAGATTACAGCAAGCCGCACGTGTCAGTTCGGCACTACTGATCATATCTTCATTCATCACACTGGTACGCAGTTTCATAGTTCCCAGTTTGCGGGTCACTACATTTACTTCACTCAGTTCCACTCCTTCACGGAGAACAATATCAAGTTGTTGGTTTCCTTTGTCTACATGTATCGTGTCATTCTCAAAACCAATAAAACTAACCACAAGCATGTGGCTACGAGCAGGCTTATGAATGGAAAAGTTACCGTCTTCATTGGTAGTTACTCCATTGGTTGTATTCATCCAAAACACATTCGCTCCCGGAATAGGTTCTCCGGCAGCATCTTTTACGACACCTGTTACTTGCGCCTGCAAAAAATTAAAAGTAAAAAGTGAAATTAATAAGAATATATATTTCATATATCTGAATTCATTTATTAAGGGTACAAAAATAGGATATATGTCGTGCAACAAGGTTGCAAGACCATCCAGCTATCAATTTTTTAAAAGAGAACGTGCAAAGAATCTTCCATTTCGTCCGTACTATCTCCCTATTGCCTCCATATCATCTCCGTACTCTTAGATACGGACAAATACGGACCAGACACAGTTCAGATATAGCTTTGGATAGAACCGGGCAGGAAGAAAAACACTTCTCCTGCACACCAATTGATTTTAAATAATGAGAACAGAATATAAGGCCAGATACTGCCTCGAACTATCAGGATGCGGAGGTACGGCATACGACACCTCTTTCAATTCCCTCGTAGGCAAGGAGTATTGGAATTCCGGCAATACTTCGCAGAAAAGTTGAATGACAGGTACGGTTATAACAGGACTTTCACATGAATATTTCACCAAATCCACTTTATAAAAAGTAGCCGTACAGCCTTCGTCTTTGCAAGATTTTTCCGGTTTATGAGAAGTTTTATGAGATTTATGGCATTTGGCACAGCCATTGGTGCAACATGCTTGCGCTGTCTCGCAGCGGGCACAACAATAATGGACAATAGAAACTCCTGCCCCTGCATAAACAACCACCAGAGACAATAAAACTGCCAATATGTAACGAAGTCTCTTCATATCCGGTGCAAAGATAGCCAGATAAAAGCATTCATACCTATCTTTTTTCATTTTTTATATGTTCTATTCGTTAATATGTTCTATATTTGTCGATAACGAACTGATATCGAAATGTTGAATTTAACGAAGAAAGTCCAAATGAAAAAGCAATATGTCAGCCTACTTGTCATTCTACTTGCGGCAAGTGGCTTTTTATTTTCTTGCGGTAACACCGTGAACAAAAGCGCGGGTGCGCTGGAGTTCGACAGTATACAGGTAAATGAAGTAGCCCACCTCTTCGGAGACACTGCGAAGCCCGGCTGCAACATCATCATCAACTTTGCATACGCTAATCAGTCGTCCGACGAAAAGCTGAAAGACAGTCTGAACACCTATTTCCTTTCAGCCTGTTTCGGAGATAAATACATGACTCTGAAACCTGAAGAGGCGGTAAAGCTTTACAAGGAAACCTATATCAAGGATTACCTGAAAGATTTGGAACCGATGTATGCCAAAGATGAAGCTGAAAAGGAGGACTCTGCTTCAATATTAGCTTGGTATTCTTATTATAAAGGTATTGAAAGCCACGTGCAGTATTATAAAAAACATCTGCTGGTTTATCGCATCGACTACAATGAATATACCGGAGGCGCACATGGTATTTATATGTCTACTTTCCTGAATATGGACCTGCGCACCTTGAGCCCGATACGTCTGGATGATATTTTTGTAGGAGAGTATCAGGAAGCTCTCACCGATTTATTATGGAACCAGCTCATGGCAGACAATAAAGTTACTACACGCCAGGAAGTGGAGGATATGGGCTATACAAGTACAGGAGACCTGGAACCGACTGAGAACTTCTACCTAAGCCCCAAAGGTATCACCTTCTATTATAACATTTATGAAATTGCTCCTTATGTGATGGGCCCGGTAGAAATTACCTTGCCTTATGAGATCATGTCACATCTGCTGAGTGATGATACTATGGCATTGAACGAAATAAGAAACGAGAATTAATAATTCATAAATTATTCACATGGAAATCATTCTAAAGTACTTCCCAGACCTCACAGAGGCGCAGAAGCAGCAATTTGCGTCCCTCTATGATCTCTATACGGACTGGAATGCAAAAATAAACGTCATATCACGTAAAGACATCGAAAACCTGTACGAACACCACGTACTCCATTCATTGGGTATAGCTAAAGTGATTCGCTTTACTCCCGGCACCCGCATCATGGATCTTGGAACGGGCGGTGGTTTTCCGGGTATTCCCCTTGCCATCTTATTCCCCGAGGTGAAGTTCCATCTTGTTGACAGCATCGGGAAGAAAGTACGTGTAGCAACGGAAGTAGCCAACAGCATCGGACTGAAAAACGTGACTTTCCGCCATGCACGTGCTGAGGAGGAAAAGCAACTCTTCGATTTCGTTGTAAGCCGTGCCGTGATGCCGTTGGCCGACTTGCTGAAAATCATCCGCAAAAACATCGCTTCCGAGCAACACAATGCTATGCCCAACGGACTGATCTGCCTGAAAGGTGGTGAGCTGGCAAATGAAGCCATGCCTTTCAAGAATAAGACCATGATGTATGATCTGAAAGACTATTTCGAAGAAGAATTCTTTGAAACGAAGAAAGTGGTTTACGTGACGCCTTAATCACAGAAATAATGACTAACATATACCTATCATGAAAATAAAAAGGTTTGAGTTTAATATGTTCCCTGTAAACTGTTATGTTTTGTGGGACGACACTCTTGAAGCTGCCGTGATAGATCCCGGTTGCTACTATGAGGAGGAAAAACAAGCGTTGAAGAACTTCATTCACAAAAATGGCCTGAACGTAAAGCACCTCCTTAATACGCACCTGCATCTGGACCATATCTTTGGAAATGCTTTCATGGTCAAAGAATTCGGTCTGCCGGTGGAAGCCAACAAAGCCGATGAATTCTGGATTGACGAAGCTCCGAAACAAAGCCGCATGTTCGGTTTTCATTGGAACGAACTGCCCGCACCGATAGGACACTATCTTCATGACGGAGATATCATCAACTTCGGTAACACTACGTTGGAAGCTATCCACGTACCGGGACATTCACCGGGTAGCCTTGTTTACTACTGTGCCGCAGATCATTGCATGTTCTCCGGTGACGTACTTTTCCAGGGCAGCATCGGACGTGCCGACCTTACCGGTGGTAATTTCGACGAACTGAAAGAGCACATTTGTAGCCGCCTGTTCATACTACCCAATGAAACGATTGTCTATCCCGGACATGGCGCCCCGACCACTATCGGTATTGAAAAGGCGGAAAATCCATTCTTCAGATAAACTTTAAAAACAGATACTATCATGAAAAGCGACCTATTAGCTTGCCGCCACATCGGCATCAGCGAAAAAGACGAAGAGAAAATGCTCCGGAAAATAGGAGTCGGCAGTCTGGATGAGTTAATAGACAAAACCATCCCTGCAAACATTCGTCTGAAAGAACCGTTGGCATTGCCCGCGCCTATGACTGAATATGAGTTCGGACAACACATCACCCGGTTGGCGTGCAAAAACAAACTTTACACAACGTATATCGGCCTCGGCTGGTATAACACCATTACCCCCGCCGTTATTCAACGGAATGTATTCGAGAATCCGGTATGGTACACTTCTTATACCCCCTACCAGACAGAAGTTTCGCAAGGGCGCCTCGAAGCGTTGATGAACTTCCAGACCGCAGTATGCGACCTGACGGGTATGCCACTTGCCAACTGCTCTCTGCTGGATGAAGCGACGGCTGCAGCCGAAGCCGTCAGTATGATGTACGCCCTGCGTCCGCGCGATATGCAGAAGTCCGGTGCAAACGTAGTGTTTGTGGACGAGAGCATTTTCCCACAGACACTGGCCGTAATGACTACGCGTGCTATCCCGCAAGGTATTCAGATACGCACAGGTAAATATTCCGAACTGGAACTGACACCGGATATTTTTGCCTGTATACTGCAATATCCGAATGCGAGCGGAAACGCAGAAGATTACCGTGCCTTTGTAGAAAAAGCCCATGCTGCCAACTGCAAAGTAGCCGTTGCCGCCGATATCCTGAGCCTTGCCCTGCTCACCCCTCCCGGAGAATGGGGAGCTGATATTGTATTCGGTACCACCCAACGCCTCGGTACACCGATGTTCTATGGCGGACCGTCAGCCGGGTACTTCGCTACGCGCGACGAATACAAACGTAATATTCCGGGACGTATCATCGGTTGGTCAAAAGATAAATACGGAAAACTCTGTTACCGTATGGCACTGCAAACCCGCGAGCAACATATCAAACGGGAAAAGGCTACTTCAAATATCTGTACCGCACAGGCTTTGCTGGCAACCATGGCGGGCTTTTATGCTGTGTACCACGGTCCGGAAGGTATTCACGCCATTGCAGAACGTATCCACAGCATCGCCGCATATCTGGAAAAGTGTATCAAGAAACTGGGATACAAACAAGTGAATGACCAATACTTCGACACCCTGCGCTTTGTGTTGCCCGACAGTGTATCTGCCCAACAGGTACGTACCATCGCATTGAGCAAGGAAGTCAATCTGCGCTACTTTGATAATGGAGACGTAGGTATGAGTATTGACGAAACAACTGACGTATCCGCTGCCAATGTATTGCTTTCCATCTTTGCCATTGCCGCAGGAAAAGACTACACCAAAGTGGATGATATTCCCGTAAGCAATACTATTAATAAGACTCTGAAACGCCAGAGTGCTTATCTGACACATGAAGTGTTCAATAAATATCATACGGAAACGGAGATGATGCGTTATATCAAGCGCCTTGACCGTAAGGATATCTCCCTCGCCCACTCCATGATTTCCCTCGGTTCCTGCACCATGAAGCTGAACGCTGCGGCGGAAATGCTGCCTCTCAGCCGTCCGGAATTTATGTGCATGCATCCGCTTGTTCCCGAGGACCAGGCAGAGGGTTATCGTGAATTGATAAACAATCTCAGCGAAGAACTGAAAGTCATCACAGGCTTTGCAGGAGTCAGTCTGCAACCGAACTCCGGTGCGGCAGGTGAATATACAGGACTACGTGTTATCCGCGCTTATCTGGAAAACATCGGTCAGGGACACCGCAACAAAGTGTTGATTCCTGCTTCCGCCCACGGCACAAATCCGGCATCTGCCATCCAGGCAGGTTTCACTACCGTGACTTGCGCTTGCGACGCACAGGGCAATGTGGATATGAACGACCTTCGTGCCAAGGCGGAAGAGAACAAAGACGACCTTGCCGCACTGATGATTACCTATCCTTCTACACACGGTATTTTTGAGACGGAAATCGTAGAAATCTGCCGCATCATCCATGATTGCGGTGCACAGGTATATATGGACGGTGCTAATATGAATGCCCAGGTTGGCCTGACGAATCCCGGCTTTATCGGTGCGGACGTTTGCCACCTGAACCTACATAAGACGTTCGCTTCGCCTCATGGCGGCGGTGGTCCGGGTGTAGGTCCTATCTGCGTTGCGGAACATCTGGTTCCGTTCCTGCCGGGACATCCGCTGTTCGGTACTCCCGTCAACACAGTGTCTGCCGCTCCGTTCGGTAGCGCCGGTATTCTGCCTATCACTTACGGATATATCCGCATGATGGGTACGGAAGGATTGACACGTGCTACAAAAATCGCTATCCTCAGCGCCAACTATCTGGCAGCCTGTCTGAAAGATACGTATGGCATCGTATATCGTGGTGCCACTGGCTTTGTTGGTCATGAAATGATATTGGAATGCCGCAAGGTACACGAAGAGACGGGTATCAGCGAAAATGATATCGCCAAACGACTGATGGATTATGGTTATCATGCTCCTACTCTCTCCTTCCCTGTTCACGGCACACTCATGATAGAGCCGACAGAAAGCGAAAGCCTTGCCGAACTGGATAACTTCGTAAATGTGATGCTGACCATATGGGAAGAAATTCAGGAAGTGAAAGAAGGAAAAGCGGATAAGGAAGATAATGTGTTGATAAATGCCCCACACCCTGAATATGAAGTAGTTGCCAGTAACTGGGAACATAGCTATACAAGGGAAAAGGCGGCTTATCCGATAGAAAGTGTACGCGAAAACAAGTTCTGGATAAATGTGGCACGTGTGGATAACACGCTAGGCGACCGTAAGTTGTTGCCGACGTGCTACGGATGTTTCTAAATTGCACTTCCCCATAATAAAAAGTAAAAGAAATTTAGCTTCCACTTGAAAGTTAAATTCCTTTTACTTTTTTTATTATTGTATATGTCAGATAATCCGTTGGCGGAATTAAATATAGGTAATCCCGTCTATTTTGTTTTTAAGAAATCAATCATATCTCTTCTTCATAGAGATTTATTTTTAGAAACGATAAGTTTGCATCCTACCCGAAAAGCCCTACCTTTGTGAGGTAGCAAAATACCAAACGAGGAAATCGTATGACGAAAATAACAGAAAACACTATCCTTTATAAATGAGCATCACCCGGAAAAAGAAACAAAACGGACTTTTCTATACAAAAGCCGAAGAGAGAATTAATACCCTCTCGCACGCTGCAGGCATCCTGATGGGAATTATTGTCGGTACAATATTTCTCGTAAAAAGTTATCAGAGTGGAAACTTCTGGGCTGTATTCGGCATCTGGCTCTATCTTTTCGGCATGCTCGGCTCTTACATCGCCTCTACCCTTTACCACGCGCTGAAATATCATAATCCCTGGAAGAAACGGTTGCGGAATTGGGACCATGCAGCTATCTATTGGCATATTGCGGGCAGTTATTCACCCGTCACGCTCATTGCACTACGCGAGAATGGTGCCTGGGGATGGGGATTATTCGGTTTTGTCTGGTTATGTGCCATTATCGGCACCATCGTGAGTTTCCGCAAAATGGAGGAACATAGCAATGTAGAGACAATCTGCTTCATCGTTATGGGGCTGTCCGTACTGGTTGCCTTCAAACCTCTATATGCCGTTGCCGCAGGAACGTGCTACTGGATGATCGGTGAAGGCATCTGTTACATCACCGGAGCAGTGTTTTACTCTTTCCGGCAACGCTATATGCATTCTGTATTTCATTTCTTTGTACTGGGAGGTTCGGTGTGCCACATGATAGCGGTGTGGCTGATTTTATAAATTACATGCATGCCCAGCCGAACTTACGTACAAGTTCCGTCAATAAACTACGGTCTTTTATTGGTAAATTGATAACTACATTCTCGCGTACGTCTCCTGACAGGATATATCCATCAGCAGGCAACTTATCCTCGGACAAAGTATTTTCTCCAGATAGTGTTTTCTGATATTTATCTGTCTGAAACACCACATCGAAATATTCCAGTTCTGTCTCCGGATGAATAAAAAGTGAACGTAAATCAACACTTCCAGCTAAAAAATCCTTCAAACGCTGTGCTGAGATACGAATTCCCGTATAGCGACAAGCAGGCTCGTCGTCATATAATAAGCAAAGATATAAGGTGTCAAACGCATCCCGTGCCACAAAGAGCTGGGGTACATCACAAAAGTCCAATATCTTATCTATTCTCAATATATCTTTCATAATCAGACTATTTTAGCTTGTGAAGCTCAGGCAATGTCTCAAACCACTCTGTTTTCATTATTCTCGATTTTCTCGCAAAGTTACCGTTTATAAGTAAGTAAACAAATCTTTTTTCTGTTTTGTTATGCGCCGTTTTACGTTGAACAAGCAGTCAACATATATGAAATGTACGATATCAAGCCTCGTAACTACTCAGGTATAAAGTCATATTGATACTTCTCACTGTTCAAGAACAGCA
>OLSH01000221.1_pt1 | contig 60231 bp, 54 predicted proteins | sample 1643221 | NCBI WGS metagenome assembly OLSH01 (sample SAMEA3136681, study PRJEB25190) | human gut metagenome | biome: human gut; feature: human-associated habitat; material: faeces | place: Austria | collected 2013 | reverse complement strand
TCTCAGATGCCATAGCAGCTGAGTGAGTCATACCAGAGCATCCGATAGTCTCTACTAATGCTTCCTGGATAATTCCTTCTTTTACGTTCAGAGTTAACTTACATCCCCCCTGCTGAGGTGCGCACCATCCAATACCGTGAGTCAGTCCAGAAATATCAGTTACGTTCTTTGCACTGATCCATTTCGCTTCTTCAGGGATTGGAGCAGCTCCGTGGTTTACACCCTGAGCTACAGTACACATTTGTTCTACTTCATGTGAATAAATCATGTTGAAACTCCTTTCAGTGAATAAATAATAAACATTCCACACTCATATGTAAGTAATGTTTTTAAGCTCATTTGCTCTAGTTTATTTTATCATATTGTTAAAATTAAAACAAGAAATTATCTCAATAACTTTGTTATGTTTTGTAATTTTTCGCGGAAATTATTTTAGGACAATAATCTTGGAAAACCGTTTTCGCCGAGCATCCCAAGCATAGCCCTGTATTCTGTTTTCATGTTCTGATAGATGTCTGACAGGTAAACACCGTTGGCATTAATTTGATCCATCAATGTATCATAATTGGAAACAACTGCCTCCGTAACTTCCGGGCATATCTTGTTTCTCTCTGCCATATCGTTTAAGATCTTGATAGTCTGTTCTTTGGAGAACACCTGCTTATAACTTCGCTTTCGTATAAGAGCGCTGACAATGTCTGCCACGGCGCAGATCCTCTCCTCCTTAGAAAGGTCTTCCCCATGAAGCCCCAGAGGGTAGCCTGACCCGTCTAATTTTTCATGATGTCTGACTGCGATCCTATAGATGTCTGGGTGAACATACTCCTCCAGGATCTTTCCGCTCTCCACCACATGCTGCTTCATGATCTCAAACTCTTCCGGTGTCAGAGCTCCCGGTTTTTCAAGAATTTCCACCGGAGTGGAAACCTTGCCCACATCGTGTAGGAGCGCACCGTAATAAAGACACTTCTTCTGACTGTCTGTAAGCTCCATTACATCCGCTATGGCCATACTGGCGTTTACCGTAGTAATTGTATGCAGCACCATAAATTCGCTTCTGAAATCGATAGAGTAGGCAAGCATCTCAAGATAAGTGCGCTGTTCTTTCTCGGAAAACTGCATCTGTTCCACGCGCTCTTCGATCTCATCCAAAAACCGTTCGGAAGTGAGCTGGTCCCTGATGTGCTTTTTCTCATCTGCGGCGATCAGCAGTTCCACTGCTTCTGCAGAAAATACAGTTCCCTTCTTCTGTCTAAGTTCATGCTTTATCTCTGATTTCATCTGCCATAATTGGTCTGCCCGGTCCGCCAGGTGAATAATATCTGCAAAAAGCAAGGAATTCCCGGTGACACCGTTATCTTTTAGGCATTTGTAGTCAGCGTGGTGGTATAAAACCGCCTCCACATAGTCATCCAGTGGTGCGAACATCTTAAGAAACAGACTTCCGTAAATAGAATGTTCCCACACGTTTCCTGACTCAAACTTTACAATACAGTCAATCTCTTCTGTCTTATATGCCCCGATATCGTGGATCAGACAGGTCAGAAGGATATTCTTGACCACGTCCTTTGGAAGTTCCCTCCCACTCTCTTCTAAAATCTGAAGTGCAATGTAGGCAACCCGCTCTCCGTGCTCTATGAGACGGGGATCCACCCGGTTTAATGTCCTCTTGATAATCCCCCAGACATTTTTGCTTCTGATCGCATACATAAAATTCTAACCCCTTTTATCCCTTCTTTTCTCTCTCTAATTTTGATTTATTTTAAAAGCTTCTTGATCTTTGAAAATGTCTTATCACTGACTGTGTAAAAGTCCTGGCTTCCTGACTTGTCTGTAATACATAATTCCTTGCTGTCTGAAAGAGACAGTGTCGTCACCATGCCCTGAGTGTAGAAACGGTATTCTGTCCATTTGGAGGCATCATGCTTTCCTTTCAATTTGGTCGCTTTCTCCAGGAGATTTGCTGTTTTAATGGCAGTATCATTAAACTTCAGAGTCTGGTCCGTAACGATCAACGCTGCGTCCTTCATCCGGTCGATAGATGAGGCATATATTTTTTCATTTTCTGCGTCGATCAAACCATCTCCGATCACACTTGCATTGTCAAAACAATACACATTTTCAGGGATTGAGTCAAATACAATGTAGCTGTTGCCATAAACCTTAAATTCGTAGGTCGTATTATCTTCATCAATCAACGCATAAGAATAAATGCTGCCTGAGTAATTTTCCCTTAAGTCAGTAACCGTAAGGCCGATGATCCGGTAAGCATTTTTGACGATATTTTTCACATAGCTGCAGACAGGTTCATTGGTGACAGCGAAGCTTTTAAATTGTTTTCCTTTTTGAATCCGGACAAAGTCCGTCTTGGAAATGGTGCTTCCTTCCACTTCTTTTTTATACGAGGCTAACTTCTGATCGCCGGTATACTCATGGATCTCTTTGATCTTTTTGTCCAGTGAATCTTCCCTGGCTCTTGATTTTTTTAAGTCCTGGGTAAGCTTTTCATTCTGGTCCTGGAGCTTCTGATAGTATTCTGATTCAATGATTTCCTGTTTGGATGCTTTCCCGCATGCGGAAAGCGCAAAAGAAACGCAGATTAAAAGCGACAGCGTCATCATTCTTTTTCTCATGCTGTGAAATCCTTTCTTTGTCTTATTGTTTCTGGGCGATCTCCCCTGCTTTTTTATAAATACTGTTTTCCTCTATATACCCTCTTACCATGGAAAGTGGGTAAATGTTCGTGTCAGCTCCCACGATAGAGCCTGGATTTAAAACAGTACCGCATCCCACCTCTACATGGTCACCCAGGATGGCACCTATTTTCTTTCTTCCGGTCTCAATCTTCTCATCCCCGCACTTGATCACTACGTTTGTCTTGTCGGACTTCACATTGGAGGTGATGGAACCTGCACCCATGTGGGATTTATATCCCAAAATAGAATCCCCTACGTAATTATAATGCGGAACCTGTACATGATTAAACAAAATATCATTTTTAATCTCTGTGGAATTTCCCACCACACAGTTTTCCCCGATCAGCGCATTGCCCCGGATAAAAGCTCCCGGCCTTACCTCTGTGCCTGCCCCAATGATGGCCGGTCCGTTGATCTCCGCGGTCCTTGCAACTGTAGCTGACTTTGCGATCCACACATCATCTCCGATCTGTTCGAATTCTTCTTTAGAAAGCGTTGGCCCTGTCTTTAAGATAAAATCACCGATCAGTGCCAGAACCTCCCATGGATATGTAGTCTGCTCAAATAGTTCCTTTGCGATGGTCTGGTCCATATCTTTAAAAATTTGCTGATTTGTCAGTTGTTTCAATTTCATTCACCTTTCCCTTTCTTGGTATTATAATACTGAGCGGTCTGATCAAACATCTGGCGCAGTACATACTGATGATTGGTCTTTTTCACTAAATCTGTATGCTTCGCCACAAAATGATTCAGCTTCTTCATATATTCTTCTTCGCTGACCGTGCCCTCCGCCACATAGGTAAGACCCTTCTCCCAGCTGGCTGTCAGCTCCGGATTCAGAAGGGATTGAATGGATCCCCTGACTACGTCAAAGATCATCTCCCCCATAAGTGTGGGCGTCACCGTCTGCGTCTTTTTGTTCAGTGCAATGTACTTGTTATTAATCAGTTTCTTGACGATCTCAGCCCGTGTGGCACTGGTGCCGATGCCGCTTCCCTTGATCTGTGCCCTCAGATCCTCATCTTCGATCAGCTGCCCGGCATTCTCCATGGCAAGGATTAGGGATCCGGAATTATAGCGCTTCGGCGGTGTTGTGGTTCCATCCTTGATCAGATGCTTTTTAATCGGAAGCTTCATTCCCTTTTTCAGGGAAAGAATGGCGTCAATCTGTTCTTTTGAAACAGAATCTTCCTTTTTGGCTTCTTTTCCGCCGGCTACCGTAAGATATCCGGGATCCACAAGCAGCTTAAAGTTAGCCGTGAAGGTTTCGCCTGCTGTTTTTGTAACAAGCTTTATCTTAGAATATACAGCCGGAGGCAGAAAGATACATAGAAACCGCCGGACAATCACTTCATACACCTTTTGTCCGGTCTGCGAGATACTTTTTAAATTGTTCAGGGCCTGTCCTGTAGGAATAATGGCATAATGGTCTGTGATCTTTTTATCATCCACATACCTGGTTTTGGCAAGCCCCGTGTAGGACTTTTTTTCCAGGATGTCCGCTGCCGTTTCCGACAAGATCCCATAATTCTTTAAGCCTGATAGATTTTTATAGATTTCCTTGCTGACGGCCGTGGACAAGACCCTCGCGTCGGTCCTTGGATAAGTGACCAGCTTTTTTTCATACAGCTCTTGTACGATTTTTAAGGTCTCATCAGGGCTCAGCTTAAACATCTTAGAGCATTGATTCTGAAGCTCTGCAAGATTGTATAAAAGCGGCGGATTCTTTTTCTCCTGGCGTTTTGTGGAAGCTTCCACGACCGTCTCCATGCCGGATGCTTCCTCAATCTCTTTTATAAAGGCTTGTGCGTCCTCTTTTTTCAGAAAACCGTTGTCCTTGTATAATTTCTTTGATTCAAAATACCTGGATCCTTTGACCGCCTTCCACTCGGACTCGATTTTAACACCCTGAGGTGTGATATGAGAGAGCACCTTATAAAACGGTGTGGGCACGAAGCCCCTGATCTCTCTTTCTCTTTTGACGATCATCCCGAGAACGCAGGTCATAACCCGTCCCACTGCCACCACGACACTTCTCTTCTGCTTCATAAAGTTTCCCAGCGTCCAGCCATACTTTAATGTCAAAATCCTGGAGAAATTGATCCCCATCAGATAGTCTTCCTTGGCTCTTAAATACGCGGCAGACGCCAGGTTATCATACTCATCTAAGTCTTTGGCCTCCCGAACACCCCGGAGTACCTCCTCCTTTGTCTGGGAGTCAATCCAGACCCTCTTCTTCCGCTTTCCCGTCACGTGGGCTTCCTGGTCCACCAGCCGGTAGATATATTCCCCTTCCCGTCCGGAGTCAGTACAAACATAGATGGTATCGATATCTTCCCTGTTCAGAAGGGAACTCACGATGTCATACTGCTTCTTCACCGCCGGGATGATCTCGTACTTAAAATCTTCAGGAAGAAACGGCAGTGTTTCCAGTTCCCAGCGTTTCAGCTTTGGATCATACTTGTCCGGATATGACATAGTGACCAGGTGACCCACGCACCATGTGATCACAGTATTTTCACTCTCAAGATATCCGTCTCTGCTGGACGGTTTTAGGTCTAATGCGTTGGCAAATTCTCTCGCCACACTTGGTTTTTCGGTAATAAATAATGACTTCAAACGTAATCCTGCTTTCATTTTTTTCTTTTGCTATTATACCATATTTAAGTCTCCTGTGATACAATAATATCCAGAGATAAAATCAGCAAAGGAGTGTGTTTGATATGAGTATGGAAAAAGCAAATGAAGTAACTGCGGCAACAATTATCAAGAACATGGAAAAAAGAAACTTCACAGGGGTTTACTGTGCTACAAAAGAAGAAGCTTTAGAACAGGCTTTATCCTACATAGAAAAGGGATCAGTCGTTTCATGGGGAGGCTCCATGAGTGTTGCAGAGATCGGCCTTTTGGATGCCGTAAAGAATTCTGCCGATTATGAAGTGGTAGACCGGGCGGCAGCCAAGAACTATGAGGAACAGCGTCAGATTTATGCCAAAGCCGTTCTGGCGGATACTTATCTTATGAGTACAAATGCCATCACCCTGGAAGGAGAACTGATCAATATTGACGGTTCCGGAAACCGGGTTGGATGCTTAAGCTACGGTCCTAGACAGGTAATCCTGATTGTCGGAATGAATAAGGTCGTAAGCACCGTAGAAGAGGGTGTGCACCGCACAAGAAGCAAAGCTGCCTGTCCAAATACCATCCGTCTGGGGCTTACGACCCCTTGTTCCATCACCGGACACTGCGGAGAATGTTATGGTGATTCTTCCATCTGTTCCCACCTGCTGATCACAAGAAGATGCGGACAGAAAGACCGTATTAAGATCATCTTAGTAGGGGAAGATCTGGGATATTAAATCCTTAAGACCGCGGTGTATGACCAAATTAGACACACCGCGGGTTCTTTTTTTATTCCTTTAAAATGTCTGGACTGATGTCCCTGAAATCTTGTATAACTCCTGTTACTCCCGGAAGTAAGCGCAGTCTCTTATGCTCCTCCTTGGGCCCAATGGCTATGATCTTTCCAGCCCCCGCTCTCCTTGCGGCTTCAATTCCCGCATCCGCATCTTCAAAGACAACACATTGGGAAGGCTTAAGGCCGATCCTCTCCATGGCCAGCAGATAGATATCCGGCTCCGGTTTCCCCAAAAAGGTCCCGTCATCATACACGATATTTTCAACAGGGACCCAGTGGTCCAGATGCATATGCTTTATGTAAAAACGGACATTTCCGATAGCTGAGGCCGTGGCGATGGCAAACGGAATCTTCCTCTCCTTCAGCTCCGTGAGAAATTCCGGAAGCCCCTGCGTGAAATTCATCCCTTCCGGGTCATTCAGACACATATCGCGGTAAATATCTTCCTTCTCTTCCGTCAGCTTATAAATCTCATCCTCGGTAAGTTCCGGATTTAAAGCCATCTTCAACAGCTCTCCTCCGTTGACACCATGGATCATTTCATGCAGCTGTTTCACCGTATATTTCCCTTCTGCATATTTCTGAAAGAATTCAAACCATGCGGCCTCCTGTTTGTCTCCGTCAATATACATAGTTCCGTTAAAGTCAAATATAATTCCTTTTAAGTCCATTTTTTCTTCCTATCTTTCATTTTTTATTTTCTGGTAATCTTTCTGCCTGTATTGGATAGAAAAGTCTTTGTTGGATATCTGCAGACAGATTAAATCCTCATGCGCTGTGGCTCCGTGCTCTGCGATACACCCTTCCTCATACCATACCATGGTGCCCGGCCCAAAGTACTCATCATTTGATTTCAGCTGCCCTGACAAAACAAACAAGCCATGGGCGGAAGGATGGGTATGGGTATCTGTAGTGAATCCCGCTGGATAATTGATGTAGTTGATCTGCATTCCGGTTGCCTCATCCAAATGCAGTTGTTTTTTTCCGAACATCTTTCCGGTTGTGCTTGCCATGCGGTAAAACCACGGCATTCTTCCCACGTCGCTAATAACCGGCTGGATTCCTTTGTCCAGCCGTTTCTTTTCTTCCTCATCCTTTATGTAATGAATCGAAAAGGCCTTGTTGGAGATCAAGAGCACCGTGGCATCATCATGCTGGGTGGCGCCGTGTTCGGCAACACATCCTTCCGGATACCAGATAAGGGTCTCCGGCCCGTAAACACTGCCGTTTGTTTTGATCTGTCCCTCCAGAATATAAAGTCCATGGCCACACGGGTGGGTATGGGTCACCGTCTGAAAACCTGCAGGATAGCGGTTCATAACGATGCTGACTTCCATATCCTTATCCTCTACCAGTGGTTTTTGTCCAAATACTTTTCCGGTGACTGAATTAGGGCGGTAATTCCACTCCATCCGCCGGACGTCCATGATTTGTTGTTCTTTCATTGATTCCCTCCTTAAATGCAAATTTATAGTTCCATCTCTCTCAACTGGTTAAGTCTTATCTTTTCATAATACTCCATGGCAAGATAGGCCGCTCCGAGCATACTCTCATTTCCGGTATTCTTTGATTCACAAATTATGGTTTCCTTCAGCAGGTCCTGATTTAAAATATCCTGCCTCTTTAAGGCTTCATCAAGCAGCATAGGCAGGTCCCTCACCGTCCTTCCCCCCAAAAGGATGATCTCTGGATTGTTCCAGACCATCATATCCTGGATCAGAAGCGCTGTGTATCCTCCAAGGCGGGTCATCAGTTCTTGTGCCCAAGGTTCCTTCCGGTCATATGCAGCTGCAAGATCCGTAAGGTCATTACACCGTCCTCCAGCTTCCTCTGCCTGGTTTAAAATTTCCTGGACAGAGAGGTAAGCTGAGACACAGCCGGATTTTTCGCAGCTGCACTTCCGTCCGCCGTAAACCAAAATCTTATGGGCAATCTCCCCGCAGGCTCCCCCTATGATCCTGCCTTCGTTCATAAACGCTGCTCCCACATCAATGCTCAGGCTTAAAAATGCCAGACGGTTTACCTGCAGTTCCGGAAAATGAAAGTATTCCTCCAGGACAGATGCCTTCACATCATTTTCCAGACAGATATACAAACCCGTTTTCTTTCTGAGAAGTTCTTGGAAGTCTGTCTCTTCCCAACCGGTGAACCTGGATCTTATAATACGTCTGCCGTCTTCCGAGACCACCCCCGGGAAACTCACTCCGGCTGCTTTTACTCTGTCCATGATTTCCGGAATCTCTGATCTGCATTTGTCAAAACAATCTTTGATCAGCTCCGCTACTTCTTCCGGGCTTCCGGCCACAGGCAGCATCCATTTTTTCATGGCGAGGATCTGCTCTTTGTAATCCATGACCAGAAAACTTATAAAATCCAGGCGTACCAGGATACCAAGGCTGTAAAAGGCATGGGGATTTCTTTCCAGTAACAATGCTTTTCTTCCGACGCCTTTGGAATCTCCCTGGAATTCTTTGATAAAACCCAGATCTGACAGGTCCCCACAGATCCTGGTCATGCTGGTAGGACTCATTTTTAATTCCTTGGCCAGAGAGGCCCGGGAAACATTGTCAGATGACTTGATTTGGTTGAGTACCAGCTGACGGTTGCTGATCTTCATCTGCAGCTGGTCTTGTTGTTTTTGATTTTTCATATTAATTTCTCCACTGGTGTTATTAATTATATTATAAGAGAAGTCCCATCTGTTGTCAATGCCATAAAAAGAAGCGCCAGAAATCACATTGGATGACTGGCGCTTCTTTTTATACTGCTCTGCTTAGTTTACTCATATAAAGGATATTTTTCTGTCAGTTCTTTTACCAGCTGTTTTGCCTCTTCAAGCTTCTGGTCTAAGAGTGTGAAACGGATAGCCTTTGCGATGGCTGCCATATCCTCTTCTTTTAATCCTCTGGTTGTCACTGCCGGTGTTCCGAGACGGAGTCCTGATGTGACGAACGGGGATTTCGGATCGTTTGGTACTGTATTTTTATTACATGTGATATGGACAGAATCTAAAACCTTTTCTGCCTCTTTTCCGGTCAAATCATATTTTTTAAGATCTACCAGCATCAAATGATTGTCTGTTCCGCCGGATACGATGTCAAATCCTTCTTCCATCAATGCTTTTGCAAGTGCTGCCGCATTTTTGACTACCTGTTTTCCGTAGTCCTTGAAGTCATCAGACAATGCCTCTTTAAAGCATACTGCTTTTCCAGCGATCACATGCATCAGCGGACCGCCCTGGATGCCTGGGAAAATAGCTTTGTTGAAATTATATTTTTCATTGATCTCATTGCTGCACAGGATCATGCCGCCGCGAGGACCTCTCAATGTCTTATGGGTAGTTGTGGTTGTCACATGAGCATAAGGGATCGGGCTCTGGTGCACGCCTGCTGCCACCAATCCTGCGATATGTGCCATATCCACCATGAGTACAGCTCCGACTTCGTCAGCGATCTCACGAAACTTCTTAAAATCAATGGATCTTGCGTATGCACTGGCACCTGCGATGATCAGCTTCGGCTTACATTCCTTTGCGATCTCAAGTACATTATCGTAGTCAAGGAATCCCTCATCGTTGACACCGTAAGGTACACAGTTGTAGTATTTTCCTGACATATTGACAGGGCTTCCGTGGGATAAATGTCCGCCGTGGTCCAGGCTCATTCCCATATAAGTATCTCCCGGATTTAAGACAGCGAAAAATACTGCCATGTTAGCCTGGGCTCCGGAGTGGGGCTGAACATTGACATATTCACAGCCAAACAATTCTTTTGCGCGTTCTCTGGCCAGATTTTCTACCACATCCACGAACTCACAACCGCCGTAATATCTCTTTCCAGGATACCCTTCCGCATATTTGTTGGTCAGATGACTGCCCATGGCTGCCATGACTGCTTTTGATACTAAATTCTCAGAAGCAATCAGCTCCAGATTATTTCTCTGTCTGGATAACTCGTCCTGCATTGCCCCGGCAACTTCAGGATCATAATTCTTCACTTCGTTAAAATCGAACATCTCTGTGTCCTCCTATTATATTTATATGTTAATCTTGGAATTGTTCCTTTAACGCTTCCACAGCTGTTTCCACACGGCTTTCTCTGATCAGGACTGTGATCTTGATCTCGGATGTATAGATCATATGGATGTTGACGCCTTTGTTATAAAGGGCTTCAAACATTTTAGATGCTGCCCCTGAGTTTGACATCATTCCCGCACCAACGATGGAGACGATCCCTACGTTTTTGTCGGAGACGATTTCTTTGTATGAGTCTTCCTCAAATGTTTCCTTCAAAGTCTCCACAGCCGCATCAGCATCTGACTTTTTCACAACAAAGGAAATATCCTTGCTGTCTTTTCTTCCGATGGACTGTAGGATCAATTCTACATTGATCCCTTTGTCTGCGATGGCAGTGAACAGTTTTGCCGCAATGCCCGGTTCATGCTTTAATCCCTTGATCGCCACCTGTGCAACATCTGTGTTTGACAACACGCCGCTAAATAACATTTTCTCCATAATCTGCTTCTCCTTATTCCTCGTTCGTATCGTTTTCCTTTATTTCGATTCCAAGCTCATCAAGCTGCACTGTGTCCACTCCGCCCGGTGCCTGTGTCATCAGACAGGAAGCATCTTTTACCTTCGGGAATGCAATAACGTCACGGATGCTGTCCTCGCCGGTCATCCACATGACAAGACGGTCCAGGCCGTACGCCAGACCTGCATGAGGCGGCACCCCGTACTGGAAAGCCTCCAGGAGGAATCCAAACCGTTCATTGGCATCTTCTTCTGTAAATCCAAGAGATTTAAACATTGCCTTCTGGATGTCATCACGGTGGATCCTGACGGAACCTCCGCCCAGCTCTGTACCATTCAGTACAATATCGTAAGCTTTGGCTCTGACCTTACCCGGATCCGTGTCAATGTACTCAAGATCTTCTTCCATCGGCATAGTAAACGGATGATGCATGGCTGTGTAGCGGTTCTGTTCTTCGTTCCATTCCAGAAGAGGGAATTCTGTCACCCAAAGGAAATTGTATAGGGATTCATCGATCATATCATACTTCTTACCGATCTCCAGACGGAGATTGCCAAGGACATCATAGACCACAGAGTCCTTGTCCGCAGCAAATAAGAGCAGATCCCCCGGCTTTCCTTCCATGGCGTCGATCAGCGCCGTCATTTCCTCTTCTTTCATAAACTTGGCGAAGGAGGATTTTACACTTCCGTCCTCTTTTAACTGGATATAGGCAAGACCCTTGGCACCGAATTCCTTGGCGAAATCCACAAAGGCGTCAATCTTTTTACGGCCCAGATCTCCGAGTCCCCTGGCGTTTAATCCTCTAACGGAACCTCCGTTTTCCAGTGCCCCTTTAAAGACCATAAAGTCACAGCCGGAAACTGTTTCCGATACATTGACCAGTTCCATTCCAAACCTTGTATCCGGCTTGTCAGAACCAAACCTGTCCATGGCTTCCTGATAGGTGAGACGCTTCATGGGGATCTGTACATCCACGTTAAGCACGTCCTTAAACACTCTCTTAAGCAGCCGTTCATTGACATCGATCACGTCATCCACGTCCACAAAGGATAGCTCCATGTCGATCTGTGTAAATTCAGGCTGGCGGTCTGCCCTTAAATCTTCATCCCGGAAGCATTTAGCGATCTGATAGTAGCGGTCTACGCCGGAACACATCAAGAGCTGCTTAAACAGCTGCGGTGACTGGGGAAGCCCATAGAAACTGCCCGGATGTACACGGCTCGGCACCAGATAGTCCCTGGCCCCCTCCGGCGTACTTTTTCCAAGGATCGGGGTTTCTATCTCCAGAAATCCTTCTTCTGCCAAAAAGTCTCTCGCTGTCTTTGTGACCTGGCTGCGGATCAGAAGATTCTTCTGAAGGTTCGGCCTTCTTAAATCCAGGTAGCGGTATTTAAGGCGCAGCTCATCCTTGACTGTCTGTTGATCATCTACAGGAAACGGCGGTGTTTTGGACTCAGACAGAATCCTTAACTTGGTTACCTTGATCTCTATATCCCCTGTTTTTAAGTTTTCATTGATCGCGGCGCTTCGTTTCTGCACTTCTCCTTCTGCCGCGATCACGTATTCGTTCCGCAGGGAATTGGCTTTTTCATAATCGTCGTCTGCCAATGTATCTTCATCAAAAACCAGCTGCAGCAATCCTGAGCGGTCTCTTAAATCAACAAATATAAGACTTCCTAAATTTCTTCTCTTCTGTACCCATCCCATGACGGTTACTTTCTCACCGATATTTTCACGGCTCACTTCTGTACACCTGTGGCTGCGTGATAGCCCGGCCATTGACTCTGCCATGTTGCTTCCTCCTTACATATATTAAACCTGTTTGTCATTATATCATAAGGAATGGTTGAATTTCAATGAAACTTATGAGTTATTTACCACTGTCTCCGCCGCACTTTTAAAATGCGCTCCTCCAGCAATGGTAAATAACTTCCGAAGGCTGCTCCTTTTTCTTTCCCAGTTACTTTATTCAATAGAAAAAAGAGCAGTATCTGCCACCCAACAATTGTTTCTTAAATTCTGTACTTTTAAAGAAAAATGCATTATAATGGTAAATACATAAAAAAGGAGGCAAGTAACATGAGTGAATATGCAATTGTTGCACCAGAGGATTTTGACCAGAGTGCCTTCCGCCTGATTGGGAAGGACTGGATGCTGGTAACCGCCAAAAACAGCGAGGGCAAGATCAACACGATGACCGCATCCTGGGGTGGATTCGGAGTCATGTGGGGCAAGGACGTAGCATTGTCTGTGATCCGTCCGCAGCGCTATACAAAAGAATTTATCGATAATTCTGATACTTTTTCCCTGTCATTTTATGACGAGGCCTTTAAGAAGGATCTGACTTATCTTGGAAGTGTGTCCGGACGGACCGAAGATAAAATCTCAAAGACAAGGCTGACTCCAACCGATGCCAACGGAATTCCGTATTTTGAGGAAGCAAAGATCGTCCTGATGTGTAAAAAGCTGTTTTGCCAGCCCATGGACCCGGAAGGGTTCATAGGAGACGCAAAGGCACTGGATGCACAGTGGTACGCAGATAAAGATTACCATACTTTATATGTGGCAGAGATCGAACAGATCCTCGTAAAACAAGATTAAAACAATAAAATCCGATGGAAACCGTCAGGTCTCCATCGGATTTTATATTTATGTCATAAGAAATTCCTAGTTCTTATATCTGACAAACTTTATGAGGGTTCAGGATATTTTTTGGATCAAAGGCTGCTTTGATTCCCCTCATGATGTTCATGGTTTCTTCCTCAAGGGATTCGTTGAGATAAGGTTTTTTGGCATATCCGATCCCATGTTCGCCGGACACCTGGCCGTTTAATTCAGCTGCCTTCTGGTAAATCTTATCCATAGCCATCTTCATCCGTTCCTCCCACTGTTCATCGGTGAGATCGTCCTTTAAAATATAGGCATGGAGGTTACCGTCTCCTGCATGACCGAAACTCTTGATCCTGATATCTACCTCATGATGAAGGTTGTGCATATACTCGACCATCTCACTAATCTTATTTCTCGGAACTACCACATCTACCTCATCCATGTAGGTTGTGGATCCCTTGATCGCCTCCAAAAATGCCCCCCTGGCTTTCCAGATGGATTCGTCTCTCTCCTCCGTATCGGAGATGAGCACATCCAGCGCCCCCTGGCTTAAACAGAGCTTTGCGACCTTATCATAATCGGCCTCGATCTCTTCCGCTGAATTTCCGTCAAACTTCAGCAGCAAGTAGGCATCCGCCTGATGGTCAGGAAATTTCTTACCCAGATACTCCTCCGCGTCCTCGATGACTTCCCTCTGCATAAACTCAATAGCCGTAGGGATCGACTTAGACTTAATGATTTCCGGCACCGTCTGTATCGCTGAGTTGAGATCTTTAAAAGGTATCAGGAGGCTGATGGCTTTTTTCGGAAGCGGGAGCAGCTTTAAGACAGCTTTCGTGATGATCCCCAGTGTTCCTTCCGAACCGACCATTAAATCCTTCATCGCATATCCAGAGCTGTTCTTAACGATCTTTCCGCCGAATTCCACGATGTTTCCGTTGGGCAGCACCACTTCCAGGCCACGGACATAATCCCTTGTGACTCCGTACTTCACCGCCCTCATTCCACCGGCGTTTGTACTGATATTTCCTCCGATGGTGGCAGATTTTTCACCTGGATCCGGCGGGTAGAAGAAATCGTGTTCCTCCACAAAAGCGGATAATTCCATCAAGAGCACTCCCGGCTCTACTGTGACCGTCAGATTTTCTTCGTCCAGCTCCAGGATCTGGTTCATGAGACTCGTATCAATCATGATGCCATGTTCCATTGCCACGGAAGATCCCACCAATCCAGTGCCCGCTCCTCTTGGGGTGACAGGGATCGTATGCTCATAGGCATAAGACATGATCTTTGAGACTTCCTGGGCATTTGCGGCTTTCACTACCACATCGGGATAACTCTGAGTGCCGGAGAGTTCATCATGGCTGTACTCCTCATTGATATGTTCCCCGGACAAAATCCTCTCGTCATCGTTGATTACTTGTTTTATGTATTCCAGATCTTTCTCATCTAATTTTTTATAATCCATAGTTATGCCCCCTGACTTACTTTGATTTTTTCTATGAACTGAGGAATGATTTCATATAAATCTCCCACCAGGCCGTAGTGTGCTACTTTAAATATAGAAGCTTTCTCATCTTTGTTGATAGCAATAATCTGATCCGAATGGTCCATTCCGGCAACAAACTGAATGGCTCCGGACACGCCACAGGTAATAATCAGTTTCGGCCGGACGGTCCGGCCGCTTAAGCCTACCTGCTTTTTGGCGTCCAGCCATCCGTTTTCTGCCACGGGCCTTGTACATGCCACCTGTCCGCCGAGCAGGTCAGCCAGTTCCGTCAGCATCAAAAGATCCTCTTCTTTTTTGACACCTCGGCCTGCCACCACAAGCACATCGGCAGATTCAATGAATTTTTCCTTTTCCTTTAACACAATGTCCAGTACTTCCACATTGGTCTGAAGTTTTGGTTTGTCAATGGAACATTCTATGATCTCTCCGTGTGCCTCTTCCATCCGTTCTGGGGCATTCATCACCTTGTAGCGCACTGTCGCCATTTGAGGACGGTGGTTTGGCGTGGTGATATGGGCCATGATATTTCCACCGAAAGCCGGGCGTATCTGGGAGAGATCTGTATTTTCGTTCATCTCAAGGATCGTACAGTCCGCCGTAAGACCTGTCTTCATTCTTGCGGCTACCCTCGGAGCCAGCTGTCTGCCCACGGTTGTGGCACCTACTAAAATAGCTGACGGATGCTGTTTCTGTATAAAATCCTCAAACACTGCAGTGTACGGCTCGATCTTAAACCGGTTTAGTTCCGGGTCGTCATACAAGAATACCTGATCGACTCCATAGTGAAGCAGCTCTTCGCTTTCTTCCCTGATTCCGCTTCCGATGAACAGTGCATACACAGGATGGGAGATCTTCCTGGCCAGCTCTCTGGCCTTCCCAATCAGTTCATAAGTCACCGGGTGGATCTTTCCGTCCACATGATCCACATAGACTACGATTCCGTTCCAGGCAGATTTGTCGATCTCCTCTTTCTTCTGGTCCTCCACGTAGGTTACTGCTCCTTCGGGCCCTTTCTTTACGCACAGCTTACACATCTTGCAGGCTGAATTGATCTCCAGTTTTCCGTCCTTTTCTTCCATGGCCCCAAACGGACAGAGCTTGATCATCTCTCCAAGATCATTAATTTTTTCCTGGTTAATTACTAACTTTGCCATATATATTCCCTCCTAAATGAGTGCTTTTACAGCTATCTACACCGCACTTTAAAATAACATCTTTATTTGACAGTTTGTCTGCTTTCGTAGGATTCTTAGAAACAAGAGGCACCTTTCTTTTGACAGAATCCCTTCTCCAGCAGATATTACCTCCATTTTCTACATGATTGGAGTGAGGCATTCTAAGAGCTGAACGGAAATCATGTGGAAAATGTCATATAAATTTCAGTTCTTTTACTTTGTGAAACAGCTTTTCTGAAAGAATACTGCTCTCCTCGTTCCACAGTTCCCTGTGGTGGTTTGTTTCCGGAGGGAAAATCTTTTGGACCTGTGTAGGTGAACCATTCAATCCGTAATGAGTTTCATCCTGGTCATCCATGTCATCCAGACTGAGCATAACGATTTCCGTATCTGCTTTTTCCATTTTTCTCACATAAGATGGAAGTCTTGGCTGAAAAATGTCCTTATCCACTGCTAAGAGACATGGATATGTAATTCTGGTGATCTCAATGTCATCCGGCATATCCATCTCGACTGTGATATTCTGCTCATTAGCCTCGGTAATCTTCCGGACATTGGATACGCTTGGGATGCCAAGCCATTCAGAAATTTCCGGGCCGACCTGGGCTGTATCTCCGTCCGTGGTCTGCTTTCCGCAAAGGATCAGGTCAAAATCTCCCATTTTTTTGATTCCCTGTGCCAGAGTGTAGCTTGTTGCCAGCACATCGGCTCCCCCGAATCTCCGGTCAGAAATCAGTGCCCCATGGTCTGCTCCCATGGCATAGGCTTCCCGGATCACCTGTGCTGCCTGAGGAGGCCCCATGGTAATCACACTGACACTTCCTCCCAGTTCTTCTTTTAACTTCATTGCGGTCTCTATGGCATAGAGATCATAAGGGTTCATCTTGGATGCCGCGCCGTTTCTCTTCAGGACACCAGTCTTAGGATCTACTTCCACCTTGTTGGACTCCGGTACCTGCTTGATACAAACTAAAATATTCATATCTTCGTTCCTCCTGCCTTCACGATTGGTCCTACCAATCGTCTGAAAAATAATTGGAAATGATTGTTCATCTCCAGGTTCCTTGTTTTGTGTATTGGCCCTACCAATTTATATTCATTATAAACGTATTTGTATTTTCCGTCTAGTATTATTTTTAAATTCCATTATTTTTGGTCATATTGCACAAATTATCTGGCTTTCATTCGCTCCAAGGTCTTGTTGATAATCTCAAAGTGGTCCTCGATTGCTCTTCTTCCGCCTTCCAGATTCTTTTCGATCATACATTTTGCAATCTCTTTATGAGTCTGCTGAAGCTTTTCTTTGTTGTCATCCTTAAAGATCTCCCGCCTCATATCTGTGATATAGGTGTCCAAAACATCGGACAATGCCTGTAAAATATCAATGATCAAAACATTGCGGGAAGCCTTTGCTATGGCGTAATGAATTTTTTTGTCCCAGATCACACATTCTTCCTCGGTTTTGCCTCTGTCCAAATTTGAGATATACTCACCGATCCTCTGGATCTCCTCCTCGCTGATGTTGTCCACGGCCAGAACAAAGGCCTCCATCTCCAGCGCAAAACGCAGCTGTGTGATGGAACCGTAGTCCAGTTTGTGCAGAATAAACATCATAGACATGGATTCCACCAGATTCTTTTCAAAGTTACAGGAAACATAATTCCCCGCACCCTGTTGGCTTGAGATAAAACCCATCATCTCGAGCATGTGGATCGCCTCGCGTACAGAATTCCGGCTGACGCCAAGGTTCTCTGAAATTTCTCTCTCCGGAGGCAGTTTCTCCCCAATGGTCAGATCATGATTGATGATCTGTTTCTTAATGTGCTCTATCACCTTTTCATATGCTTTTCCCTGCTGCATCTCTATCCCTCTTTCTATGAATACACTTGGAGAAAATTATACCTTTCAGGTATCCCGAAATCAAGGGAATTTGTATTATTTCCGGCTTTTCCATCAGATTTCTGTCTCTTCCTGGCTAAATATCATGTTTTTGGTGTGGAAAGAAGAATCCATGACGTTTTTTGAATATCATGATATAATTGTAAATAAGTATATTAGCATACGCGCTGGAAATTTATGGAATGGCAATAAATATGAAAACATTTGAATTTGACGGAGAGAAATATAAAAAGGCTTCAAAGCACCAAAAAGAATGGGGCAATAACCTAATTGACGAATTGTCTTTAAATGGTGATGAGGAAATACTTGATTTAGGCTGCGGAGATGGTGGTTTAACCGAACAGCTGGCTCAATCCGTACCTAGAGGAAGAGTTTTGGGAATTGACGCTTCAGCGGGAATGATTGCTGCTGCCCAAAACCGGCTGAAGTCAAATTTAGTGTTTATGCAAATGGATATTAACACAATCAATTTTCAGAATAGGTTCGATGTTATATTTTCAAATGCAGCTCTTCATTGGGTTAAGAACCATGAAAGACTTTTAAGTAATGCTTTTAGAGCATTAAAAGAGAACGGCTTACTCTTATGGGATTTTGCAGGTGATGGGAATTGCTCTAATTTTTTTGAAGTCATGCGAGAAACAATTCATAGTAAAAAATACAAACCATATTTTCGAAACTTTGAATGGCCTTGGTATATGCCGACGAAAAATATTTATGAAAAAATCATAGCAGCTTCTGGTTTTACTACATACAGTATTACAGAAATAAACCGGGATAGGTTTTTTGCAAGTGCGGATGAGATGATAAAATGGATAGACCAGCCGAGTATCTTACCCTTTATCAGCAAAATCCCAGAGGAAATGAAAATGGAATTTCGAGATGATGTCATTCAATCAATGATAAAAAAGACATTACAGCCAGATGCTGCTTGCTTTGAAACGTTTCGGCGTATCCATGTAAAAGCAAGCAAAAATTGATGAGGTGAAAAGATGATAACAGGATACTATTGCACCAATATTTTTTCTGAGCACGCAAAAGAACTAATTGAGTTTTATACACTAAAATTGGGAATCCCCATTATGAAAACTGATGATGATAATACAAATGGGGTTTACCTCGGTTTTATCGAACATGCTCCCACTCTTTGTATATGGGATTGCAAAAAATGTAATGTACAGCCGACGGGACATCAGTCCTTTGTTTTTCAAACCCAAAATCTTGATTTAACAATGGAAGATCTAACGGAAAAAGGGCTTACATTGTCCGAAGCCATTCGGTATGATTGGGGAACCTATGAAGTTCGCTTTAACGATCTTGACGGAAACGAAGTCGTGATCGCAGAATTTGTGTAATTGTCAAATTTTAAATATCACAAACAATCGGGAAAGAATTATGAATTATATTATTAGAGAGATAAAACAAAACGAGATTAATCTTCTAGATAATTTTCTATATGAAGCAATCTTTACTCCAAATGGAGTACAGCCGCCGCCGAAAGACATTATAAAGCAGCCAGAGCTGCAAGTATATATATCTTTGTTTGGGAAAAGAATCGGCGATTACGGTTTTGTCGCAGAAGTAGATCATGAAGTTGTTGGTGCTGTATGGGTACGGATCATGGATGATTATGGTCATGTAGATGATAAAACTCCATCATTTGCTATTTCAATTTATAAAGAATATAGAGGTTATGGGATCGGTACAGATCTAATGAAAAGAATGCTTGAACTATTAAAGAAAAACGGATATAAACAGACTTCCTTGGCAGTTCAAAAATCAAATTATGCTGTAAAAATGTATAAGGATTTAGGTTTTTACACGATTGCTGAAAATGATGAAGAATATATAATGATTTGCAAACTTTAAGATGATAAAAATATTCACAGAAGTTATATAAAAGGATGGAGAGGTATAAATGAAAGAAATCATCAACTTTATTGAGACGAATGTGGATGGCAAAACGCTGTTTACAAAGGAATTAGTTTACGAACTGGAAAACGGTGCGTTACAGGGCGTTTACTCTGATCAAATATCCTTTTCTAATCTAAAATACTCCCAGAGTGGATTTCAGTTTGATATGTTTATTATATCCAATGAAAAGATATGGCTCATAGGAAAGGATGAACATCGGGAAAAACTAAGAAAAGATTTTAGTGCTGTATCCCTATTCCGATTTGAGCTGGCAAAGAGAAAAAGCACGAACGATATTACTGGATGTTTTCGTTTCATTTCAGCGTCAGGAAAAAGTGTGGCGGCAGAGGCTATCGTAAGTGGTATTTATGATGTGCGGCTTGAAGATGATGTGCTGAAATTATCAGAAAGCCAGGCATTGTACCGAGATCAGCCGATACAGGAAGAGCGCTTCAAGCCAGTTGCATTTCAGTCAGAACATCGTTTTTATGTCAAAGAGGAAAAGCTACACTATGAATACGATGGCAAATCTTTTGACGTGGATGTAGAAACCATGCAGCGCAACGATAGCTATGATACCTTTCCTCCGTTTATTTCAATTGAGAAGTAAATATTAACATGAGGATACCTCCTGCCCTGGAATACTCCTGGGCAGGAGGTGCATTAAGATGGTCAATATGCATTAAGCATAGAAACACGCTGGTTTATTCTGCTTCCTTTTTCTTCTTGATCTCTTCGATCATAACAGGAAGCACATTTACTACATTGCCTACGATGCCGATGTTGGCCACTTCAAAAATAGGCGCATCTTCATCTTTGTTGATGGCTACTATATAATCGGAATTCATAATTCCTGAGACATGCTGTGTTGCGCCGGAAATACCGCAGGCGATATAGAGCTTCGGCGCTACGATCTTTCCTGACTGCCCTACCTGGTGGACTCTGGAGATCCATCCGTCTTCGATGGCAGGTCTTGTGGCTCCCACCACTCCACCCAGCAGATCCGCCAGTTCTTTTACCATGGAAAAGTTTTCTTTGCTTCCCATCCCCCGTCCGCCGGACACAATCACCTCGGCGTCTTCCAGGTTGACAGTCTCGGCTATTTCTTTGACCACATCCTTGATGTCCAGATGGATCTTTTCGTCAGAAACTGGAATGTTTCTTTCGGTGATGGTACCCCGGGCCGGATCTTCTGCCTTTTTAAAAGCTCCGGATCGCAGCACGGCGATCTGCGGCACAGACTCTTCCAAGGCCACATCCTTTAAGACACATCCCCCGTAGAGAGGACAAGTATAAACAACTTTCCCGTCAGCAAACTTCATATCCATCACATCAGAGACACAGCCTGTTCCAAGTCTTGACGCCAGTTTCGGGGCAAGATCTTTTCCGTCCTGAGTGCCGCCGACCAGTACCGCAAACGGCTTCTCTTTAGCTGCCACGGCCTCCAAAACGTTTGTATAACGGTCCAGATGGAACATTTTATACTGCGGATCTTCAACCAGGATAACTTCATCCGCGCCGGAAGACGCCGCTTTTTCGGCTGCTTCCCGGATCCCGTCTCCAATCATGACCGCAAGGACCTTTCCTCCCAGTTCCCCGGCAATTTGTCTGGCAGGGGAGAGCATTTCCAGGCCCACCTTGACTGGATTTTTTTCCGCGGTTTCGATATAAACCACGATATTCTTATATTCTGTCATATCCATTGTAAACTCCTCCTTAGAATACTTTCGCGTCTGCCATCATGGCCACAGCTTTTAACGCTGAATCCTCTGCTGTCTCTTCCTGGATCTTGATTCCGGCCTCTTTTTTCGGCGGTTCATAGAGCTTGAGAGTTTTTACAAAGGCTCCGGCCTCCCCTACTTTTTCAGGTTCCAGCATGGTCAGATCTTCTGCTTTTAAGGTTCCAATGGGCTTTTTCCTTGCCGCCATTTTATTTTTGATAGTTGGGTATCTCGGATCATAATCCGGCTTTGTCACAGTGAGCACACAGGGGGCTGCTGTTTCTATCAGACGGTATCCCTCCTCTGTTTCCTGCTTTGCGGTCACACGGCCTTCAGAGGAGTCCACTTCAATCACATTGGTGACAATTCCGATACCCATCATCTCCGAAAGGCTTACACCTGTCTGACCAAGGGCTGCGTCCGTGGCTTCCTTTCCGCAGAAGATCAAGTCAAACTTCTTTCCCGTATCTTCCTCTATCTTTTTGGCCGCACACATTAAAATATGGCTGATTCCTCTGGAGTCCGAACCGTCAAACTGATCCTCCCGGACCAGATACGCATGGTCGGCTCCCACTGCGAGGCAGTTTTTTAATGAATTCCTGGCTTCCTCACCGCCGATGCAGAGGGCCGTGATCTCCCCTTCTCTGGCTTCTTTCAGGCGGGCTGCCATCTCCAGCGCATAAGTGTCAAACGCGTTGACCACAGGCGTAATATTGGAAAGATCCGGTTTTCCTTCGTCTGTCAAATGTACCTCCACGGAATCATCCGGCACCTGTTTTACACACACTAAAATTTCCATAATCTTCACTCCTTTGTCCAGTCGTTTTCTTATCTGCCGATGGTGTTATTTGCGATGACGATTCTCTGGATCTCATTGCTTCCCTCAAAGATCTGGAAAATCTTCGCGTCGCGCAGAAGTTTCTCCACCGGATATTCTCTGCTGTATCCGTATCCTCCGAACATCTGGATGGCTTCGGATGCCACTTCCATTGCAATATCACTGGCATAGCATTTTGCGATGGCTGCCTCTTTAGAATGTGGAAGTGAGAGATCCATTTTGGTCAGTGCGTGAGCCACCATCTGGCGTGCTGTCTCTGTCTTAATTGCCATATCTGCGATCTTAAACTGCAGTGCCTGGTTCCTGATGATCGGTTTTCCGAACTGGATCCTATCTTTTCCGTAGGCGATAGCTTCATTGATGCCTCTCTGTGCGATTCCTGCGGCAACACATCCCATCCATGCCCTTGCCTGGTCAAGTGTCTTCATGGCAATTCCAAAACCTTTTCCTTCCTGGCCGATCAGATTTGCTGCCGGGATCCTGCAGTCTTCCAGCACCACATCACAAGTGTTGGAAGTACGGATTCCCATCTTATCTTCTTCATTTCCGGTGCTCAGTCCCGGAGTTCCTGCATCCACAAGGAACATGGAGATTCCTTTGACACCCTTGCTTTTGTCTGTCATAGCTGTAATACAGTAAAAAGAAGCGATACCGCCGTTTGTGATAAAGCACTTCCGTCCGTTTAGTATGTACTCATCTCCATCTTTGACCGCGGTTGTCGTTCCTGCCCCGGCATCAGAGCCTGCTCCCGGCTCTGTCAGACAAAATGCCCCGAATCCGCCTTCTATGATCTGGCTGCATACATGCTGTTTCTGTTCTTCATTTCCCGCGATTAAAACCGGTTTTGTTCCCAGTCCGCTGGCAGAAATGGTCGTGGCAAATCCTGCATCCGCAATGGCCATCTCCTCGATGAGAGCCGCCACATCCACTCTGGAAAGTCCTGGTCCGCCGTACTCTTCCGGTACCTCCAGGGAATGAAGCTGCATTTCGATGGCTTTATCGTAAATCTCCTTCGGCCATTCTCCTGATTTATCAAATTCTTTGCACTGTTCTTTTACTTCGTTTTCACAGAATTCTCTCACGTCCTGCAGTAAATCGTTTGCTTCCTCTGAAATTAAATATGCCATGATTGATTTCTCCTTTATATTTGATATTGTTTCTTTATTTTTTACAGTTTATAGCAGACTTTTCCCGGATTTAGGATCATATTCGGGTCAAAGGTATGTTTTACACCTTCCATGATCCTCATGCTGACCGGTCCTGCGGATTCTGCCAGATAGTCCAGTTTTCCGTGTCCGATCCCGTGTTCACCGGAGATCAGGCCGCCGAACTCCGTGGCTTTCTCATAGACCTTTTTCATGAAAACAGACACCTGTTTCCTAAACTCTGCCTCTTCCATGTCATTGCTGCATGTATAAATATGCAGGTTTCCGTCTCCAGCATGGCCAAAGCTTTTTACCCTGAAGTCAGCTTCCGCCTCCAGCGACTTTGTATACGTCAGAAATTCCGCGATCTTATTTGTAGGCACTACCACATCACATTCATCCAAAAGCACTGTATCCGCCTCGATGGCTTCTAAAAGCGCACTTCTCACTGCCCATGCGTCACGCTTAAGTGCCGGAGTATCCGCTACCAGGACATCGATAGCTCCAGCCTCCAACACAACCTCTGACGCGGCTTCTATGATATCTTCCAGCTGCTCTTCTGAATCCCCGTCAAAGGTGGCCAGCAGATATGCCCCCACTTCCATGCCTTCCATTTCTTTTGGATAGACCTTCTTTCCAAGAAACTTTTCTGTGTCCATGACAACATCCTTTTCCATGAACTCCAGTGCCTGGGGATGCAGATTGTTCATGAAAACCTGGGGCACTGTGGCAATACAGTCTTCCAAAGTCTCGTAAGGAATGATCAGGCTGATGACCGCTTTAGGCTGAGGGATCACCTTTAACGTAAGCTCTGTGATCACTCCCAGAGTTCCCTCAGAACCGATCATCAGATTTAAAAGGCTGTAACCGGAGCTGGTCTTAGATACCGTGGCACCGAACTTTACAACCTCGCCTGTGGGGAGCACTACCGTCATTGCCCTGACGTAATCCCTTGTGGTGCCGTATTTTACTGCTCTCATGCCTCCTGCATTGGTTGCCACATTTCCTCCCACAGTGGCAAATTTTTCTCCCGGATCCGGCGGATAGAGAAGTCCCTGCTTTTCGGCATCCTCTGCCAGATCATTTAAAAGAACCCCCGGCTGGATGGTCACCACAAAGTTTTCTTTATCATATCCCAGGATCTTATTCATCTTTGTGATGGACAGCAAGATTCCGCCGTGGATGCTGACAGCTCCTCCTACCAGTCCGGTCCTGGCTCCGCTCGGTGTCACAGGGATCTTGTGCTCATTGCAGAGCTTCATCACTAAAGCCACTTCCTCCGTGGTCAACGGCTCCACAACCGCTTCCGGCATTGCCTTTCCGTAGATCGACATCTCATCGTGGGTAAAGTCATCGTTGATCTCATCCCCCGTATAGACACGCTTCGGTGCGATCATCTTCAGCTGGTCTATGATTTCTTGTGTCACTTTGCCGTATTGATATTCACTCATCTTATCCTCCTTGCTCAACCTTGGTTTTTATTTCTTACAATAACCGCAACACCGTCCGGTATCACAGTGATCTTACTGTTTTCTCTGCCCAGATACTCATCTGCCAAACGGATCGCGTCCTCTACGCTGTCGGCATAATCCATCTGCATTTCCTCCACCATATCCTTCGGAGCCTGTGTCACCATGATGACCTTATATTTTAACAGGATACGGCATAAGATCTGGGATTCCCACTGGTCCGGCACGGTAGAGTTCCGGTCCGTTAAAAGAAATCTCTTCATAATCTTTTCTTTGTCCTTTTCCTTGGCAAACGTATCATACAGTTCCTTGCCGCCGTGCCCGTCTATGCAGCTTGCAGCCATGATGATCACCCCGCCCGGCCTGCAGGTGGCTTCCGCCGCAGTCATACCTTTGACTGACTGGTAAATATTTTGGTCCAGAGGATAGCCTCCGTTGGTAGAAATGACAATGTCGGACGGTACCGCATCCACTCCAGAGAGCTGATCCACGAATTGACATCCCTTTTCATGTGCTTTTTCATAATGTCCTGCGAAAGCCTCGATGACTTTTTTATCTTCATCCAGAACCACATTTACGATAAATGCAAGTTTGGCCTTTCCCGCCGCATAGATCATATCCCGGTGAATGGGATTGCCCTCAAGGATTCCTGTCCTGGCATGAGCATCATCAATGAACTCTGAACAATGGTTAGCCAGCACTGTGGTTCTGCTGGATACTCCGGGAAGAACACTCTTTCTTCCGCCGGAAAATCCTGCAAAAAAGTGAGGTTCAATAAATCCCTCCGAGATCAGAAGATCGGCCTCCCAGGCAATCCTGTTGATCAGGAGTTCCCCTCCCGATGGAAGTGTACCAAGGCTTACCATATCTTCGGACTTTCCGCTTTCATGTACCACGAACCTGATGGCCGGATGGTCCACGATCTTCTCCCCAAATTTTGCGATCAGTTCTTCTCTTGTGGTAGGACGGTGAAATCCTGTGGCGATCAAAACTGTTATTTTGGCATCAGGATTCCCCTGCCTGATCTCCTCCAATACAGCCGGCATGATCACCTTGCTCGGAACCGGACGGGTGTGGTCGCTGGCGATCAAAACGATATTGTCTTTTCCTCTGGCTAATTCCCTGAGCCGCGGGGTTCCCACCGGATGCAGCAGGGCGTCCCTCACAAGCTCTTCTTCCCCCATCTTGGCCCGGTAATCGTGGGCTTTTGACAGAAGGATGCCTGCCAGGCGCTCCTTCGGGATCTCAATGGTTAATTTCCCTTTTCCGTAGGGAAGGTTGATTCTTTTCATAAGTTACCTCCGTCGAATGTTTTAGATGAACCGAAGTCCTGTAAATGCAATCACTCCGTAAAGTACAATAAACAGAATGAAGTATTTTATGGATCCGTTCAGGATCTTGCTCTCTTTTCCAACTGTTCCGGTGGCAGCTACGGCAATGGCAATACTCTGGGGTGAAATGATCTTTCCTGCCGTGGACCCCACCGTATTGGCCGCTGCCAGCCAGACATCGTTCATACCGAGGGTATGTGCTGTCTGGACCTGAAGTCCGGTAAACAGCACACTTGAGGATGTGGCGCTTCCCGTCACAAAGGTTCCAATAGAACCGATCAGCGGTGCCACCAGCGGATAAAAGGAACCGGTGACTGCCACGATCAAGGCCGCGATGTCGCTGATCATACCGCTGTATCCCATCACTTTTGCCGTTGCCAGTACGGATACGATGGTCAGAACTGTCTTAGACATCTGGATCAAAGTATCTTTCAATACCATTCCGATCTCTCCCCAGGATGCGCCCTGTGCTTTTCCTCCGATCAGAGCCGCCAGGAAGATCAGGACTCCGGGGGTTGCCAGCCATGTAAAGGTATACGGGGCGGCTCCAGCACCTGTGTAGATCTGCACGGAACTCTTCACGCTTGCCAATGGGTCATGAATGGCAGGAACCAGGCTGGAAGTGACCAGGAGGAAAACCAGGATCAGCAGAAACGGAAGCCACGCGGTCACAGCCTTTTTTAACCCAAGAGGCTCTTTTTTTGTGAGCTCCGAATCGTTTAATCCCTCCAGGATATATTCCGGGTCTTCTTTTCTCTTCAAAAGCTTTGCGGAAAGGATCGTGACCACCATGCTGCACACGGAGCCGATCACAACCGGGAGCTCAGCCCCCACAAACTTTGCTGTGAGGTATTCCGGGAGGATAAAACCTAATCCGGAAAGCAGTGTGATCAGGCCGATCCCCTTCAGTCCCTTTATGGAACCTCCGGTCATGATCATCATCAGAAACGGAGTCAGGATCACTAAGACTGCCAGCTGCAGGACAACAGCCACTGCTACGCTCCCTGGATCCAGTCCGCTCACGGAGGCTGCCGTGATGGTCGGAATTCCGATGGAGCCGAATGCTGTCGGTGTTGCATTGGCAACCAGACAGACCGTCGCCGCAAAGATTGGATTAATTCCCAGCCCGCATAGGATACTTGCCGGAATCGCAACCGCCGTGCCAAACCCGGCCATTCCCTCCATGAATCCTCCGAAGCCCCATGCAATGATGAGAATCAGGATCCGTTTGTCTCTAGATACGCTGGTCAGCATCCGTTTGATCAAATCCATATGTTTTGTATGTACTGTCAGGTTGTAAGTAAAAATGGCCGCAATGATGACCAGACAGATCGGCCATATTCCCATGGCTGCACCCTCAAGTGTTCCGGTGAGGGCATCTAAAAGCGGCATTTTCCAAAGAAGCAGTGCTAGAACTAGTGTAATCGCAAGTGAAATAGGACAGGCTTTGTATCCAGGCATCTTTAAGCCACTTAGGGCTAACATGAGCCAAAGAATAGGAAGCAAAGCCAAAATAAATTTAATGAACATCACGAGCAGAATCTCCTTTCTGTTCAGGACTACGGGTTACACCCAAATAAATTGGTTCTACCAATCCCCTTGTTGCCCCTTATGGTAGGACCAATTTCAAAAGTTGTCAAGTCCTTTTGCATGAATAGAGGATTACATTATTGAATTTTATTGTGCAACATGCTGAATTTCAAATTTATTATTTCCTTTTATCCCCTTCTGGAATGATAGAAATTTGGAATTTTTTCCTCTCCGTGAATATACTCTCTTTCTGAATTTCATGAAATCTCACAAAAATAACAAAGTTTCCAAATGCGATTTGACGCAGTCAAATAGTTTCCTCACGCATTTGTGTGCATAATGCCCGCAGGGCTTTTTTGTTCCATAGGGAGGTTCGCAGAACTTTCCTATGGAATAAAAAAAGCTTCCTTGACCTCATCAACAAGATCAAAGAAGCTTTTTGCTTCAGCACAACATATATTTTATTATTTATAAGGCTTTTCCGATTTCGTCCAGAGAGATCTCTGTCTCTTCCCCGGATTCCATGTTTTTAAGCCTGCCCTTATTCTCCTGTAATTCGTTTTCACCTATGATGATCGTATTTTGTGCGTGCAGCTTATTGGCATATTTCATCTGGGCCTTGACTCCACGGCCAAGGTAATCGGTCTCCACCTTAAAACCTTCGGCACGCAGGCCCGCAACGATCTCGTAAGCTCTGGCCTTGGCTTCTTTTCCAAGGATACCGACATACAGGTTCAGCGGCCGGCCCATCGGAAGCTCCACACCTTCCTCTTCCAGGAAATATAAGATACGTTCTACTCCCATTCCGAAGCCGACAGACGGCATAGAAGCTTTTCCGTCGATCTCATGGACCAGATTGTCATACCGTCCGCCTCCGCACAGGGTAAACCCATCCTCGTTTACAAACTCAAACACCGTCTTCGTGTAATAATCCAGTCCGCGCACAATTCCCGTGTCCACCTCATAAGGGATATTCAGGCTGTCCAAAAGGCTTTTAAGCTCTTCAAAATGGGCACTGCATTCTTCATCTAGATAGTCAATGGTTCTGGGCGCGTCCTTGATGATCTCCTTGCAGTCAGGCACCTTGCAGTCGATGACACGCAGGGGATTCTTCTCCATTCTCTCACGGCAGGTCGGACAAAGCTTGTCCTCATGCTGGTGAAGATAATTAAGCAGAGCTTCGTTGTAATCTTTTCTGCAGTTTGAGCATCCAATGCTGTTGATATGGAGTTTTGCGTCCTGAAGCCCGATATTTTTGATAAAAGATGTGACCAGAGTGATCAGTTCTACTTCCGCCAGGGGACTTTCCGCCCCCACAAACTCAATGCCAAACTGATGGTGCTGTCTGAGCCTTCCGCTCTGAGGTTTTTCATAGCGGAAAGCCGGGGTGATATAAAACATCTTTACTGGCTGGGGCTCATTCTGCATTCCGTGCTCCAGATAAGCACGGATAGCCCCTGCGGTCCCTTCCGGCTTTAAAGTAATGCTCCTGTTTCCCTTATCCTCAAATGTGTACATTTCCTTCTGTACCACATCAGTCGTCTCTCCTACGCTTCGCTGGAACAATACCGTATGTTCAAAAACCGGCGTAATGATCTCATGGATATTGTATGTCTCGCATAAATCCTTAAAGACCTTCTCCAGGTATGTCCGCTTCTGCATCTCCTCTCCAAACCAGTCCTTCGTTCCTCTCGGTGCTTGTGTTATCATTCACAGTTCCTCCTTTAAGTTGTATCTGTATCGTGCAGATTACTCTTTTCTAATATTGTAAGCATTTCTTTGGAAAATGCAACCCGCTGAAATGCGAGAAACACTTTCATGTCAAAGTTCTTTACTTCCTCAATCATAACTTCCAGGGCAGTTTCCACAGAAAAACCCTCTCTATAATCCCGATTGGCGATCAGGGCTCCAAAAATGTCGCATACATGCATGATCCTTCCCACCAGCGGGATCTCATCCCTCTTTAAATTGCTGGGATATCCAGTGCCGTCATAGTGCTCATGATGGTACAAAACCGCATCCAGCACAATATCATCATACCCATGCTCGATCAAAATAGAATGGCCGATGGTGGAATGCATTCGCAGATAGCGTGTCTCATCAACCGCAAGGATCTGCTCTTCCTTTTCATTCATGTAAAAATTTAAGCGGACCTTCCCAATATCATGTAACAGTCCTGCCACAGCCAGGTCATAACAGACCGCTTCGCTAAGGCCCAGTTCCTTTCCCACACTGTATGCAAGATTGCTGACAACGATCCCGTGTTCAATAGCATCATCTAAGGTAACCTGGATTGGAGTCTCCACATCCCGGGATTCATATTTCATTGGCATAATGCAACACCACCTAACACATACTTTTTAGTAATTTATCTTTCCGTAAAATCATCTCGCCGATCCGTTCTGTATACTGTCTGACATCCTTTAAATTTTCCACTCTCTGGACATTCTTTCCAGGTCCTAAAAACTTAGACGAGGCGCCAGCTCCCACTGCAACGATATCGTGCAGTTCCTCCATAATCAGTATATTATAAAGGCATTCTTTTTCTTCCAAAGAAAAGCCGATATTTTCAAAATTTCCGGGAATATTTTTCTGCCTGTACATGTAGTACGGCTCCATCTCCATGGAAAAGCATGCATCCTGTGCATACTGGATCATCTGCTCATCGGCACCGAAGGAGTACTGCTCCCTCATCTGGTTTAACGGCGCACTTCTTTTGATCGCCAGGGCATGGACTGTAATACTGTCGGGCCTTAGCTGCTTTAGCGCCCCAAAGGTCGTTTCAAGTTCTTTTATTCCCTCCCCCGGTAATCCACAGATGGTATCCATATTAATATTGTCAAATCCTAACTTTCTGGCTGTCTCAAAGCTGTCCGCCACATCCTGCGCCGTATGGTTTCTTCCAATCCTCTTTAAGGTATCATTGTTCATAGTCTGGGGATTGATACTGATCCTGGTGACTCCGTTCTCTGCTAGGACAACAAGCTTCTCCGGCGTAATGCTGTCCGGCCTTCCGGCTTCCACCGTGATCTCACGGATCCTGTTAAAATCAAAACACTGCCTCAGTTCCCCGAACAGAGATCCCAGCTGTTTTGGTGAAAGAGTGGTAGGGGTTCCGCCTCCCACATACAAGCTGACCATCTGCCTGTCCTTGTACTGGTCTCCCACATAGCGGATCTCCTTAAGCAAGGCATCCAGATACTGGTCTACATACTCCTTGTACGCAGAAATAGGGTATGAGGTAAAGGAACAGTACAGACAGGTACTCGGACAGAACGGGATCCCCACATACAGACTGTAACCTTTCCCGTAAGCGATATCCTTCAGCAGTTGTGTCTCCTTTAAACCCACAGTGACACAGAGCTCTGCCTTTTCTTGGCTGACCAGATACTGATCCCGAAGCTTAGCTTCCATCTCTTCTCTGCTCTTTCCTAAAACACAGTCCTCAAACACAAGCTTCGTAGGGCGGATGCCGTTTAAAGTTCCCCACGGCAGTTTTTTGTTCAGATGGCGGGAAAGAAGCCGGTACAGTGCCGCTTTCAGCTTATTCTTGAATTGCTTTTTATCCCTGCAGTTTCCCTTAACTTTTTCTGAAAGAACCGTCTCTCCGGCACAAAGTTCCAGGAGAGTTTCCTCCTGTGCGTAGAACACTCTGCATATAAAATCATAGATAGAATTGTCAACTTCTTCGGAAGACAATTCTATCTTTTCTCCAATGCAGAACGCCAGAATCAGGCTTCTGATATCATATTCATACAGGGTTTCATTCTGGATCAGTCCGATCATGGCTTTATAAGAAACGGATTAGTGCGTTTTTCCAGCCCAATGGTCGTGCTGTTCATGTGGCCTGGATAAACTTCTGTGTCATCCGGCAAAACAAACAGCTTTTCCCGGATACCGGACAGCAGTGCTTCCGTATCCCCTGTAGGAAAATCTGTCCTCCCAATGCTCTGGCGAAACAGGGTATCCCCAGCGATCAGCCATCCCTGTTCTCTGAAATAATAGCAGACCCCGCCTTTTGTGTGGCCCGGCACATGGATGCATGTGATCTCGGTTTCCAGGAGATTTAACACCTGTCCGTCCCTTACAATATGATCTGCTTCCATGGAAATGGGCTCTCCAAACATGGAAGTCAAATTCAGTGAGGGCTCCCTGAGCACATCTACCTCGTCCTCATGCAGGTAAACCGGCAGTCCCGGTTTTTGTTCCTGTAAATACGGCAGTGCCATCACATGGTCAAAATGTCCGTGTGTCAAAAGCACCGCCGAAAGCTTAAACCCTTCCTTGTTCAGCATCTCCATAACACGGAAGCCTTCATCTCCCGGATCAAATACAAGCGCCTCGTTTGTCTGACGGTTGCCGACAATATAACAATTGGTCTGCATTTGTCCAAGGCTCGCTCCCAGTAAAATAATATTATCATTCATAGCTGCCAAACTATCCTACCTTTCTCTCTATATCTACCACACCTTCAATGTTTCTAATCCTTGCGATCACTTGGTTGAGCTGGGCGACGCCATTGATGTCAAATGACATGCTGAGCGTAGCCCTGCCCTTTTTAGAATTTGAAACGTTCATGGTCAGAATATCAATGTCCAATTCCAGAAAAACCTTGGAGACATCCGCCAGCATTCCCTTGCGGTTGTTGGCGTAAATAGAAATCTCCGTCGTATAAGTCTGCCCGGAGCCCTCGGAGCCTTCCTGCCATTCGGCCTCAATCAGCCGTGACCGGTCTGTCTCTGACATACTCAGCAGATTGACGCAGTCTGTCCTGTGAATGGAGACTCCGCGTCCCCTGGTGACAAATCCCACGATCTCGTCCCCCGGCACAGGATTGCAGCATTTGGAAAACCGCACTGCCACATCGTCCACACCTTTGACGACAATACCGCCCTTTTGCTTTTCTTCTGGACGACGCTCCCGAACATGTTCTGACGCCTCTAACACCTGTTCATCGGTAACCTTCTGCTTCTGGTCCTTGTTAAACTCTTCCACCAGCTTGTTGACGACCTGGCCCTCCTTCAGCCCGCCGTGCCCCACGGCGGCACAGACAGATTCCCAGTCCTTAAACCCGTATTTCAACTGTACCTTTTTAATATATTCCGGCTTTAAGTAATGTGGCAGTTCAATTCGTTTCCCCTTGCAGTACTTCTCCAGCATATCCTTGCCCTTGACAATGTTCTCTTCCTTAAACTGGGTTTTGAACCACTGATTGATCTTACTCTTAGCCTGCGTGGACTTGACGATGCCCAGCCAGTCCCTGCTGGGTCCCTTGGAATTTTGGGATGTGATCACTTCCACCCGGTCTCCGTTTTGCAGGTGATAGTCAAACGGCACTTGTCTTCCATTAACTCTGGCTCCCACCATGGTATTTCCCACGGCACTGTGGATACAGTAGGCAAAGTCAATCGGCGTAGAACCGTTGGCAAGGCTTTTCACATCTCCGTTGGGCGTAAAGCAGTAAACCTGCTCAGCGAACAGATCCAGATTGGTTTTTAACAGGGATAAAAACTCCTTGTTGTCGTCCATATCCTGCTGCCACTCTAAGATCTCCCTAAGCCAGGAAAGCTTTTCTTCTTCTTTGTTGACACCTACGTTGTGGCTGTCTTCTTTATACTTCCAATGGGCCGCTATACCGTATTCCGCAATTTTGTGCATCTCAAATGTCCGAATCTGGATCTCAAAGGGATGCCCCTCCGGCCCGATCAGTGTTGTATGCAGTGACTGGTACATATTCTGCTTCGGCATAGCGATATAGTCTTTGAATCTTCCGGGGATTGGCTTGTACATTTCATGGATCACTCCCAGAGCCGCATAACAGTCTTTTACAGTGTCCACCTTGATGCGCACCGCAAACAAGTCATAGATCTGGTCCAGGGTCTTATTCTGGTTCACCATCTTTTTGTAAATGCTGAAAAAATGCTTCACCCGGCCATCGATCTCCGCTTTGATGCCGCTGCGCTCAATATGCCCGCTGACCTCATCTACAATATCCTTGATGTAGGCTTCTCTTCGGACCTTCTGTGAATCCAGAGAATGCTCCAATTCTTTGTAAACATCCGGCTTTAAATACCTTAAGGACAGATCATCCAACTCCACCTTGATCTTGGAAATACCAAGCCTGTGGGCGATTGGAGCATAAATATCCATAGTCTCCCTGGACTTCTCCTTCTGCTTTTCAGGCTTCATAAACTGCATGGTCCGCATATTGTGCAGACGGTCTGCCAGCTTGATCAAAATGACCCGGATGTCCTTTGCCATGGCCAGAAACATCTTGCGAAGATTCTCCGCTTGTACTTCGATCTTATCCTTGGAATAGCTCAGCTGTCCTAACTTCGTGACACCGTCCACAAGCTGGGCGACTTCCACCCCGAACTCCCGGACCACATCCTCGTAGGTCACATCCGTGTCTTCCACCACATCGTGCAGAAGGCCAGCAATGATCGTCTCTCGGTCAAGTTCCAGTTCCGCCAGGATGATGGCGACACAAATAGGATGAATGATATAGGGTTCCCCAGACTTTCTCTTCTGATCCCTGTGGGCTTCATAGGCCATGTCATAGGCCTTTCCCACCATCTCTATATCTTCATCACTGTATAAGCTCTTCATGGTATCCATCAGTTGCAGACGGAGTTCCTCAGGAGCTGTAAAACTCTTCGGATTGCTGATATCTTTTTTTACACGGTTTATTTTTGTTTTGCTGTTTTGCTCCATTGGCAGCCACTCCAGTTTAATTATTTTTTAATTTTGATTCACAGTAAATACACCTGTAAACCTTGTTCTCTTTGTCCACAAGCTTAAAAGTATGATCGATCTCCTGTTCTATGGAAGTGATGCACCGCGGATTCTTACATCTTGCAATGTTGGTGATGACCTCAGGAAGCGCCACCTTATGCTTGGACTTTAATTTGCCGTCCTCGATGATACAGACACTGGCATTGGGGTCCACATACCCCAGGACATCCAGATCGATGTCAAAATTGTCCGAAATTTTAATGATGTCTTTCTTGCCCAGCTTGTTACTCTTGGCGTTCTGTATGATGGCAATGCTGCAGTCCAGCTTATCAAGCCCCAGCTGGTAGTAGATATCCATTCCTTTTCCGGCTGTGATATGATCTAAAACGATCCCGTTCTTAATACTATCTATGTTCATGCCATAACCCCCAATAAATCCATGATCAACGCCATCCTCACATGCTTGCCGTTTAACGCCTGCTTAAAGTAGCACGCCCTCGGATCTTCGTCCACTTTTACAGAGATCTCATTGACTCTCGGTAATGGATGCAGGATGGACAGATCAGCCTTCGCGTTTTTTAACTTTTCAGGATCCAGGATGTAGCTGTCCTTTAAACGCACATAGTCGGCCTCATTAAAGAAACGTTCTCTCTGGACTCTGGTCATATAGATGATATCCAGTTCAGGCATGACTTCTTCCATTCTCCTGGCTTCGCGGAACGGGATATTTTTCTTTTCAAATACATCCTTCTTCAAGTATTCCGGTATCTGCAGTTCTTCCGGTGAGATCATGATAAACGTAATATTTTCATATCTGGAAAGCGCTTTGATTAGGGAATGTACGGTACGGCCGAACTTTAAATCCCCGCAGAAACCGATGGTCAGATTATTAAGGCGCCCTTTCTCCCTACGGATGGTCAAAAGATCGGTCAGTGTCTGTGTCGGATGGTTATGACCGCCGTCCCCGGCATTGATAATTGGGATATCCACATGCTTTGATGCCACATACGGAGCCCCTTCCTTTGGATGCCGCATGGCAATGATGTCTGCGTAGCAGGCCACCGTGCGCGCAGTGTCGGCGATACTTTCTCCCTTGGCCGCAGAGGAAGAATCAGCAGAAGAAAAACCAAGTACACTGCCGCCTAACTCCATCATGGCCGCTTCAAAGCTTAACCTTGTCCTGGTACTTGGTTCAAAAAATAAAGTCGCCAGCTTCTTATATCTGCATACTTCCCGATACTTTTCCGGCCTTGACGAGATCTCATCCGCAAGATTTAACAGCCTGTCGACGTCATCCACAGACAAATCCATAGGATCGATTAAATGTTTCATTGAAAGTACCTCCTAATCTTATGTTATAATAATTCTACATTTTTAGACCAATAGTGTCAATGAATTACTTATATTTTAGCAGTCCTTTTTCCAGTAGTTCCGAAGGCCTGTAAGAAAGCTTTGCCTTCCGGAGTCCTTCTTCTCCCAGGTCCTCTTCCCTGTTGATATATTCGTAATCCATGGCCTCATGCAGAATAAACTGCTGGTTGATCATCGGGTAGGCGCCCTGAATCTCTCCAAAAGCCTTTTCAAAGTGGACCACAAAGGTATCGTCTGTTGTGCCCTCTCCAATAGCAAACGCAATGATCTTGCCGTCACTTCTCAAAATACCTCCTTTTAAATCCAGTTCCTTGTAATACATCAAGGCATTTTTCGCAGCGCAGATCTCTTCGTGTTTGTCGGAATCCTCCTGCTCCGTCGCTTCATTGGCCATCTTCCATTCCATAAGCATGGTCAGAGCTTCCAGCGCATTTTCATCATCTAAAGGTTCATAAGCCCATTCATGGTTCTCTTTAAACCTGTTGATATGATTTCGCTTACCGTGGAGTTTCTTTCCCTTTAAAGTGGCAAGAGACTCTCTCTCATAGATATAATCAAAAAGCTCCCGGTCATACTCCACAGTAAATATATCTCCAAACATTTCTTTCATTTTCTCTTCGGTTTCTTTTAGGATACCATGCATAGCGAACGGAATATCTTCCTCTTTACAGTATTCCATAATAGCCTCCACGGCCTTCTTTGCATCTCCGTCTCCAATCGGGTAGCTGAAGGTGCAGCCGTCCTCATCCTTGGACCGGATAATGAGCATATCCTCTGCCACTGCATATGTCATATGATAGTGATCCTTCCACAAAATCAGCGTTGCCGCTGAAAAATCGGCGCTCCTGTAATTAACTTTACAAAAATACTCATCCAGCATTTCTTTATCTTCCAACTGCGGTGTCTTAAAATCCATTGTAAACTCCTTTAATTATTTATGATAAGGCTGACGGTTGATGATCCGAAAGCCCCGGTAAATCTGCTCTAAAAGGACGGTTGCGCACAGCTCCGGTGCCATATCAAAGGACGAGATGGAAAACTCTGAGAATTCAAGTTCTTTGCTGAACTCCCCAATATAAAAGCAGATATTAGAACAGCCGTCTATCATCCAACGGCTGATCTCATCTGCAAATGCAGTGCTCTCCATACTTCTCCCAGAACTGGACACGAAAAAATGCTTTCCTTCCTTCTCAAAGATTCTTCCCAATTGTTTCTCTTTTTTTACATACTTGATTTCTATTGTACAATATTTTCCCAGACGTTTCAAATATTCTTCCATTGCCTGGACATAAAATGTGTCTTTGTTCTTTTGTAATATGAAAATATAAAACCTCATGATGATTTGCCTTTGTCAAAAAACTTCTTAAGCTTTTTATCTGATTTCAGCGCTTTTTCAAACGCATCGTTTGTATCCTTGATCAGCTGTTTTACCTTCTCTTTCCCTAATGCTATATTCAGGGCATTTTTGATCTGGTCAGTATAGTGTTTTTCATTGTTATAAAGCTGATAAGACTGGCCCTTTTTCACAACATAATACTGGCTCATCCCAGGCGCAGAGGTTTTGATGCCGCGGATCTTTGTGTTGTAAACAGCATAGACAATAAAGGAGTTTTCATCTGCCCCCTCTTCAACATGGAATGATAGATCCTGGTATGCTTCCACATACTTATGTAACTTTTTGACCGTACGGCTGGAAACCAGTTCCTTGGGGTCCTCCGTCATGGCCTTGAGGCTTTTTTCATCTCCTGCTTCCAGTTTCTTATAGTAATTCTTCATGAACGCAAGGACTTTATCTGTTTCCGGCTCCACTTGCCGGGCCGTGGCAGATACATCCGTGCTCTCCTTTTCTGAGGCTTTTGTCTCTTCCCTGAATATTTTTTCATTTGTGATCTTTTCTGTGTGCTCCTTGTCCAATTTCAGAAAAATCAAAAAACAAGCGCAAAAAAATAAAATCCAGCTCAAAACGATAACGATGACTGTTGATTTCTTTAGCTTCACTTACCATGCCTCCATATAAATAGTTTTTTTAATTATAGCACATCCCTTTTTTTGATACAAAGGAAACATAAAACCGCATCCCAGCATATCGTACGCACTGCGCAGAAATACGGCTGGGATGCGGCTGTAAACGACAGCTGATCCTCCGTTACTTTTGTTCCCTGAAACCAAGCTTCAGCAGGAAGTCATGCACCTCGTCCGGACTTTTAATGTTCGTCAGGGATGAAACTACAATATATGCCGGGTGAGTGCCTGTCTTGTCGGTTGTGGTCTTGCCCGTTTCATATATTTTCCCGTCATAATATATAAGGTATGCTTTCCACTGCCCGTGCATGTCACTGGGATTAGATCCGTCACTTTTTGTAGCGATCAGCAGGGTACCAAAGGAATTGGAAACTCCCTTGGAAGACAAATAATAGGGCTGCCAGTAAAGCTGGTCTTCCAGCTGGTCAAAGTACTTGGATGTGAGGAAGGAGGAGTCTACCGGCATATATCCGTTCCCATGTTCATGCATATACTTCATCAGGGACTCCCTGCCGGCCCAGTTGTTTATCTTTCCCTCTTTATAGAGCTGTTCTACCAGCTTTTCATACTCATCCACGTATTGGTCCAAAGGGGTCAGGGCGTTTTCGTTGGAGATGACGTATTTGACACCGGCATCCTTGTCATATTTTACACAAAGCCCATTTTCTGCTTTATAGGTCAGCGTCTGAATCTTCATCTCGCTGTCATCAAAAAAGATACTTCCCTTAAATGTCCCGTTCACTCCGGCCATGGATAATATCTGTTTTTTATCAGCTCCCACGGAAGTCAGCCTGTTTTTTGAATAAAGTTCCATATAAGCGCTCTGGGAAGCTGCCACCACAAGCTTGCACTCCGACTTGGCATCCGATTCTTTCTGTCTTTGCAGATACGCAGTGAAGGATGGAATCGCGACCGCAGCTAAGATGCCGATGATCACAAGGACAACTACCAGTTCCACCAGTGTGAACCCTTTTTTATTTTTGAAAGTCTGTTTCATCCTTCTTCCTCCTTACAGGCGTTGACAGCTTATAAGTCTAATATACCTGATTTTGGATCAAATTGAAATATGAAAAACGTCTATTTCGGGAGGAACGAAAAATCGGACAGGATAATGGGACGTCCCGATTCCTGTATTGACAAACAGCTTCATCCCGTTTACAGAATAAAAACCGTTCGTATATTTCTTAGCGAGCGAGGTTTTCATCTTAAAAAAGGGAAGCTTCACCTGTCCACCATGGCTGTGGCCTGCCAAAATCAGATCAGCATTTTGGGCCGGAAGGCGGTCCGCCGCGTCCGGTTCATGAAGCATTAGAATCCTGTAGTCGCAGTTTTTGATATCCGCTGAATCCATCAGTGTGTAATCCGGTTTGCCGAACAGCACATCGTCCAGTCCGCCGATACAGATTTTCCTGCCGTTGGGAAGACGCACGGTCTCAGTCTCATTGGTGAGAAGCTGAAATCCTCCCTTTTTCATAATATCCGGGTAGGAGCGCATGGCACCGCCTCCATAGTCCCGGTTACCCCATACAGCGTATTTTCCGTATTTGGCATGGATTCCGGCCAGGGCCCTCTGCACCTTTTTTTCCGGATGGTAAACTGCATAGTTATCGTACAAGTCTCCGGTAAAAACCACAATATCCGGGGACTGGCTGTTAATCTTCTCGACCAGTTTGTCCAGCCTGTTTTCTGTGTAGGATTCACTGACCTGGATATCTGATATATGGACGACTTTAAATTTTGTATTTGACGTTTCTTTTCCCAGCTGATAGTCATGGACCACAAGACGGTACGGTTCTATTTTCACTGCATATGCCGCTGAAAGACCTGCTAAGATCAGGAACAGCAGAATAAGCAGAACAATTCTTTTAATAATCTTCAATGAGGTTCTCCTTTTGTTTCCGTGATTATAGAACAAAGTAGGCAAGCCCACTTCAACACCCCAACCTCTCACTCTTTGAGGGGCTTGGCAACTTTAGGATGCACTTTCCTATGAAATAAAGAAAAAGCCGCATATTGCTATGCGCTTCTTTTATTGTTAGACGATCAATGCAAATTTATTTATGTTGTTTTTAAGTATACATGATAGAATGCTGAATAGCAAGACAGGATTAGCCAGTGCTTACTCATAGAAAAAAGGGAAAGAACCGTAAAAATCACACGGTTCTTTCCCTTTTTTCTATTAATTCCGGACATCTTATGATCACAATCCGAGACTATCTGCCCATGTTTTGATGTCGTTTTGCCCTGCATTAGCATTAAATCGTTTTCCTGCCTTTAATATAGCTCCAGGACAAGACTTTTTTAGTTCTGCATTGGTATTTCCCATACCGCTGCTTCCCGATGTAGCAAACGGAACCACCGTCTTTCCGGTCAGATCGTACTGCTCAAGGAAAGAATTGATAATCGTAGGAGCGACATACCACCAGATCGGAAATTAAAATGTAGCCCATCCCTCTTATGCCTTGAATTTACTGGCTTTAACAGAAAACACAATTGTGTACTGTGTATTATTTCTGTGTACATAAAAAGCAAACTGAGTTCTTTTCATAGCCTCATACTTGTTTCTTTAATTTTAGTAATATGTATATCCATTATACGCTGCAATACATTTTGACTTTGTGTCGCGATCTAAATCGAATCGTTCATAGTATTCGTCACCTTCAAAGTCAAATATATATTTATATATCTTTACGACTTCTTCACAACCAATTTTAAATTTTTCCTCTTGTCCGTCTCTGCTTCCATCACCTATAACCCTAAGAACAAATTGCTTATAAATTTCGATCTGAGGCAAAGTTTTTTCTACAAAATCGCTTTTACCTTCTATAAATTTTTTCTTCTCATTGGCATCAACTATATCTAATAAAATCATGCAAGGCACAAATAATGCGATCAAAAAACTTTCTCCTCGGAGACAATTAACCGCCTGTTTTGTAACTACTTCTATTCTGCTTCTATAAATAAGTTTATCTCTAAGCGATAAATGGTAATGCATCCCTAATCCGTCCGCAATTTTTGTTAACCAAAATGTTTCTTCAGTATTATTGTTATAGCATTCAACAGTACGCCTTGAATAATTACTCATTTCTGGTAAATTTATATTTTCATCAAAAAATTTATTCAAATATCTAGTAGCATCAAATCCACTACCATAATAATTGGATATGGTATGTATCAATTGTTCTTTATTTACAGATACTACAAATATAATGCGGTCATCTTCAAAGTAATGTTTTATCCTTTCTAACATTTCTATGGCAAATGTCGGTTTACAGCGATCTAATTCATCAATAAAAATAATTAATTTCTGTGTTCTTTCCACAATGATATTATCAAAAACATCTTTTACCCTCTCTCGAATTTCTTCTTCCGTTTGTACAATCGATAAAATATCTGTACTTTTACCTTTTATTTTTTCAACCATGCTTGCCAGATTTAATCCTTGCAATACTTCTATTGAGCCTGGTAATGCGGATAGTGTTCCTAATATTTTTTCACTTGTCTTTTCAGAATTTATTTTGGTATTATAAACTCCTTTGCAAATTTTAGTCATTATCAATAAAAGAGACATCAGCGGATCACTGTGATTATCATACGCCCATGCATTATAATATATTGGCAAATATGATTTACTTAGGCTTATAGAATTTGCCATCTGATTATTTCTTAGATACTCATAGGATGGTAATTGATCAACTGGATTTTCTTCGTCTTTCCATTGTTTCAATCTCGCATATTTTAAGACTTCCTCTATCTGACGAACAAAAAACGTCTTACCGTCTCCCCACTTTGCGTCTAAACTAATACATGCGCTCCCCTCAATAAGATTCAATCCTTCTATAAAACTTTTTATATCTTTATTTCTGTCAAAAGTATTGTTTTGAATAGATTTCCATATATTTATATCCGTTGCTTCCTGAACATATTTTCTCATAGCTGGTCTCCTTTGAATGTATTACACACTTTTAATTCAATATACTTATTTCCCAATAATACCCCTTTTATCACAACAGGTCTGATTTAAACTTGGTACTAAAATTTCTCCTTTATCTAAACATGGCAATGCTTTCTTTTTACCGATTTTAGTATATCAAATTTATTAAAAGCTGTCCTAAAAGTGTCTTAATTTATGAAACCATTATAATTAACCTCTATCTAATTTCTAACTGTTGTTCAATATAAGGTTCCCTAAAATATTCTAACTGCTTTCATACTTTCATTAAATCAATATATGCATGTGCTAAATCATTAATATTACTATAAGAAGTAGGCGCTGAAGATGATAAATTTTTAATTACCTGCTTCTTATATGATTCTCGAACTATAATTTCACACATTGGATTTAAAGCTTCTCCATACAAATGAAATATATATCCTGCATAATTTACAGGTAATTCTCTTTTAATAAAATCAATCTTAGGATAAAGTTCATCTATTTCTCGACACCCCTTATAAATTTCTTCTAAATTTTGGGCTTCAGCTATACTTTCAAATAGATTTGACGTGCTTACTATTGGCGTGTCCGGTCTAATTTCAACATCTACCCCCAAATACCTATGTGAAACAATAACACCATATATTTTTTTCAAGTCACACTGCAAATCATATTGCTCTTTTAATTTACTCCAGTCCTCAGTAATAGCATTTAATTGCTCCGGCATTTTCTTTAAGGCCTTCATCAGTTCCCTATCAAGCACTTTTTCTTCGCAATATGATTGCGGATTATAGAAATGCTTTATTTCTATATAAACTGCAATTCCAGTTTCGTCCACTAATAATAAATCGCATTCCCTTTTCCCATGCTTTTGTGTCGGTATTTTCACATAAAAGTTGGCAACCGATTTTGTTTTTGGAAATTTATATTTGATCATTTCCCGTATTAAAGGAATTTCTCGCTCTTTAATTTTATCTTTTATTCGTAGATACCTTTCCTTATCACAGCGTCGAAGATAATTCAAGAATTGAGTTTCTGATGAATCATTAAACAATATTACCAGTGAATTTGCGAAAATAAAACCATCCTTAGTCCTAATCAAAGGTGCATCCATTATATTTGATTTTGGATAGAGTGCCTCTCCCTTTGGTTTATAAATATGATCTTCTAAAGCCTGTCGATATAATTCACTATCCTTTGTGGGTACGAATGTCTGCATTCTCGCAACACCTTCAGGCGATAATAAAATCATCATTTTCTGTGAATCCACAGTAACTATATCAAAGTCTTTTTTATACAATTTATTAAATCTACGCATTGCTGCAACAATGAAGAAAAAACTAATACCACCCCAATCCATTCTTGTATAAGGTTCATAATCATCATATTGCAAATTCTCGCTCCAAAAGTGCATGTACAAATCTGCTAGTTTCATAGCAATATCTTCATCATCTGTATTATTTTTTTGAAACTTTCCATTTGCCATTTGCAATGTATAACTCAGACATTTTCTCATACTAAAGTCACTAATAAATTTGTAATTTTTCTTAGGTAGATTTTCAATATTAAAAAAGATTTCGTCCCCCTTCTTATTCATAGTCGCTTTTCCTGAATGGAGCAATGGAAAAACATCGCATAACATAGAATATTGCATACCCAGCAAAACCATTTGAAAGGCTATCGGATATAGGTCATAATCAAATTTATAATCAAATTTATCTTCTTCTTTCAATTTTTTATACGCTATATATGTATTGTAGTTTAAGGAAAAAAGATAGTGACGTTCAAATGGTGTAAATAACATCTGTTGATCAACCATTATGTCCGTATAAGCTAAATTGCAATGGTATATATATTTATTCCTTGGAATATTTTCATCCAAATTATCGTATAGCCATCTATCTATATCATTTTCTATTTTATTTACTTGATCTTCCACAAACTTATTCCTCCAAGAGTTTAGAAATGGTGCTACGGCTGTAATGTTATCAAATGCATCACCTTATTTGTCCATTATACTCCTGCTCTTCCCTTAAAACAATTCTGTTAAACTCTACATCCTAACTTTTATCATAGGCTTTGCCTTGAACAAGAACCACAAGGCTCAATCACATACCATATGCCTTGTGGTTCTTATTTAATATTCTTTTCCTTCCCCTCCGCAGGTTCTTTAGAATCTGCAATGCTGAATTTCGATATTCTCACCAGAAATCTAAAAATAACTCTTCTCTTTCCTATAGATTTTTAATGATATTCAAATTTTTCTTATTCGACGCTTTTCGCAGCTTCTCATTCTCTTTTTTCAAATCGGCATTTTCTTTCTTCAGGCCGATGATCTGCTGCTGGAGCATTGCTATCTGCTTCTCCATCGCCATGTTTAAGATTTCACGCCGGGGATCTATCATCCCGGCCTGCTGTTCCACCGCCTTATCCATCTCCTGCCGGATCACCTCGTTTTTGTAAAAGAACCCTCTGGACAGTCCGGTGATGCGCATCAGCTTCGGAACTGTTATCCTCTCTTTTTCTTCCTGCAGCTCATAAATCGCCCTCTTTGCAAGATCAATCTTTTCTTTGCTTTTTTTCTTATTCTCTTCAATCATTCGGTCGTATTTGCTCATACTCTTCTCCCCATCCGTCCAGAATCTGGTAAATAACATCTGTCATTATATTTCTCACTTCTCTTGTTTCATCCGCCATCCGCTGGTTGCTCATTTTCCGGTAGTGCTGTACGCTCCCTAGCCTCTTATGTCCCAGCAGCCTTGCTATCGTCCAGTCATCCAGATGCATTTCGGTAAGTTTTACACCGTAGTAATGCCGGAAAAGATGCGTACCAAAATGAAATAGTTCACCATTGTCATCTTTTAAATCCTCTTTTAAAATCATTCCCATGACCTTATGCTTTATGGTTGTGTATTGCAGTGGCCGCTTGGGATTCTTTTCATCCACAAATATGTATTTTGTCTCGCCGTATTTTTCTCTTGTATATTCCAATGCTTTCTGGATCAGCCTTGCTAATTCCCTGCTGATTGGTTTTTGGAATACTCTTGTTTTCACCTGATGGATCTGTATCATATCCTGACCATTTTCCTGATACAGGCAGTCGCACCGGAGTGTGGAGGTATCCGATACCCGTGTTCCCAGCATCTGATGGATAATCAGCCATCTTGCAATCTGTTCATCCAGCTTTGCTATATGTGCATTTAACCGCTGCATTTCCTTGTCTGTATATACTTTAAATTCTGCCTTGATCTCAGGTGGTATATCCGTATTCAGGAACAAGGTCTCCAAATTCGAATATTGATATAACTTTCCAATTCCCTCCAGCAGATTTCGGAGCTTTAATACATTATCACTGTTGCTCCGGTGGGAGCTATCATCCGTCATCTGGCTTATGAGATACCCTTCCAGTATATCCCGGTCAATTTCACAGCAGGATTGTATCCTGGGCCATTCTTTATGCAGATAGGCTGAAAATTTTCTCATGGCTGTCAATTCCCTCAGTACGGTTCCCACTGCCTCATATTGAAGGTTCAGATAGCCAATCTTCTTTACTTCTGACCGGATATCCGGCTGGATGATATTTTGAAAATTCACAGTCTCCACATTATAAATCGGATTGTGACGTATTTCGATTCCTAATGCATCCAGCTTCCATATATCCTTTTCCATCTCATCTCGATCATCCGGCGGCTCTACATGGTGCAAGATTTTCTTTAAATATTGGATCAGCCTTGCATCTATGACACTGCTTGTACCATAAATGTTCTTTTTCTCATAAGTCAGCTTGATTCCTTTCTGAATCATCCAGCCTTTTAGAAGCCGTATCCATTGATCTGGCGTTTTATCCAGAAAGCTCCTTATATTCTTCAAATCCTTTTCTTTCATAAACAGTGCGAGCTGATTGAAATATGTTTTATCGCTGAGAATAGTGGTATAAGATACCTCTTTCCCTCTTTGAAAAATAAAACTTTTCATCTCTTCCCTGATCTGGCCTTCTGGTAACAACGACAGATCGTAATACCCGCTGCTTTCTTTTGACCCGGTATTCTTCCTGTCTGCCGCCTTATAACACTGCAGTTCCTTATAATATATCCTGTCATTCTGCATTCGTATCTCCTTTCTTCAGACACGCTGCCAGATTGTTTTCTTTATGGCTGAAAAATTCTTCATTGGCTTCTGCAAGCTTCCGAGGCATGTAATCGATGTACTGCCTTGTCATTTCGTCATAGGTATGTCCCAGATAATCCCGGATGCTTTGGAGGGATACCTGATTGTCATAAAACATTGTGGCTACTGTATGGCGGTAATCATGAGAGTTGAAGAGATACTCTCCATTTATGATTCTGTTTTCTTCACATGCTTTTAACATTTGATTGCGGAAGGTCTGATACAAAAAGGCTCCTCCTTTTGCATTTTGAAAAATGTAACTGTCCGCCTGTATCCCATGCCTTTTCAGATAAACCTCCATAATCTGGTAAAGTCCCTCCGGTATCGGAACTCTCTTATATGATTTCATTTTTACCTGATATACCTGTATCCAGCAGTCACCTCCCTGTCTGTAGTAAGCATTCCCTTTGAGTGTACATACCTCGCTTGCCCTTAGTCCCACACACCAGAGATGCAAAAACATGCATCGTAAATGCTCCGGGAATTTATATAACTTCTGCAGTATCTCCATGTAGACTTCATATTCTACGCTCCTGTCATGATGGACAGGATGCACTTTCTGCATGTGATATTCCAGCCGGAATGGTACGCGTTTGATGTACTGCCGTACTTCCATAAACTTATAAAAATGTCCAATGCCGGATAATCGCTCATTGTATCCTTTTGGTTCAATCTGTTTTTCCAGAAGCATTTTTGCATATTGTTTAATGTACAGGGCCGTACATTCGGTGGCTGTCAATCCTTCCTGTTCCAGAAATTCTAAAAAGTTTCTGATGCAGAGATATCTTCTTGTTATGGTACTGATGGCCTGCCCGGTAATGCCTAGCTCATATTTCATATATGCCTGCGCGATTTTTCGGTTATCCGGATGCTGGATTTCCATAAAGGAGATGCTTCCTACTGGATTGCTCTCATTCATTCGATCCATTTTTAGATGAAACCGCTCTAAATACCAGACCGTCGCATCCCATGGAATTCTCTCGGCATTTTCAAAGGATACCCTTCGGCAGAAACCGATGATTGAAAGGTGTTTATCTGTTGCTGAGACTCCAGCGTCCCTCAGCCAGCTTTCAAACAGGTCAATCTGTGACTGCTCCAGCATGCCAACATCCTCTATTTGGTGCTGGGTACAAAATGTATAAAAGTTTTGTAATGCAAGCAGCTTGTTTCGTTTCATATTCCGGTTTTTGTAAGTATCGATCACCTTGTTAAGCGTGTCAAAAACCTGTCTTTTTAACAGTTCCGGACATTCCCTTTTAAAATCCCATACCAGAACCTCCATCTGCCTTGTTACAGCAAACTGTTTCACAATATCTCCGTCTGGATGATATAGAAGAAATAAAACCGTATTTTGATACTTCCACCGAAATCTTTGTTTTCCTGCCAGCGTTTTGATCTGTTGTGCGATTTCATATTGTTTTACCAGATCAAAAACCTTTATGTATCTTCTTATTGAGACTTTTGCATAGTTAAGCCTATTCAGATACTTTTCATACCGCACCCTCATAGGATAATCCATATCCGAGATATTCCATACCGCTTCCGCACTCAGGAATTCTTTCAGCCTGTTAAGCGCCACCGCATCTGCGATCCTGCTGGCATCGATTTCCTCTGCCAAAAGCTGCTGTCGTTTTTCGATTGCTTCTCTTGTTTCAGTCTGAACCTCTGCCTGCCGCAGTATAGAAACAGGCATGTGCCCACCTCCTTATTCCAACAATTTTTCTGCCCCGAAGATAGATGCATGCTTTTCGTAAAATTCATTGCTGGCTTCTACCAGATCTTCATCTATCCAGTCCAGATATTTGATTGTTGTATCCAAGTGTTTGTGTCCAAGGGCCTGACTAATCAGTTCCAGCCTCCAGCCAGCTTTTTTCCGCATGTTCGCAAAATAATGGCGGAGCATGTGGGGAGTGATTTTAATTCCCGTCTTTTTCTCCATCCGTGTAAGCATGTCATACACGCTCCCTACCTTTAATGGTTTCCCTTTGGTACAGCCCATAATATTCACAAACAGGTAATTCTGGTGCTGCAGTATTTTCCCATAGGCTGACAGGTAATACATAAGAAATTCAAAGGTATCATCACTGATCTTTGCTTTTCTGTACTCTGCATTTTTTGCTCTGGCATCATTCTCATTATCCTCGCGGAAGTAGACCCGGATGATGTGATTCCTGTAATCGATATCTTTCACATAGTCAATTCCCAATATCTCACCAATCCGGTATCCTGTCTCCGCCAGCAGTAAAAGCAGGAGCTGGTCCCTGCAGTTCGTGCAAGCCTGCAGGATGGTAACAATCTCATTCTGTCTTGCAGATTTCCCTTTGCTTTCTTCCGCCTTCAGGTATCCGTGGAAGGCATGGTTTCTAAGGACTCTTTTCACTCCCACTTCGTTGACTGCCACAATCTGATTGTAGGACAGCACCTTGAGGGTTCCATACTGCTCATATTCACGTTCTATAAAAAGATAGAACCTGAACACATCTTTCAAATATGCGTTACAGGTTCCATTTTTAGGAAAACTCTCTTGTTTTGTGTGATTTCCAGCTTTGATCCAGTATAAGAAGTTGACAAAGTGTTCCGTCTGCTCGTCATATGGCATTTCGTATATCTCTGTTATCTGCATGTTTTTTTCTTCCAGATATTCCAGATAATATAAGATGGCAAATGCAGAACGCCGGATGGTATTAGGCGACCTTCTGACCCTTGTCTTATGCATTAGATATTTGGACGGAAGCGTCACAATATCCAATGTTTCCGTATCACGGATGTAGAAATACTTTGTTGCTGCTTCTTTTACCGTCACTACTTCATATGGCATATCCGCTTCCCTTCCTTTCCTCTAACGTCATACACAGTATACCCAACTCATGCCAACATATCTATTCACAAATACCAACAATCCGGGCAAAATCCCCTCTGAAATACCACCAAACATTTTCCTCTGTTTTGTCCTGCTTTACAGCAGAACCAACAGTCCCCATGCGCCGGTTTTACATATAATATTCAGTCCCTTTCCTACTGCGGATAAACTGTTCTACATCCTCTATGGATTCTGCCATCCTGCATTCCGGCAGTGCGCTTAGGACATCCTTATGGTACCTGCCTCCTGCCACTGCACGGGTATCCAAAATCGACACCACGCAGGTATCCTGCTCTGTCCGAATGGCCCGTCCAAATCCCTGCCGCAGTTTCTTCTGCATATCCGGCACAATGTTCTCCTGAATATATTCCTCCAGGTGCTCATACTGTTCTTTCTCCGCTTCCCTTACCGGATCCGGAACTGCAAAGGGCAGTTTTACCATAATCAGGGAGGACACCATGTCTCCCGGAAAATCCACACCCTCCCAGCAGGAGCCGGCTGAGAACAGAACTGCGTTCTCCAATGATTTAAACCGCCGGATCTCTTCCTGTGAATGCCTCCAGACCTCTATGAGTGGGAACGGCAGGCTGTCCCGAAGCTGCTGGCACACGCTTCCCATCAATGAATAGGAGGTAAATAGCACCAGCGTATGCCCATAGGTGGCGCCAATCAGTCTTTGAATGTGGTCTGCTATCATATGTACCTCCCCCAGGCTTCCCTTTCTCATCGGTTTTAATGTCTGGGGCAGATATAACAGACAATTTTCTTTATAATGAAACGGGGACTCTGCCACATATTCTTTTACCTTGGATTCCCCCGTCAGACCTGTCACCTGCCGGGTCCTCTCAAATCCATTTCCGGCTTTTAAAGTTCCGCTGGTTAATATAGCCGGAAGCCTCTGGCTCCACAGGGTCTCCTGTAAGCGCTTGGGAATCCTGCGGCTGATGGCACAAAAGACGGGAAACTGGTTTCTGCCTTCCTTCCAGTATAAAATGTAGTGGGGATCCTGATTGGCGAAGGCAGCCAGTACCTTTTCTGCTTCTCCCAGCCGGTTTATAAGCCACCGGGAAGTGCCTCCCGTTAGTTCCTGCTGGATCTGCCGGATTTGTGAAAGGCAGTTTTTAAGCGCCTCTCTCTGCTGTACGGAAAGTGATGCGCTATGTCCATCCGGTTCTGTTGTTTCCGCTTGGTTTCGGAAAACTTCCAAAAAAGCATGATAAGCCTCCCGCAATCTCTTTGCCTGTTTTCTCCGGAATTCTTTTTCGAGAAACCTTCCGATTTCCTCAATATCCTCAGCGCTCAATGTCTTCCCATACATCTGCCTTGCGGCCTCTGGTAACTGGTGCGCCTCATCCACGACTAATGCCCGGTAATCCGCAAGCAGCGCCTTATAGTCCTTTGCTCTGTGCAGGGCGTCTGCGAGAAGATAATTATGGTTGCAGATCTGGAAAAAGACATCCCTGCTCTTGGCTCTTTTCAAATATTGCTGATAGCGGCATCCGTTCCGTCCCGGACAGTCTGACGGACAGAATTTGGGGACGCATACCTGCCTGCGGTCAAAGCCGCTCAGTCCATGGACAGCATCCATGTCGCAGATATCCTTTAATCTTAGGACTGCCTGTTTTTGAAGTGCATTCTTCTGCTTATGCCCGATCGCCTGCAGCCGGGATTCCAGCCTTCTGTCACACACAAAATGCTCTTTTCCCTTCCGCAGCACTGCCTGGATCGGCTGCTGTATTATCCCTGACTCCTGCATTACCTTAGATAAAAAGGGCAGGTACTCCTGCATAATGGCTTTCTGTAAGGCAATGCTGGATGTGGATATGGTCACTGGTCTATGATCGCAGACCGAAAAATAACCGAGGGCAGATACATACTTTCGCCAAATGATGCAGGCTGCCAGATAAGCATAGGTCTTGCCAATCCCTACCCCGGCATCACACAGTGCAATCTTATTTTCCAGCAGGGTGTCCAGCATTTGGTGGCCCAGCTGTGTCTGTGCCTCCCGGACACATAAGCCATGCTTTGGGAGGATATCCCTGAAAACTTTTTCTATCTCCCCGTGGGCTTTCTTTTCATATTCTTTTCGATAAAACATACTCTCATCCTTCTCTATACGCATGAAGTTGATACCACATCAATGCGGCCATGGTTTCCCACAGCCGCATGTATCTGATATCAACCACACACTTTCATTGATTTCTAAATTTAAAATGATTCTGGCTCCGTATTTGACCCCGCTCCCCCGGAAACCTTCCACAACTTTGTGGCGGGAACATTACAGGCAGACATCCGGCCAGATGTCATTCGCAAATTTTCAAAGGGTCTTGCTGATTACAACCCAATGTCCATCCTCTGCTCTTTGTCAGGTAAACGTATCATTATCCCCCGCTTATGATCATGGCGGAAAGCCAGCCACAGCTCTCTTGCAGATATAAGGACTCGCTCGAAACGAAACCACCCCCATACCAGCTGGCAGGGAAAAAAATTCAAAAAGAAAATCTCTCCTGCGTTTCCCAGCCGGAAATAACTCCCGGCCGGAATGCTGGCCTGGCTGCTGGTCCCATCTGTCCTGGCGCTTACTCTGCCACGCTACTACTTACGGGAACGTACCTGTAATGCTGATATGAAGTTGTCAAAGAGCAAAAGAGGTCAGAATGCCCCTTACATTAAATAGAGCCGTTTAATTTGTCTCTTTTTATTCATTTTCCAGAATTCTTTTTATTTTTTTCTTCAGACGATTCATTCTGGTATAAAGTGTCTGTTCCGGTGTCCCTGTCATTTTTGCAATTTCCTTTATCTGATATCCCATATACTTTAATAAAATAATTTGAAGTGTACTCTTATCCTCTACCATCAAAATATGTAACAGCGGTTGATCTTCCACGCAATTCAGTAAACCATTGATATCATTAACATCTGATTCCGCCATTTCATTTCCCGGCAGGTCAGCCTCGCCAAGTAATATAGCGGTATGTTCCCGATATCGCCTCTCTGCCTTAAAATCCTCCCAATCCAATTTGCGCAATTTTTCAATTGTCTCTTCTGAAATACCTGCTTTGCGCAATTGTAGTTCTTCCTTTTCCTTCCATTTTCTCCATATATGTTCTGCCTTTGCTTTGTTATAAGCCATCCTTTCTACCTCCGATTTGAATTTTTCAGAAATCAAATCGAAGTGCGGTGGCGGTCTGGCTTTAGTTATTCCAGCAGTATGTTGTAAGTTGGTGTCTGATTTTGTCGATAAAAAAGTGACACAATCCAAATTCGAATCGCGACACCATACTGTATTCCGTATAACCATAGTTCTTTATCTTTTGTCTGGTATTTCTGCAAAAACACTGCTCCTTTGGTTTCGGGAATTTAATCCCATTTTTCAAAAGGGTAGTATACAAAACACGTCTGTCATTTTACGGTCTTCAGCCAGTCATTCTACGGTCACTTTTCGCAATTTTTGACAAAAAAATAAACAGTAGCTTTTTACTATAATCAGCTACTGTTTCAATCGGTATTATTTGAATTTAAACGAAAACAATATCCAGTCTTAGGCATATTTTGTATGATATTGCCCGCTCCAGATTCGAGCTCGTTTAGTTTTTTTCTGATTCGTTTAATGAGACACCAAAGCACATTATCTGTATCACCATGCAAATAACCGCCCCAGACTACCTGGTAGATTTGTTCAAAGGTATAGACTCGTCCCGGCGTCGATGCGAGCAGATATAAGAAATCATATTCGCGTCTGGAAAGCTTTAATTCTTTTCCTTTCCAGAATGCTCTCCGGTATGTAAAATTCATGGAGAGACCGCCTTCCTGTACATAACAGGAAGGTTCTTTCTCCTCAGTCCATTCTTTTTGTCGGCGAACAAGCGCAAAGATCTGTGCCTGTAGTTCTGCATCGGCAGATGATTTTGCCATAGCAACATCTGCCCCAGCTTCTATACATAGCATTTTTTCCTCTACTGCATCAGATACTAAAGCCAGTATCAGTAATTTTTTGAATTTGCGTATCGTTTTTATAAAACCATATGTAAATTTCATGTCCTGCATCATATCCACAATAATTAACTCATAGGAAAACATGGTCAAGTGGAATAGCCCGTCCTGCGTACTCTTTGTCCAGTAAATATTCGCAATTTTTTCAGTTAATGCCACTATCCTGTTTTTGATTGAAGTTTTTGGAGAAATCAAGAGTATATTATGTTTCATTCGATTCATCCTCCCATTTCATCAAAATCTACAGTAATTTTGATTCCGTTTAAAACCTGATTACATTGCAAATAAAACAACTATATACATTGATACAAGTTTGGAACAGCCTTGGTGCATACAAATACTTATTCATCCCCAACATTTCTTACCAATAATCCCCTAGATACCTATCACTTACTGACCTAGAAGCCGCAGTTTCATATGGTATTCCTCCTTAATGTAAATTTCGGTTGCTTTTTAGCTTGACAGACTGAAATTTGATCAGCCTATTTTCCTTTTCACTATGTTATTCCATTCTCTGTTTTCACACCAATATACCGTGTTATCTGCTATATCAAACACCATTGATACCACAGTGGGACATATTGTTTGTGAAGTCTGCTTTAGTATATCAAAACAATCTGAAACATCAAAATCCTCATTTTTACTTTCAAGCATTTCCACAGCCTTATTATACCTGTCCCATCCCATCCAAGGGTGTTTTTCGTTGTTACCTTTAAACGGCGAGAAATTTGTTAAGACAGAGTATTTCGGCTTTGGTAAATACCGTATTCCTTGCCCCGGAATTATTTGTAAAACGTTTCCATCGCCGTCTGATAGCTGTGATTGGAAAGTTACCCCTGGAACACTGTAAACAGCTTCACTCTCAACTATATCCTTGATTTCATTTAATGTTTTTTTGCTAAGAAGTAAATCAATATCCAGCATGATAATATTTTGTGAATCTGCATTTGTAGGATTACTTCTTTCATCAAACGGCCAACATGTTGGCATAGCTACAAAATCCCCTCTGGCATTTGCGCCAAATAGTGGTAGCCATCCTTCTTTTTTATCATTTATAGCAATATAAACTTTATCGTTTTCAGACACAACTTTGTATTCCATATCCAGAATATCAAGATTCCATCCTATAATAGTTTTATTGCCATTTGAAACTATACTTGTACACATATTTTGTTCTCCTCTGATTGTTATTACATAATCTTCTCTATTTTAAACAACTCGTTAAATTCTAATTTTCCTCCCATTGACAATTCTCCTAATGGTAATCCGCAAATTATGAGAAATGATAATACGATTACTACCGAAAAGACACTTGCTCCTATAACAGCTGCCATAACATACCTCCAATCCCCATTTACTGTCACATAAGCTGGGCTTTGTCACTGATTGATAAAATTCAATATTTCATGATTGATATAGTCTGGTTTACTGACCGGTAACAAATGAGAACTCTCCGCTACGACTTGTAATTCCAAATCACGAATGATGCCTTTCGCCCGCTTTGTTGCTTTTTGCACTGAAAATGCAAATTCTTTTTCTCCAAATATAACAAGAACAGGCATATTCAAGTTAGACAAATGTGCTTTTTTTAACCACTTCGGAAAGCTGGCATTTGAGTTCATATTCAATACTGAAATTTCAAATTGTTTTATAATGCTGTCAGGAAGTGCTTCTTCTTTTTCACTTCCCCATCCAATATAGTTTTCAACATTTTTTCTTGTGGGATGAAATCCCATCTTCATTATTTTCCAAAAGAATCTCATATGCATTTTAGCAAAAGTTTGAATAGGACTAAGCAAAATCAGCTTTAGAATCTTTTGCGGTTAAAAGCCTGCATAATTTGCAGCATTCCAGCCACCTATTGAGAGCCCGCAAAGATTCACTCGTACTAATCCCAATCCAGTTAATGTTTCATCAAGCCATTTGGCATTATCAGCCTCAGTGTTCATTTTCTTTGTCAGAATACTTTTAGAAGATTCACCTATTAAATCTATTGCATAAACGCTGAAGTATTTGCTCAGGAACGTTATGTTTTTATACCAAATTGTAGAACCGCAGCTTGCTGCATGAAGTAAAACCAATGGTGGATTCTTTTTATCTTCACAACAGATCACATGACTTTCTCCAAATGTAGTAGATACATATTTTTCTGTAAACGTGATAGATATCAGTTTAAGTGATTCGTCGTATATATTAAAATACTCTTTTTGACTTTCTATCGTTCTGAAATTTAACCCTTTTTGCATATTATTACCTCATAACATCCCGTTCCAAAGTAGTTCACTTCTCAGTTCACTTGCCGGGATATGAGAAGATATACTAATTATTTTCCGCTTTATTTCCGATTTTTTCTACTATATAGATATGTAAAAATCACTATAAAAATTAGTTCTACAAACACAATGACTAGGCCTGTTCCGCTTTCCCCGCCATTCCAGATTGTATTCTGTATGATTTCAGTAGAAAACCAATGATGATTAGAAGGATTGCCTAATCCAAATACTCTGATTTCAGTCCAATTCCATGCAATATGGAATCCGATAGGAAACCAGATATTCTCTGTTTCCATACGGATTAAACCAAGCAATATTCCGCCTATAGCTAGATATATTAAAGATAACAATGTGTAATTATCAATATTTATTAAGTGATTTATAGCAAATAGCATTGCGGTTAATATCAGCCCCATATTCTTGTTATTCTTACTTAAAATATTTTGGAAATAGCCTCTAAAAGTAATCTCTTCCGCAAAAGCCACACCTCCAAAAATGATGATTCCACTCAATAATGTGTAGAATGCATTTATAGTAAACGGCCTGTATCTAAATTCTAACTGTCTCATTGCAATTAAAACAATTATATAGATTACTACAAACAACATACCCAAAATAAAGCCCTTGATCATTTGCAGAACTTTATGTTTCTTTGTAAATCCTAAATCAATCCAAGTAATGTTTTCTTTTATTATGTTAAAATAAAAGGAGCAATCCGTTTGTAGTTTAACAAATTGATTGCTCTAAAATTATGAGGTTTTAAACTATTTTAAAATCTCTTTCAGTTCCTCTAACTCATCATTGTATTTCTCAATATCAATATTTTTAACTATCTCCTCCGCATTAATATCCACCAAAATATTGTCCTCGAATATAAGATATTCTTTATATTCTTCTTTAATTAATAAAGACAAATGTCTTGGAAGACCTAGATTCTGTAGTTCAATAGTAAGCTCATCTGTCGTTCCATATTCTAAATACTCGCTCCAATTAGGACCTGCAACATCTTTTCCAAATTTGTCGGCTACTATCAGATAATAATTAGAAAAATAATTTTTAATTTTGAATCTAAGAATATTATCTATATCAGAAATAAGATTATTTATAACCACATTAATGTGTCTTCTATTATTCACATCAAATGGAACCATTTCATTATTAATCCATATTTCACCCTCTCTTTTATAGTAGTTTAAAATATTGATAATCATCATATTTAATGGTGTTGCTTTCATCCATGAATACATTAATATCGCAAAGTACTTTAACCTTGTTTTTTTTCTAACCATTGGATTTCGACCTTTTGACTCTTCCTCCTCCCAATTATAATAATAATACATGTTTTCCAAAACATCATAGCATGTTTCTTTTGAAACTTCTTCTGGAAATGCCCTTTTTTCTTGTTGTATACTATTCCAAATATCATTTTGATAACTATTTTTTATATTTGAGCATTGTTCTAAAATATTAGTGGAAATGTGATTCTCTTTTTCTATTTTTTCAAGAATTTTTTTTCCATTTATATTACGCTTTAAATAATTACTCATTAATATAGAATCTGTTTTCGAAATTTGATGTGTGAGAACTATATTGGCATAATGATCCCAAACCTCTTTTTCAGACTGACTATAGTTAGTACGAGTAAATTGTTTATGCTGTAATGAACGCTCTAGATTTTGATAGAAATGTTTCTGCCCTTTCACTACTAAAGGTTGAACATCTTTTATTTGCTTATTTCTAACTACATCTAAATCTTTATCAGGTCTATCCCAGCGATTCTTCTTATCTTCCATCCTTACACATATTATATTTCCACTAAGTTCCTTACTAAGCCTGCCTGCTCTACCCGCCAAATTCCAAAAATCAATATCTGAAAACTTAGAGTTCCCGATTGCATTGCTAAAAATAAATATATTCTTGGCGGGCAGATTTACCCCCTCTAATAGCGTAGAAGTGCAAAAAATGTAATCTATTATCTTATCCTCGAATAATTTTTCGATTTTTTCGCGAATTCTTTGCGGAAGTCTACCAAAATGAAAAGCCACACCTTTTTTTAAGCAATCTATCAAAAAATACTCTTTATGTATATATGTTTTTATAAGTTCAATCAAAGCGTCCAGCCTTTTATCATTTTTTTCTGGCAAACCTCTTGAATACTTCAAGGCAAAATCTATAGTGTCTGCAATAGTATTGCAATAAATAATATTCTTGCAGTTTCCTCCTAGCCTATGTAACAATTTACTTATATAATAGTCCTCTTTAATCCCCAAATCTCTAAAGATGATATCTTCTCCTGTCTCTGTAAACATTCTCCCTTCATGCTCTACGTAATCTATGAAAAATCTATTTTGTGCCACCGGTGATTCTTTTATTATCATTTGTTCATCAGTGCTTTTTTCAAATAACTGAAGAAAAATATCCGTATTAGGTATATTAGGAGAAGCAAAATACAATTTAATGCTTTTTCTTTCAGCCATGAGAATCGCATGATAATACAATGGAGAACGCGAATCTTTCTCAGATATGATCTTATGCGCTTCATCGACAAACATATAACTTATTACAGGATTATCTTTCTCAGATAAATATGCAATTAGCCGCTCTGGTGTAAATACAAATACATATTTCAGCCCTCTATTTTTATATATATGAGGAACTACCGGATGGGACAAAACTTTGTAGTTTTTACTGTTAATAAGACTTTTTAGTCTTGCTGTAACTTGGTTAATTAACGCTCGTGTTGGGACTAAAACAATAATATTATCTGTTTCATGCCTTTCCTTAATTATATATTGAATAAATGCATCCATTATAAACGATTTACCAAAGGACGTGGGACCTGAAAAACTAAAATGGTTACTATCTTTCATTAATTCATATAGTTGATATTGAGGATCTGTAAATATTAAATCGCTATAAGGAACCTTTTGATATACTTGCTTAACCTCTTTTTCTAAAACCGATTCTAATGTCTCAACTCGTTCACTATCCTTAACCGCTATATTAAGGGATGCAAAATTTCCTAACTTAGTAAGGATTGCATTTGCATAATATTTATACTGGGTATTATCCCGATATGAATCATATAAAAGGCTAATTATTTTATAAGCTTTATTTCTTCCTTCCGCATTTTTATCTCTTACAAGAATGTCAGCAAATCGTAGAACATCATCAAATTCCTTCTCGGATAAAACAACATCATCTCTTTTGTATAAAAAAATATGCGCATATTTTAATTCCAACTTCCTTGTCAATTCGTTTAAATATGGATCAAGCAAAGCCTTCTCGATAATTGACTCAAGCCATGTCATCTTGTTATCTCCTCTATTATCTCTTTTCGTTTAGTATCAATATCAGTAAATGGCAAAACATATATGTAGAAATTATGCCCTTGTAATTTTAAGTCAGTAATCTTCTTCAAAATGTGTTCAACTCTCTTTTCTACTTCAAACTTTACCCTCTTCTTAATTAGTTCTCTAAAATCAGATGAAGGAAGCGCCTTTTCGTCATCTGTTACTGTTATCTGAAAACCAATGAAAATTCCAAAAGCATCATCAACTTCAAAATCTCGTTGTTTTGATGGATAAATTAACTTTTCCAGAAATTCTTTTTCTTCATCTGTAAAAGTCTCTTTGAATAAATTATCGCTAATCAAACTTTTCTCATAACTTATCCCACTTTTGTTATTCCCTTTACTGTTTACACCATTTTTAAAATCATAAATCGATTTAAATGCATCCGTTATGGCTTGAGTGATATCTTTATATGTCTTTGCCTCTCCAAAAATTAGCTGATAATTTCCATCATCAAGTTTTAAAAAATGTACTCCGTCAGCCCCATTAACATAATGACTCGTGGAAGTCTTTAACTCCAATTTTGTTAACACCTTCGGTGCCCCCAAATGTGTTTCCAAAAAACAAAATAAAAGTAGCTCACCCAATTCTCCATTATTTCTGGTATACTCAACAAATTTTTCCCTGGCCTTTTTAGAAAGCATTCCAGGTCGACCTTTATATTTATCCTTAACGACTCTTGAAATAGAGAAATCAATTAAAGGATCAACTAACATATTAATCAATAAATCATAATCAAATTCATTCGAATTAATCTTCAAAATAAATAAATCTAGACAATTTTTTCCGTATTTATCTAATTTTACTGACCATAATGGATCAAATGATCCTAAGAAATCATTTCCTTGCAAGCTTAATTCCATAAAATTTCTCCTTTGTATACCAAGTTAACATTCTATTCCATTATATCATGACTTAGTATTTAAACAATAAATATCACATACTCTTGATCTACAAATATGAAATTTTTTATATTATACTATACTCTAGCTAGAAAGTACAGATAAAATAGAACATTTGTTCTTTTCTCATGTTTTTCTGCCTGTTGCTTAACGGTATACAATATACATCACATAATTTGATTGAACTCCGTAAAAATGAGAATCTGGCAGTATCCCCCCAATTCCTTTGATTTTAATTCCCTGCCTCACCTACATCATTCCATCCACATAAGTGCAAGTTGTCTCTTTGGGCGCCATATATATCCATAGAGCATAAAGGGATTCCCTGAATATTCCTCATGATATAATGGATTGCCCACTATGATTTTCTTTAGGCATGCCACCTTATATATTTCACTGTGCAGTAGCCGTTCCCCTTTGCTCATAAGTTCTTCCATTCAATTACCCTTTCCTATAAAATAGTTGACTATAAAAATTCTGTTTATCAATAGTAGTATTCCATGTTTTAAATTCTCTAGCATAGCAATTTCGTATCTGGGTGTAATCTTTGCTTTTTCCCTTTTATAACAGAGTTAATGCAAAAAAGACTTATCTGCTTTTATACAAATAAGTCTTTCCTAGATTTATGGTTTATTTACTACTTTAATAAACAGCTAACTCGCTTTTCTAAACCCTCAAATTCTCAAACCAAGCATTAATTTCTTTTTCACTCACGTTGACATCAAATTTCTTTCCATCCTTTAGTATCGCTCCTGAACAGGAGATTTCCAATTCAGCATTGGTATTGCCCATCCCGCTACTTCCAGATGTTGCCACTGGAATAATAATCTTGT
>OLSH01000218.1_pt1 | contig 60466 bp, 72 predicted proteins | sample 1643221 | NCBI WGS metagenome assembly OLSH01 (sample SAMEA3136681, study PRJEB25190) | human gut metagenome | biome: human gut; feature: human-associated habitat; material: faeces | place: Austria | collected 2013 | reverse complement strand
GGTAGCGCGGTACTTTAAACCGCTCGTATATCTCGTGGTAGACACGCTGATAAGCCAAAGAACTGTTCTTAGCTAGTCGACTGACGGCGGTACGCACTAAGTACTGCTGCGTGACGTCGATGGTGTCAGACGGCATTGTGTAGCTTCCTGTCTTGCGGATCGATGGGAGTACTTCAGAGGTTACCCAGCGTTTGAACTCTTTCGCCTTTTCGAGCTTAGAGCCGAAGATGAGGCAGTAGAGACCAGATTCATTGATGACATTGACGAGTTGATTTCTTCCTTTGGCATCAAGAATTCGCATCTTTGAAAGGTCTTCAGGGGAAACGTGACGTGCTAGCGCGTCTTTGGCATCTTTATACCCCAGAGCCCTGACGACATCAATTGCGACAAAAAGGGGAGTTTCAGGATCGTTGTTCGTGCGAATTTGGTGATCGCCGAAGGTGAACTTTAATAAGCTAGTCATAACTTATTCCTACTGTGAAAGTGTCTCAACACTCGCAGTCTTACGCCAATGAGAATGCGAGGCCTATGAGGTTGGCGTATCGAGACAGTAGGTATCGACCACTCGCAAGAGTGCCTCATAGGCTCGCAATTTTGGAATCTTGTTCACCTATGTATGAGGGGGGCGAAACACCCACCCCATATCTTTGGTATAAAAAACCACTTCTAGGAAGTGGATCTACACCACCACTGTCTTCAGGACGCCAATCCCGACCGTATCTTTTTCATACGGCACTGATAGTATACCCATAATTCAGCTCCTTTGTAAAGATCATCTAGTTGCTACAAATGGCAACTTAAACTTGACTACACATCTCCCACCGTGTTATTTTTTAGTTGCGGGCGAAAGCGCCGTATACCTGTGTTCCCGAATTAACGTTTAAGCGATCTCTAAGATCGCCGGCCACAGGGTAGCCGTGGTTAATTACCACGGCTTTTTTGTAGCCATTCAGGACAATTCTATGGAAATTTTCATTTATTCCGATGAGTCAGGTGTTTTTGATCGTGAACATGAAGAGTATTTCGTATTCGCAGGAATTGTCTTGTTGGGCGGAGAGGCAATCTCAGACCTCCAGCATAAATACATACATGTAGAGCAACTAATAAAAAACATTGATGGATTAAACCCAGAGCAAGAGGCGAAAGCCTCTTGTTTATCTAATAAGTCAAAACAGAAGCTGTACCGATCATTGAATTCTGTTGAAAAATTTGCTTCAGTTGTTAAGTTAAAACACGTGTTAAGCCATATTTTTGAAAACAAAAAAAGCAAACAAAGATATATGGACTATGCTTATAAACTAGGCATAAAGTGGAAATTCCAAAATCTGATCAACCAGGGCAAGCTCAATCCTTTAGACGTTGAAGCGCTCCATTTTTTTGTTGATGAACACAATACAGCAACAAATGGGAAGTATGAATTAAGGGAAAGCCTAGAGCAGGAGTTTAGATTTGGAACATTCAACGTAACATATGAGAGTTTTTATCCCCCATTGTTCACGAATTTAAAATCTGTCAAGGTTTCTTACTGTAATTCTCAAAGAGTAACTTTAATACGAGCTGCGGATATAGCCGCAAACAGGCTTTACCACCTTGCAAAGACAGATCATCTTTTCGATGAGACACGCAAAAATCTCAGCGTGAAGCGATTACCGCGAGACTCTTTCTTTTTCTGAGCCTCTAGCTTTTCAACGGTCAGTACTTCTTCTTCATTACCACGAAATTGGGTAGAGGCATAGTCCCACGCCTTGTAAAGCAAAGCCCCAAGGTCGTTAGACGCTCAGGGCTATAGATTGTCGCTACGGGTGATTGCAATCTCAGATCCGTAGAGGCCTTCCAAGTTAAGGAAGGACTTTAAACGAGTCCGATATACTGTGTCAGACTGTGCCACTTCCGAATCTATCACAGAATACTTTGGAAGTCAAAGCCCCGCCGAATGGCAGGGCTGAATAATCAAATCAGTGCTTAGATAGTAAGCGAGATTCTCATTTAGAAGTCGTGTATTTCATAGCAAGGCTCATGAGTAAGCCTCCAATGATAGAAATCACTACATCTTTGATTGTTGATAAGTCATCAGGAGATAACCATCTATGACTTTCAGGTAATATCAAATTCAAAACATAACAAACAATAAGCACAAAACCAAGTAGTGCCAAAAGGGCAATTGCACCCATGGATACCCAGTGCCGTAGGCTGATGTTGGAGACTTCGGCATTGAAATCGTCGTCAACATTTCCAATTTGTACATTAAACGGGGAGTGGCTCATGACGTATCTCTTAAAGTAATCCGTAATCAAGGTATCTTTGATTTGCATCTGAAATGATTACGAGATGATCACAATTGAAAGAATCCACATAAGTCCTCAGCGTTAACCAAGGACTTAAATTGACCCTTTCACCCTAGACATCAGACTATTGAATGGCTTTTTGTGCCGTTATCGCACCCATTCAACCCTTAGCACGGTCTTATAAAGACTTTCTAGGATTAGCTCCCTCAGGTCGTAGAGCCTCACTCGCACTCGCCACATTGCCGTACGTGGGTCTTCGCGGTCTGCGCTTAGCGTTGGCTTTTATTGTCCGTATTGCTAAGCGTAACTCCAAAACAGTGTATTGTTTGGTGTAAGTTCATAATACACTTAATTAGAAAATCCGAGAAGATTTTGTTGAGAGTTATGGTGTATATTTTGGTGTGGTTTGATTCACATCAAAAGACACCGATATGACGTTGTTTTTAGTATTGACTTTTCGATGGGTACAAAAAAGGAGACCTGATTAGATCTCCTGAGAAATGGTGAGATGAAAGTTTGGTGCTATGGACGACGACGGCGACGATGCTCGTACATTGTGCCAACAACCTCTAGGCTGTACTCTTGACTGTCGTAGTTTGGATAAATCGCAGAGTTAAGGGATTGTGCCTCAAAGATTTCGCGACCTTCATCGTCATACCCACGTAAAGAGTAACGTTTGAATGCTGCTTGAGGAATCTTGCCTGTTAATGAGCGAACAACGACATAGTCGCCTGCTACTGGAGCAATTTCTGGGTCAATAATGACTAGATCGCCTTCTCTAAATTCTGGGAGCATAGAATCTCCGACAATTCTCAGCCCAAAAGCCTCTTTCGAACACCCAATGTCGATGTCAATCCACTCGTCATAGTGGCAATCGCCGATCTCTGGAAGCTCGCCTGCTTGTACGTTGTTTAACACTGGAATCCTCCTGCGTGTCGGATCAAATATATCAACAGTATCCAAGCCTTCAGTTATTGGGCGATCTAGGGTGCCAGGGAGCATATCAAGTTTATGCTCGATTTCTCGTGCAATTTTGTCACCGAAGGACTTTGTCCCTTGAATCATGTCATTGATCTGAGATGGCGATTTCCCCAATATCTCTGCCAGCTTAGATTTGCCCCCAGCTGATACAGAGAACCGACTTAAGTTCTCTCGCCGAATATCTCTAAGCTCTTGTAATACATCTTTGGCTGTCATAACAAGTCCTTTTGGTGAAACGCTCCCATCACAACTGAGGTTACAACAAAGGTGTAAATGACGCAAGCACAAACCAATACCCCATCTTTAAAATTTAGTGTATAATTCGGTGTAATAAAATAAAACACTACTCCAACTCCAGAGGTTTGAAATGACTCCCAAAGCCATTGAGTACTTTAAGTCTCTTAGCACTGCAGAACGTCGAGGAATTTGCGACAAGGTTGGCATCGACTACATGTGGTTGCGCAACATGATCTATTCCAATCGCTCTTGTAGCGTGAAGGTGGCGCTCCGGATCGAACGCGTCACACAAGGCGCAGTTCGCGCCGAGGATCTTCGTCCAGATTTGAACTGGTTGCTTATTAACACTAAAGAGCTTGATCGCTAGGTGGGCGCATGAGTTTTGCACATATGAAAGCGGTGATGGACTTTGAAGCAGGAGCTGTGACTGGATCCAGACTCTTGCTCTTGGTCTACCTCGCAAATTGTGCCAATGACCAAGGAAAGTGTTGGCCGTCAAAAGCCCAGATCTTTGAGAAAACAGGGATCACCGACAAGACATTCAGAAAGGCATTAGCTGATCTGGAGGCTATCGGTGCGGTTTCTGTTGAGCGAAAAACAGGCAGAGGGATCGTCTACACGGTCGCACTACCCACTGGAAAACTCCAGTCACTGGAAAAATCCAGTGGGAGTAGCGGGAAAATTCCAGTGGGGTCACTGGAAAATTCCAGTGGGGTCACTGGAAAATTCCAGTCCAAATCTATAAATAACCTATCAATTCCCTATCAAGAACCTATAAATAGCAATTCGTCAGATGAATCGGTAGTTCCTAACACTCAAGTTAACCCACCTAGACGTAGATCTTCCAAGCCTTCGATCCAGAAACCAGAAGGTGTGAAGCAATCAGTGTGGGAAGAATGGATGAAGTTGAAAACGGCTCGAAGTCGAGCACTTAACCAACACATGGTTGATGGCATCGTGCGTGAGGCTTCAAAAGCAGGCATGACGACCGAAGAAGCCATGGTTTGCCAACTTGAAAACGGTTGGCAGGGCTTCAAGGCTGAATGGGTGGCTAATAAACATCAATCCACAAAGTCACTCAAGAACGCAGACGTCACCGAGATGGACTCGTGGGACGCCATCTATTCCTAGGAGGAAATTATGGGACTACAAAAGGGCATCTACATCGATCTTCTCGACCATTATTTAGCCACTGGCAAGCCACTGGGTAGCCACTGGGTAGCGACGATCAAACACTTGGCTAACGAAGGAGCAGTTGACGCCGTTTTAGAGATGTGTTTTGTGGAACGTGATGGTCTTTACTATCACGAGGGTTGCGAAAAAATCATCGCAGATTATGAAGCAATGTCTGAGAAAAACCGCCAGAACGCTCGTCGCCGAAAAGTTGAACAACAGTCAGGAGAAGGGGTTGAGGGTAATAAGGATAGTAAAAAAGCCACTGGGAAGCCACTGGGTAGCCAGTCGCTAGCCAGTCGCTCGCAACCAATAACCATAAACCATAAACCAATAACCAATAAAGAAAAAGAAATAAATAAAGAAAAAGATTTTTCTTTGGCGTCCTCGAAGAAAACTGATCAATCGATTTCTAAGCCTGAGGATGTTTCTCAAACAACTTGGGATGAGTGGGTTAAGTACAAAAAGGCAAAGTCCAAGTCCTTAACTCAGTGCATGGTTGATGCCATTGTTCGTGAAGCCTCTAAGGCTCATATGACCTCGGAAGAAGCCATGGTTTACCAAATGGAGCAGGGATGGAGTGGCTTCACCGCTGAGTGGGTGGCTAATAAACATCAATCCACCAAGTCGCTTAAGAACGCAGACGTCACCGAGATGGACTCGTGGGACGCTATCTATTCCTAGGAGGAAATTATGGGACTACAAAAGGCTAGCTTGAAATTATCGGGGCTCAATATGCCTCAAGAACCAATTAAGGTCGTTATGCCTAAGCTCATCGACAAGGTGCATCACTGCGATATCCACGGCGACGTGCGTGTGTGTGTCGAGGAAGGGCAGGAAACGTCATGCCCGATCTGTGAGCAGGAAAAAATCCAGAAAGAAACAGAACTCAAAAAACTACGCTCAGAAGAACACTTTCGACACAAACAGTTGGTCTTTTTCTTGGGAGACGAACCGTTCTCTTTGGTTGATAACAATCAGACATTCGAGACCTACAAACTCACGGCAACTAAGAACCCAGACCACCAGAAGCACGCTTTCAATGTCGCCAAGAGATTTGCCGTTAACTTCTCTAAGCGCAAAAAGGAAGGACGGGATAGAAGCAAGATCGGGCTGATCTTCCATGGCATCTACGGCACAGGTAAAACACACCTCGCTAGTGCTATCGCCAACGAGGTAGCCAAGCAGGGCTATATCCCTTACTTCTGGACGACACGATGGCTCTTTTGCTTGTTTAAAAACGGCGCAGATTTGTCGCACTTCCGCTTGATGAACTTTCTCACGGAATGCCCGCTATTGATCCTGGATGAGGTCGGACGTGGTGCAGGCAGCGAATTTGAGAGCAACTTGCTCATCGAACTCCTCGACGCCCGCGCTCGACTTGGTAACCCAACCGTCCTCATTACCAACCTTACTGGCGAACAGTACAAAGACATGCTCGGTGGCGCAATCACTAGCCGAACACAAAGCCTTTTTTATCGCGTCCAGTTTGACTGGGAAGACTACCGCAAAAAGCAAAGCCTGAAAGACTTGCCAATTGAACAGATTTTTTGATGGAGAGAACAATGACCGAAGAAACGCCAGCGCAGAAGCCTTTTGACAACCCTTGGAAAGCATGTTGCATCGAGGGATGTTGTGTCAGCCCTAGCATCATACGTAATGGGCGGGCTTATTGCTCGTTCCATGTCAACCGAACATCTAAGCAGTGTGAACTCATCTCGGCAAAGCTGAAGAACCCTTTAGTGATTCCGCTCGTCAAGATCGCGCACATCTATGAACAGTCGCATGATGAACTGGATCAATCCTTCTTATGCAATGAATTTAATGCCTATGCTCAACGATTGAACAACAGTGAGCAACTTAAGCTCCAGTCAAACCCGAACTACATCCCGATGTTCGTGGACGCTACGTTGATGCCTAAGGAAGGCGCCGACTACGTCAAGGCCAACCCGCTTAATCGCCTATTCAAGGCTTTTGAAGAATTGGTCGAGTACGAAAACAACCGCCAAAAGCAGAAATCGATTGTCCAGTCTGTCTCTAAGAAAACCGTCGATGCCATCAGGCTGATTCGTCAGAAATTCCCACCAACCAGCGGTGCTATGGATGACCAGCCACTATGAGTTATCGCGTGTACGACTATGACGAATATGATCCTCGAGAAGACAATGCCTGGGGCGTCTTTTATCGGTTTGAGGACTTTGTGAAGGACTACAAGGACAAGCTTGCCTTCTTAGAAGACAAAACCGACAACGGTTGGCATCTACTCCACCTCAGTGGTGAGATCAATGACGGCGCCTTCTTTAGTTACGAGGATGCCGAAATGGGGATCTATGACGTTACCGAAACGCTGAGGGAGGTGCAGGCAGAAAAGACGGACTTGGGCTTTGTCTTGACGGCTGAAGAAAAACAACTCGCTATTGATTTTTTAACTAGGGTGAAACCCCTTCTTGATGAACTCTACGAAACCGCGATTCAAGAAGCAACTGAAAGAGGGGCTTTTAGCTATGACTGAACTCCAAAACACAAACATCGCCAATCCAGTGGACTTTGACGCTGAAGACCGAAAGGTGTTGCGGGCTATGTCTTACCAACTTTCGACACTTCAGAAGTTGGTCGATGACGTGAAGTCCCAGAACAAGGCTGCTTGGGAATGCATCCAGTGGCTCAACATCGCAATCATTGTGCTTCTCCTTATTGTGCTGACTCTTGCAATCACATTCTCTAGGAGTATCAATGCTTTTTGAGATGAGCGAACGTGACTATTCCATCATGGCTGAACACAAAAACTCAGACATGTGGATCCAGGGCTACACCGATGCTCGTGAGACGCCAGTGATTACCGACTGGAAGTCGGACGACATCAACAAGCTCAAGGGAGAAGACTTGGAGGAGTACCTTAAAGGATACGAGGCAGGTATGGTCGAGCTTACTCGCCTCGTCATGCTTTGTGGCAAAAGGGCTAATTACGACAAGTGGCAACCTACACGCCGAAAGATTAAAAGGAGAAAACAATGATTAAGTTTGAGGTTGAAGGAGAGGTTGTGCCAAAGGGACGCCCACGCTTCACGCGCACTGGTCACACCTATACCCCAATCAAAACTGTGGTCTACGAGCAACGCGTAAAGCATGCTGCCCGAAAAGCGATGGGCGACCTAGAACCGTTCGATGAGCAAATTCAGCTTGAGATCAGAATTGGCATGCCAGTGCCCAAGTCTTGGAGCAAGAAAAAGCAACTTGAAGCCCTGACCAAGCCTCACACCAAGAAGCCTGATCTGGACAACCTCGTGAAGGCAATTCTGGACGGCATGAACGGCGACGCCTATAGAGACGATTCCATTATCTACAAGTTTTCGGCGTACAAGGTCTATGCCCTTGAGCCGTCCGTTGAGGTCACGATCTATACGGCTCGTGAGCTTGAGGCATTAATGTTTGGAGGAAATCAAGATGCAAAGAGAAATTAAGTTGCCAGAAGTGTTGTGGCTACGCATGCGATACCGTCACTGCTATCGGCTACCAGCCAAAGGGCGGAATTATTAAGAATGCTGAAGCTAAGAGATTAGGAGGCTTTATGACCAAGATTGAAAAGACAGAAAAGAAACTTAGCAAAGTAAGGGCTAAGACTGCCAAGACTTTAGGGATGATTAGGTACAGGATACAAGAGTTAAATCGAGTGGCAACAGTATTTACAGATCTGGGACACACCTCTAGCTCACTAGAGGGAATGTTTCTAGCCTTTCTCAGATTGAAGGAATGGAGTAAACAATATTCAGAAGACGGTGTAAGTTACTCTGTCGAGCAACTCAAGGAGGTAGCAACATCTTTAGAGACACTCGATTTAGGCAACTTGCTATATTCTGCTCGCGATGGCTTAAATGAAGTAGGCAGAATCCAATTAGCAACGACAACCACTCTAACCATATACCTTTTTGACAACGTTAGAGGCCTTTGCTTAAAGGCAGTAAGGCTAATCGAAAAGAAAGAAAAACTGGAGAAAAAATTGAATGGTAAGAACCCGCGGCACGCCGCAGAGTCCACGCTTCGCGCACGCGTGGAGACTGATAAATGACCTATGAGGACTGGAAAAAAGAAGAGCGAAAGAGAACAAATTATTTCAAGCTAATTAGGAATTTGAGGGAGCGTCCAATGGCTCGACCAGACATCAAGGAGTCGACTGCGGGAGCTGACCAGAAAACGGAAAAGAGGGAAAAGGAGAAGGAAAATGATTAAGCCAGAGAATATTAATGTAAGCGCGGGGAATGAGCTTATTTTGCGTTCTTTGTTTTGAGGTTCCTAGATGATCATTGCACTGACTACAGTTGACTTTGAACACTTGCGCAATAACCAGTCTTATTACTGGCGTTTAGGTTATTTGGACGCAAGGGAGACTCCTCTCATCACGCCTGATATGACTGATGAAATTGAGGCCTTGAGCCAAGAAGATAGGCTTGACTATTACAAGGGCAGGGAGCTAGGTAATTTGGTATTACTTAGCCTTTTGCCTTCTTTGGCGCGCAAGGTCAAGTTTGATGAATGGCGTCCAAAATCGCGGGTTCAGAGGGGGCTAATGGTTGAGGGGATTAATTTAATGCTCGAAAAGGAAGGGGGAGATTGAAGCTCACTTTTGAAGTTTTAGGAGAGGTAGTACCAAAGGGGAGACCACGGTTTACTCGTTTTGGTCACGCTTATACGCCAGAAAAGACGGCTCGATATGAGCGAGAGGTCAAAAAGATTGCGCTAGCGACTTTAAGAGCGCACAGTTTGGTTGACCCGATATCAGCCCCAGTGCTAGTGTCACTCACGGCGTATATGAAAATCCCCCAGTCGTGGAGCAACAAAAAAAGGCGCGCTGCGATAGGGACTGTCCATAGCAAAAAGCCTGACCTAGATAATCTAGTGAAGTCTGTTATGGACGGCATTAATGGTGTGCTATTGGCTGATGATTCCCAAGTATGCACCATTAACGCCAAAAAACTCTACGGGGAAACTCCCAAAGTAGAGGTAACGATTGAGACGGTAGATATAGATTGACGATTAAGTGTAGGAAGCGATATGACCGAAAATATCGAGAAAGAGAGCAACAATGACCAGTACCAATATCAAGTCCTTAAAAATGACTTTGGGACTCACTACCCAAGAGAAGGGCAGCACTGCCTATTTAAACTCTTAACCCTTACCCCTTACCAATACGAGAAAAAGGCAGATAGTCGAAATAAAGCACTCCCAAAATTTAGGGTTAATGGCGTTTTTGAGCGCCCATTAGAGATTTACGGCTATATGTACAGTGCGCGCTTTGGCAAAAAAAGAGTGTACCTGCCTTACTACTATGTCTCTATCGACATTGACCAAGTGGAAAAGTGGAAGCCGTCAGGGCTTCCCGACTACCACAACGGCTATGGCAGAGAAGGCGAAGAAAACCGCCTGATTCACTGGGGCTAATTGTCTATGGACTACCTAGAGTACCTTCTGCGAAACTGGGGAAAATGGGCGCACGATGATGATAGACCTCACGCGGTATCAAGCACTCAAGTCATCATCAGTCGACTAAAACTCTATTCAAACTCTAAGCCCAAGGACTCAGAGGAATATGGCGCTCAACCTCAAATTATCGGTAATGGGTCACCCGTTGATGAGGCTTTAGCCATGAAAGTTGATAGGGCTATTTGTCAGCTCCCTTCAATCCGCTGGGACGACAAAAAAGGCATAGATATCTTGAGAATGGTTTATCTTAAGCCGTGGATATCTTTCTCCATTGTTTGCTTAAGGTGTAACGTCAAGCGAAAAGTAGGTAGAGAGTATCTTGAAAAGACGAAAAATCGATTAAAAATGATCCTTGACGAACAAAATATTGTCGATTCTTGACAATTAAAACTAAATATGGTAGTGTTCGCGGTGTCAATCGTTGCCTCTCATAGGAGTAGACCTTATGAACGTCACAGAGCGCCAGATGGCGCTTTTGGCGTACCCGAAAGAAACGTAAAGATCTGTTAGGAAAACAAAGAGCCTCGCGAAATGCGGGGCTTTTTTCATTTCAGCTCAGTAGTTTTAATCGCCCGCTGAAGGCGCATCTGGGTAATAGGGCTAACATTGTGATCGGTGCATTCCCAAAAAGGAAGAAACGGTTAGAAAAGGGAATCGTAGGGGAAGAAGGCTGTGGATGTTAGCCCTCTTTATTTTCATCAAGCATCTGTCTGGCGGGCAGTACAGCGCAACAGTCTTTGGGGACACCAATGACCTTAGAAGAGATCAAAATGCTTGGCTTCTGCTTCGCGCTAGGCAGACGTGTCGCCAATATGCGGGTACTCGCGAGAGACGCGGAGTTCGTTCAACCGAAAAACTCTCAGTGGGTGACTTTTGAGAATAAGCAGCACGTTCTTATCGACAAAAGTTCTGGAGAAATTTTGCTGGGTCTAGGCGATCAAAACGGAAAAATGATTGATGAGTTGAGTGAAGGTAAGAAAGCGGTGCGCGGTGATAAGGTCGGAGACAACACTCTTCTTGCCTACTCTCAAGAGGAGATGGCAAATAGAGCAAATCGCTCCAAAGCGGCAATATACGAGATTTTGGATAGTAGTCCAGAAAACAAGGTTTCCGCGCAGGATCTTACCAAAATACAGAGGGCATTCACGGAGCATTTTCGAGGGAAGTACCCACTGAAGATCGGAAATAAAAACTATTTAGCGACTGTTTCAACAAAAACTTTTAAAGAGAGTTTGTATAAAAACCAGCAATACGCAGAAATATCAGGGGGATTTCTCGATAAGAAAGATATTAAAGACAAAGTCGAAGCGCTATTTTTACTGCATATGGTATTTTCCAGCGCTCGAACAAAAATCAAACGAGGCTGGAGCGAGCCAAGCGGGCTTCATCCAAATGAAGAGTTTATGACACTTTCTTTAGCGGTCGGCGGAAAAGAACTGGTAGTTGATATAAAGCGTAGACGAGGAGGGCGCAAAAATTGGATGAATACGCATTACGCGCATTTTGCGAAAGATGAAGAAATGCGAGCGGAAGAAGTAGAGTTAGTCTGTGTGAGGTGGAAATAAGATAGAGAATGAAAGTGGCAGGATTAGCCGAAGAGGAAACGCGACGACACCGTGCATAGCACCTCATTCCCTGAGTAGCCTGACCTAGCCCCTACTATTTCAAGGGTGGCGTAGTTCGGTCGCCCTCTTTAGACTAGGGTCTTTCACCCTAGCCCCACCGATGTCTGCTTCAGTACAGGCTACTACGATCTATGGATTCATTCTATGACAAGTTGGTTTTGTAAGTCAACAAGGTTGCGGATGTTAGCCCTCTTCGTAGCGGATGGAAGTATGGAGGAGGTCAGGGAAGCAGCGGAATCTAAGCTCCAAATGGAGTTGCCGATCGAGCTGATTGAAAAGTAACGCCCGCCACTTGGTGGGCTTTTTATTACCTAGCGAGCGTTCGCAGGAGTCGACATGAGATTAGAGGATATTAGAGTACTAGGTCGGTGCTATGCGCTGGGGTGTAAGCGCAAACAAAAGAATGACAAAACGGCAAATGATGAGGCGCGATGGATTACGATTCACCCGAGTGGCAAGGGCGCAAAAGCCGGTGGTTCGGGGAATAAGACTGGACGAAGAGTTTTAATCGATAGCGACTCTGGGATTATTCTAAAAGGAATGGGTGGAGCGTTTAAGGGCAAGCCATTGTCTCAGATTAGTGCTATTGGGACGGGTTTAAAAAATAAGTCCTCCAACACCAAGACTGGCGTGACTACTCAGCCAAAAACAGAGATACAAAACAACCAAAACACTCAGCAAAACATACCAGATACAGTAAACGCGAATACAAACAATGCTAACCAGTCTCAGCAGGGGGTAGGGACTCAAGCACAACCTCAATCTCAGGCAGAAACCCAGACTCAGGCTACAGCACCAGCAAAGACTCCCGATTACGCAGGTCAACGTCAAGCCTTCTTGCGTGGTGAGAAATACTTTAAGGACGCTGACGGTACTGAGTACTATCGCGCCAGCTCTAATGGCGGTTGGATTGAGGCCAGTAAGCTCAAACTCGACTCCCAAAAGGACGGTTTTAAGGAAGCAAAGGCTAAGGTCAACTCTCCTGAGTATCAGCGAATCCGCGAGTCTATGGCTAAGGAAGCTGACAAGATGGTGGAAGCTAGAGAGCGTGGTGACCGATACTACAAAGACTCTCAAGGCAACGAGTATGTAGCCTTCTCTAATGGCTGGCAACCTGCGTATATGGCGAAGGGGACAGCCCTAGAGAGTATCCTCAATGAGGAACGGCAAAAAGCCAGTTCTTCTGCTCCTAAGAATTCCGCGACCCAGACAGAGCAAAAAACAGAAGAGCGCAGAAGTGCAAAGAAGATTCTGACCGAAGGGGTTAAGCCTGTAGATCGCCCAGCTGAGGTAATTGAGGCTGCTAAGGAGTATCAGGAAGAGAAAGACTGGCGAAAGTTTGAGCTTGAGGAAAGAGCTGAAAAGGCTCAACGTAAGGTAGATAGCGCTAGCTCTCGATTGGGTCGGGCAGTAGGTGCGTTTGGTGGTATTGGTCAGCTTAATGTATCGGGGCGTATGAACGGCGCGATTAATCGTATTGACCAAGCCATGGGCGCTTACTCTCGCGAAAGTGATAAGGCTAGCTCTGCGTGGGAAAAAGCCCAAAATTATGGGAATTCAAAGGCAATTTCTTTGAGGGACCCAGAGGCCCCATATAAGCTCATGGACAAGCTCAACACCTTACTGGCTTACCAAAAGAAATTAGTCGACATTAACAAGGACTTGCGCAAGGTTAGCACTGAGGAAGAGCGCAATAAGGTATTGGCGAATTATGGTCTTAAGCCGGGAGACATCAAAATTCACCCGCGCACTGGTCAGATTGATGGTTATACGCTAGCCAATAACAATGGTTCAATCCGTCAGGTAAGAAAACAGCTCGCAAAGGCGAATAAGATTCACGGTACTAATTTAGTCGAAAAGTAACTCAGATAGCCCTACTAACCGTGGGGCTTTTTTTTAAGGGGTGGATATGCCAGTACAGCCTAAGCGTGCCGTTAAGCCTAAGACGGTGGCTAAACCTAAGCCTAGGGCTAAGACTCGTTACACCAAAGAAAACGTGGCGAAAATTCTCGATTCTTTGGCTAATGGTAAGACTCTTACCTCTATCTGCAAAAGGCTAGGTTTTACACCTTCTCTGGTCTATAAGTGGACTCAGCAATACCCTGATTTTCACAAGTCATTTTATGAGGCCAGAGAGTTTGGTGACGCAGTCCTTGAGGATCACGCTATTGATTTATCCGACACTCGAAAAGAAGACATAGAGACTTATGAGTCTTCTGGAGATAAGGGATCTATGAATAGCACCACGACTCGCGACAATGTGGCTCGCTCACGCCTTATGGCTGAGACACGCCTGAAGGTTGTGGCTAGACGTAAGGGAGCGAAAATCACCCAAGAAATCAAGACGATAAAAGCAACAGAGGCTGAGTTGGTGCATAGCTTCACTAATGAGCAGTTGCTTGATATCGTTCATACCAAAATCGATAACCCAACAGAAGAGGATAAGGAATAAATTCTAGGGAGGGGCTGCAATGAAAAAACCGAGTCCAACACTCATCAGGGCAGCTCAAAAGGAATTAAAGCGCAGAGCCGCTTCTGTGTCGCTCGCTGCCTTTGTGACCTATACCTATGAAAATTACTCGCTAGGCTGGGTGCATGAGGAAATCTGCCAGAAGCTCGATAAGTTTTTGGCTGATGTTATCGCGAAAAAATCCCCACGCCTAATTATCTGTATGCCGCCACGTAGCGGAAAGTCTGAGCTAGTCTCTAGACGTTTTCCTGCCTATGCGCTAGGACGGTATCCTTTTCTCTCCTTTGTAGGGACTTCCTATAGCTCTGACCTCTCTGGAACTTTTGCCAAAGACACGCAGAGAATTATCGAGAGTCAAGAATTTAAGGAGGTTTTCCCTTTGGTCAGAATCCCTGAAAAAGGCGCTCCAACTGAAGGGAGGGTGCGACAGTCTGACCGATTTGAAATTATCGGGGATAAGGGGAGCTATTACTCAGTAGGCGTGGGCGGTACGCTTTCTGGGCGTGGTGCTGACATTCTTGTGGTAGATGACCCAGTGAGTAATATGGAAGAGGCTATGTCTGAGCGAGTCAGAAACTCGACTTGGGACTGGTTCACTTCTGTTGCTTACACTCGACTCTCACCCGGCGCAGGGTTGATTGTGATGGCTACACGCTGGCACCTTGATGACTTGATAGGACGTATTCTTGACGCCCAGTCTCGTGGTGAGAGTGACCAGTGGGAGCTAGTGAATTATCCTGCTATCGCGGAGCATGACGAAAAACACCGAAAGATAGGGGAAGCTCTGCACCCAGAGCGTTTTGGCTTAGACCGATTAGAGTCGATCCAAAAGACTGTAGGCTCAAAAGTGTGGAATGCACTTTACCAACAGCACCCAGTCCCTGACGGCGGGGCAATGATTAAGGCTGATTGGATTAAACACTGGACGCCTGATGACCTTCCCGATAGGTTCGATACCCTTTGCTTCTCTTGGGACATGACCTTCAAAGAGACTAACACTAGTGACTTTGTTGTGGGTCAACTCTGGGGTCGCAAGGACGCGAGTTACTATCTTCTCGACCAAGTGCGAGCCAGAATGGACTTTGTCAAAACACGAGAGGCTTTTGTGGCAATGGCTGAGAAGCACCCTCATGTACTGACCAAACTAGTGGAAGACAAGGCTAATGGTAGCGCGATTATTTCGAGTCTTAAGTCACTTATCTCTGGGATTATTCCGATAACCCCGAAAGAGTCTAAGGAAGCACGCGCAAGTGCGGTGACTCCACTCTGGGAAGCTGGCAACGTTTATTTGCCCTCTCCAGAGATTGAGCCATGGGTCAAGAGTGAATTTATCCCTGAGTTATTGAGCTTCCCTAGTGGCGCTCATGATGACCAAGTGGACGCAATGACTCAGGCACTCACTTATCTCTCTCAGCACGCTAGACGACCGATTCACCCCAATAATTTAGCTGCTTTACGCCGTTCGGGTATACGCAGATTCTGAGGTTAAACAATGACCGATAAAGAAAACGATAAGGAAGCGACAAAAAATCAGCCAGAAGCGCGAAAAAAACTCTCAGGCTTGATGTTAGCAAGTCTCCTTAGTCAACCCCCAATGCCGTTTAAGCGCTCGCTCCAGTCGCTAGATTTAGCTTCTGTACGAGAAGTCTATGCGCCTCCTGTGACCTTTGGTTATGGTCACGACAAATTACGAGAAGAGGTAGATTTAGCCTTTGACTCTGCGGGTGGCTATGAGGCGATTTATAGCAGTCTTACGCAACACGCTATTGAGATGGGGCAATATCCTGTCTCTGGGTTTGTGGGCTATGGAGCGCTCCAGAATATCGCTCAAAACGGCATGATTCAAAACTGTATCCGTACTGTCGCTGATGACGTGACCAGAAACTGGATTCAAGTTGTGGGTGGTGAGGAGACTGATGAAGAGCGATTAATTGAATTGCAAGACTTACAAGACATCAAGTACAAATTACGAAAGGTCTTTAACGACGCGCAGTGCTTAGTGGGCTTTATGGGTGGTGCTTTTGTTTACATCAACACTGACCCAAAAGGACAAGAAAACGGTGACCCAAAATATCCGTTAGCAGTCAATAGCAAGAGTGAAGAGCTAGCCAAAGGGCGCAAGGTTCATTTTCAGGTCATTGACCCGGTGAATGTGTGCAGTGGTGCTTTTAATGCCCTCAACCCGCTCATGGCGGATTATATGAACCCTCAGAGGTGGTACGTCCAAGGTCAGGAAGTCCACGGTTCGCGCATGTTGCGAATTGTCGACAACGAGCCTCCCACACTTTATAAGCCTTCTTATAACTTCTTGGGGATTCCTCAAGCCCAGATTCTTTGGGACTATGTTTTGCACTGGAATCAGTGCCGTGCTGCTGAAGTCGACCTAGTGAATAAGGTTCGTCTATTGGCAGTCAAAACGGCAATGTCTGACACCATGAGCAGTGCTGATGGCATTCAACAAATGGACGCTTTAGTAATGGCTATGCAACGCTACAGCGACAATAACTCTGTTGTGGTGGTGGATAGAGAAGATGACGTTGTGAACATTCAAACAACGGTATCGGGCGTATCTGACGTGGTCAGACAGTCCTTAGAGAGTATCGCAGCGATTAACCGCACGCCAGCCGTCAAGATTCTGGGGATTAGCCCTAGCGGTTTTAACGCCACTGGTGAGAGCGATATTAAAAACTACTATGACCATATCAAGAGTAAGCAGGAATTAAAGCGTGAAGCGATTCAAAAGTGCTTAGAGGTCATTCAGTTGGTTGAGTTTGGAGAGATTGACCCCTCCATTACTTTTGTCTTTAATCCGCTAGCCAAAGACGACCAAATGGTGGCGGCTTCTGCTTTTGCTACCAAGGTTGGGGCGGTCACTGCACTCTATGACCGAAACATTATCACTGGTGATGAATTCCGCCAGTTAATGAAGAAAGAAGAGGATATGGGCTTAGGCAGTCTGGACGGTGATTATTCCCCTGATGACGATGCGCCCAACTTAGAAAATGAGGGCCCGCTATCCGCAATGATGGCGCAACAGCAGGGAGCCTCAATGGGGAGTCCAAAGGAGCCTCAAATTCAGCCTAAAACCCCCACAGTAAAGGGAGAAGGCATTGAAGAAAGAGAAGACCATTAGAAGTGCTAATCCTAACGTAGGGAATAGACGTAAAGCTCAGAGACACATTCAAAAAGTTCTCTGGGCTTTTTATTTAGCCCTACTAAAGGATATCCGCGAGCATACAGTGAAAATCCCTGTGCTGGCTGAGGATCAATCCTTATCTAACCCTCGCTCCGCGGATGAGTATGCCAGAGAGGTCAAGAAGGTCAAAAAGACGATTTTAGAGATTGTCAAAGGACTCAAAAAGGCAGAGCGATTAGCCCTAGCTGCGCATATCGACAGCAACAAAGACTTCCTCGCTCACCTAATTGAGCCAAATATGCGCTCTGTCGCTTCTTGGTACGTGAAGACAATCGCCTTTGATATCACTAAAGCGCAGCGAAGAGCGCTCATTGACGCGGGCTTCTCCCCTAAGGTGTTGCGCCAGAAATGGACGATTCCAGTAGGTAGGCAATACATAGGGAGCAGTGCAGCAGCGCAGTTTGAAACGATGGTAGGCAACACAGTCTCTCTTATCCGAAACATGACCTACAGAGAGCTGAAGTTCATTCAAAAGGCTATTCAAAAAAGCACTATCGAAACAGAAGGCTATCGGTGGTTAGAGCGCGAGCTAAGGCAGGTCAAGTCGCTGGCTGATGATCCTAAGCGAGTCGAGACGATTGTGCGTGATCAAACAAACAAACTGACCTACCAGATTAGCTCAGCCAATATGCGAGACGCAGGAATAACTGAGGCCATATGGATTCATGTGCCGGGTAGGTTTACCAGCCGTGAGACTCATATGGATTTTAACGGTAAGCGTTTTGAGATAGGCAAAGGACTGTTTGATACGGAAGTAATGGGCTATGTGCAGCCGGGAGAGTTAATCAACTGTCGTTGCACCTTCCGCCCAATATTAACCAAGTTTACTGACGATGAGGAATCAAAGAGATGAGTGAAGCGATTCTCGCTAATGACCGAATCCCTTTTAGTGTTCGGTGGTCAGACAAAGATGGGCGCTTGCACGTTGATGTGTCGAATCTGACCAGAGAGCAAGTAGCCCCATATTATGGGCGCGAAATTCCGAATGGGGTTGAAAACGGATTAAAGCCTAATGAGCTTTACCACGTCTATCGACCAGCTGAGGAATTAAAAAAGCCCGAAACGATTAAGTCTGTAATCGGAATCCCGATTCAGTTCTTACATAACAGAGATACCCCTGATGAGCCAGCCAAAGAGACGCGAGTAGGCTCGACTGGGGACTCAGCCAAATTTGAATACCCCTATCTCCAAAACTCCTTACATGTCTTTGACAAGGAAGCGATTAGGAGCATTCAAGACGGAAGCATGAAAGAGTTGAGTCTCTCTTACTACTACGACCCTGAATTTACTAAGGGAGAGAAGGACGGAGAACACTATGACGTCATCATGCGAAACATTAGAGGGCAGCATTTAGCCCTTGTTCCTGAGGGACGCGCTGGCGCTGCTTGTTGTGTCCAAGATGAAAACTCAATTAAAGGAGTTGATATGAAAAAGATGAAAATGACAGCTCGCGATGAATTGCCAGCTGCCAATGAGTCTGACCAGATCGAAGAAGGGCAAGCCGTGACTGACGAAACCCCTTCTTTGGAAGAGGTTTATCAGAAGTTATCCGCTGCGAAAGTTCCGCAGGAGCTTCTAGATGAGCTTAAGAAGGCAGTAGAGGTTGAAACGTCTACCGCTACTGACGAAGAGGAAACTGACATTTCCGCCAATACGGAAGACGAAGATGAGGACCCGCAGCCTGAAGAGACGGATTCCGTGACCGATGAGGACGAAGACGATTTTGAGGCTCCGATCCCTGAAGATGAGGAAGAGGACTCTGAAGAAGTTGAGGCCTCTGACGATGAGGAAGAGGAAGAAGAAACTCAGCCAGAGGAAAAGTCGACTGAAGACGAAGATGAGGACATTATCGCTACTTTGCGAGAAGCGGGTATCGAAAATCCCACGCCTGAAGAAGTGGCAGCCTTCCGCGCTGGTATGGCTGAAGCAGATTCCGAAGTGGAAGACGAAGAAGAAAAGCTCTCTGACTCTGCCATTCAGCTATTGCGCGACAACGGCCTCCAAAACGCTGATATCGAAGTGGCTCGCGCTTTTTTGCGTGGCTTTAAGGTAGCGCAGCAGAAGGCAGGGGACGTGGAAAAGAAGGCTGAAGAAAAGTTCCAAGCAGCTCAAGACTGCGCTCGCGTTATTGGGAAGACTCGCGCCACTGCGTGGGACTCTGCGGGTTCTATCTATTTGTCGGCGCTCCAGAAAATGGGACTCGACACTAAGGGAGTCAAAAAGTCTAGCGCACGCGCTGTTTGGACTCTCGTTAACAAAGAGCGCGCACGCCAGCGAGTCGCTAACGACTCTGCTCAGGGTGTGGGCTTGATTGATTCTTTTGAGAAAGTACTCAAATAACAATGGAGAAACAGAAAAATGGCTTTTACTCCCATTTCTAATATGCCGGCGTTCGGCACTGACGGTCAGGAATTGAACTCTGGGCTTACCGTTTATCAGCCTATCGGATATATCTCTGATGGCTCGTTAAAGTTCGGGCGTTTTGCCTTCCCTGTCGCTGAGACTGGGGATCTCAAAAAGGCAGGCCTCAAAAAGGCTGGCGCGAAAGTCTTAGGGCTTGTGGCCGCCAATTTAGCTCATCAGTATCAGTTGGAAGATGACCATACGGTTATCCCTGCTGGTCAGAATGTGGCAATTGCTATGCGTGGTGAATTTTGGATTACTGCACCCGCTACCGCTACGGTGGGTCAGGCAGTGTTGTGTGATCCTGCCACTGGTGGCATTACCTTTGGCGAAAAAGGCGCAGCTAACGACACTGGCTGGGCGGTTTTGCAAGGTGGCAATGAAGGCGCGATGATCATCATCTCTAACCGTGCTTAATTCAGAAAAGGACTAATGAAAATGAAAACGAAAACGGATTTTCTCAAAGACTTACCTTATAAGTTCGGCGTGTCTAGTGAGTATAAGAACGCTCGCTTTATACCAGTTGTTGACACTGACGTGGCAGGGAATGTACTTGACACAAAACGCGCCGTCAGTATTTTGACAGCTAATGACGCAGCTATTGGTAACGGTACGGTTGGTGTGCCGGTCTTGTTTACTACCTTCCTTAACCCGAATGTGGTCAACACGCTTTATGCGGCCATGAAGGCGCAAAACTTCTTTGGCGCTCCTGTTCGTCATGGTGACTGGACGACTCAGACTCAGACTTTTGCGTTGACTGATGTCGCAGGTACGGTTTCGCCTTACAACGATGATGACGAAGGCGCTAGCACCACGACTACCCTTGACTTCACGAATCGTGACGCCTATCTCTTCTCGACCATGATCAAGTACGGTCAGTTGGAAGCTGCCACGACTGCAGAAGCAGGGATTGACCTTGTGGCGAAAAAGCAGCAGGGCGCAGCTGAAGTTTTGGGGCGCTATCAGAATAAGTTCTATTTCTATGGCGTCGCTGGTAAGCGCATTTATGGGCTTTTGAATGACCCGAATTTGCCTGCCGCTATTACGCCTAACTCTATTGGCGGTAAGGTGAAGTGGGCTGATAAGAAGACGGTTGACCATGGCGCAAACTCTTCTTATGCCAATGCTATCTATGAAGACGTTTTGAAGCTCTTTAGTACCCTTCTCGAAAACGTGGGTAGCAACATTGACGAAAACGATGTGATGGTGTTGGGCGTGCCTTCTGGCTGCTTTGCTGAATTGGCTAGCACTAACGTTTTTGGCAAGTCTGCTCAGGAATTGTTGAAAGAACACTTTCCCAATTTGAAGATTGAGAAAGTGCCTGAACTTAAGACGAAGGAAGGGAATATGCTCTATCTCTGCCTTCCGAACTTGTTAGGCTCGAAGACGGCTGAATTGGCGTTTAACGAAAATTATCGCATGATGAATGTCGTACCGCTTACCAGCTCCTATAAGCAGAAGGTTGTGGCTGGCACCTTTGGCGCGATTATCTATCGCCCTCAGGCTATCGCAACCATGGTAGGTATCTAATCGACAGATTAGCACCTAATCATCTTTCTAAGGGATTCTCACCTTGTGTGGGAGTCCCTTTTTTTATTCAAGGAAAAAATCCCTATGCCACAAGACAAGAAACCCAACACCAAGACTACCACGCCGAAGAAAACCGCTAAGGCGGGTTCCACGCAGCAGTTAGGCGTGGTTAGCTCGACCTTTGACGAAAAGAACTCAGTGGTAGCAACAGAAGACACTATCGCGGTCGCCGTGTGTCTTGCGACTTCTCTCGCTTTTGATATTGACCTAGGCTCGACCACTAAGCGAGTCGTGTTCTATGGCTTGAATGAAAATCTGCGCGGCAAGGCTACTGGCGTTTTAGCTTTAGCTGGTAATGCCCTGTGCCAGTACATTCTCAAGAGTGACTGGGAAGCGATTAAACAACAGTATGGCTCTATGGACGTGTTCACTGGTATTAATGGCAATATCCCCTGTATCTATGAAGTGGGTGACGTTGCTGGCTTTAACAGTGCTAAGGCTAACAATGAACTGAAAGAAATGGATCATGGCCTCAGTCCTATCGACCCGAATAAGGAAAAAGATAAGGCTATTGAAGAGCATAAAGAAGAGCAGTAAGGAGATGGGGGAATGACCGAAGTCAAATTAGACTCCTCTGAATTTCGCGCTCGCTTCCCTGACTTTAAGGGAGTGAGTGACGAGACTCTGGAGGGGCTTTTTATCACTCTGGAGTCGATTTTAGGTGATGGTGAAGGTCATTTCCCTTATCGACCGAATCAAGCTAAGCACATTGTGTATTTAGCTCTAGCGCACTTAGTCGCTTCTCATCAAAATGCAACCTCTGCTATTGGGGCTGGCGGTATCGTTAGCTCAGTCTCTCAGGGCAGCGTGAGTGCGAGTTATCAGCAATTGCCAGCCAATACAGCCAATGAGTATTTCTGGCTATCGACTTTGTACGGTAGAGAATTCTGGCTAGCTTCTGCTCCATATCGTAGAGTGCCTAAGCTCTACAACTTCAAAAAGCCTCACCCATATGGCTAAGGAGACGCTATGAGCGTTGAATTTGATAAGACTGGAGAGCAGCTAGCCCTTGAGCTACAGCAAGAGATTCTGCTTGATGATGAGTCTCCTAATCAGTCGATCATGATAGGGGTTAATGATCCCTATGTAGCTGAATACGCTACTTACCTTGAGTATGGCTGGGTGCAAGCAGTGACCACAAAACAGCGTGGCTATTTCTTGAAAAATTTTGACTATCCGCTAAAAGAAGGCTCAACTCTCTACAATCCGCCACGTCCATTTTTGCGCGGGACCCTGACTGCTAATGCCACTGACTGGGTGGAGTGCTTAAAAACCTATTTTGGCGATGGGCGCAGGGGATTAAAGAATGCCCTTATCTTTCTGGGCGAAAACGCTAGAGCAGACATTCAAGAGACTCTCAAGCGTGGAGGTACTAAAGAAGACACTTTTCCCTTGCGTTCTGAGATGACTCTCGCGCTGGCGGAAGCTGAGCAAATGAATCACGCCACTGACGGTAGTGGTTTTGGCAATAGAGCAGAAGCGGGGGTTAAGTCGACTCGACTCTTAAACAGTATTGTGTACTGGTTCGATGAGGAGGGCTAATGACCTATAACTTACACGCAATGGTCAGAGGAATGATTCAAGCAGTCAACCCTGACCAAACAGTGACGCTTTATCGCTCGCTCTCTATGGCTGATGATTACCGTACTGACGATGAGGGGCGACCTGTGCAGAGTTTCGAGACTGTCGCAGGGGTATCAGCCAATATTCAGTCAGAAAGTCCTACTGCGCTTTATTTCGCGGATCATCTACCGCGAGAGAGTGTGACCAGAAAAGCTTATTTGTACGCTAATGAAGACTGGCTCAACAAGCCCTTTACTGGACTGAGAGCTTTTGCCAGAGGCGGTGATTTTGTCCAAATGGCTGATGGTACTCTTTGGTTCATTGATAGCGTGATGGAAGACTTCAGCCACGTGGGCTGGGTGAGTGTGAGGTTAGTTCTCCAAATTGAGGTCCCTCAAGCGCTTTCTGACTACCTAGCGACACAGAATAAGGAGGCTTGATGGATTTCTCATTAGACAGTGTGCCGTCTATCTATAAGGCGTTAAAAGCCTTTGAGGCTGATCTTCTGCAGTCCTTTGTTAAGCCTAATCACATTCTCATGGGTGACTCTGTAGGGAGCTTACCCCCAAAGACAAAGAATTATGTGGTTAACACAATTTTGTGGCAACAGCAAAATGGGACTGGCTCAGAAAACTTTAGCCCCAAGACTGGCAGGGTCAATATAGATCGATACTACCAAGTGACGGTACAGATTGATTGTTACGCGAGCGATAGCGAAATAGCCAGAAAGATGGCTACAGTCCTATCGAGTGTGGCTAATACCCAGTTTGCCACTGAGTACCTCAACGCCTTTGGAGTCGTTATCCATTACAGCGAAATGCCAAAGAATACGACTATTCAAGGGGAAGACACTCAGCCACTTTGTCGGTGGTCAGTCACCTTTGATATGGGCTACTGGCAGAAGATGAGTATTGCAACACAAGGAATCGATTCAATTGTGATTGACAAGATTATTAATGTTGACCTACTCGACCAAGACAAGGGATAAACACTATCGCTTGCAACATTATCAACTTACAGCGCATTAAGGCAACGGAGCCTCAGTGCGCTTTTTCTTTTTTGGAGAAGGCTAAAAATGGCTATTTCAGCTTCCTATATCGTTAAAGTCACTCCGCGAGTGATTAGTGGCGGTGGCAATGACCTAGAGACTAATGGCTTATTGCTCACCAACAACGCCGAAAAATTCCCTGAAGGCGCTCCTAAAGCGCGAGTCTTTGTGAGCGCCGCTGATGTCGCTGCGACCTTTGGCGATACAGCTGATGAAACTAAGTTCGCCCAACAGTATTTTATGGGGGAGAACAATCAGCAGAAAATCCCAACAGCTCTCGTTATTGGTTACTTTGATAACGTGGAAGCAAAAGTAGTGACCAACATGAAGGATATCACCAAGGTCACGCAAAACTTTGTGATGTTTACTACCCTCCAGAAGGTCAAAGATATTGGCACGGCTCGCGCTCTTGCTGAATGGGCTTCTAGTGGTGGTGAAGAGTATATCTATGTGTGCTGGGACGACTCTCAGGCTACTTTGAACAATAAGACTAAGGGGACGACTCTTTTAGGTCAGCTCTCCACTGGCGCTGATTATTCTTGTTTAGCTACCGTTTTTGGCGGTTATGCAGACGCTGCCTTTGCTTTGGGTATTGGAGCCTCAATCAACTGGAATCTTGCTTCTGGCCTCAAAACGTGGTTTGGCAAGTCGACCCGCAACCTTAGCCCCAAGATCACTAATGAGTCGGACGCTAAGGAGCTTGACGATATTCGCACGAATTATTTCGGTGAGTTTGCTACTCGCAATGAAGGTTTCAAGATGTTCTATCGTGGCGCTCTTGTGAGTAAGCGATACGGCTTTATCGATACGCTTATTGGGGCAATCTGGTTGCGAAACGCAATTCAGCTCGCTTGTATGTCTGGGCTGACCTCAATTAATCGTGCGCCAAACAATCCTGTCGGTGAGGCTTATATTCGTGCATGGATTGGTGATCCTATTGCTAAAGCTAAAAAGTGTGGGATTATCGACAGCTCTGTGACTCTCTCTAATGCGCAGCAGACACAACTCCTCAACGAGACGACTGATCAGGATATTGTGAACGCTATTTTCACTAATGGTTATTGGCTGGGCGTAACTCAGGCAACGCCTAACGAGCGCGCTGACCGAAAACCCGCAACAGTTCAGCTCTATTACTCCTATGCTGGCGCGATTCAGTGTCTTGATGTGGCCGCCACTACCTTGACCTAATTGGAACACTAGCCAGTATTAGCACGGTGAATAGCCGTGCTTTTTTCTTTTGGAGAATATGAATTATGTACGATAAAGACATTACCTCAAAAAATGCGATTCTGATTTTGCAGTGTGATGAAATCTATCCCTCTGGCGTCCAGTTGGATCACTTCAATATGGATCGAATCATGTCGGTGGAAGCTCGCACAGTGTTGGAAGCTCGCGCTTCTGTGGACGGTAAATTAGCCCTAGGGGTGATCTATACGCCGCCCAAGTTGACCATCGCTGCCGAACCTTGCGGAAAAGCCTATGCTGCCTTATCCAACATTGTTAAGGCGCAGACTCAGAATGATAAGCCCTTCGCAGTGAATCTCACTATCTCGATTCCTTCCCAGAATATCACCTACTCGTTTAAAAACGGTGGTGTGACAGCGGGTAACGCGAATCTCTCTCTAGGCAAAACGGTTGACTCGACCACGTTCTCGCTTATCTTTGAATCGGTTGAGGAGAGCTAATCAATGGCTATTAAGACTAAAGAAATCAAGCTGATTGACGGTACTGATGAGCAGGGGAAGCCGATTGAGACGACTTTCATCATTACGCAAATGAGCGCAGTCGCAGCTGATGAATGGACTGACCGAGCAGCTTTGATTTTGGGTAAGGCTTCCGCAGAGGAGCTTTTTAATTCCTTCAAGGTTGACGGTGACGCAGAGCGCGGAAAAGCCCTCGTGGCCTCAATTTTCAATATCGAGTATGAGAAGGCTAAACCCTTGTTTGACCAGTTGCTTGAATGTTGCGAAATCAAGGTAGGGGATACCCGCTTCCCAGTGTTGAGTAACTTAGACATGATCAATAGCCCTGTGACGTTAAAGCGCCTCAAGATTGAATCATTCAAGTTTGTCTATAGTTTTTTCAGCGGTGGCGGCCTCTTAAACTCCCTCGGGGTGTCGAGTTTTCTCACGACTGCGGACAAATAGAAGGAATAGCCCAGTACGCTAACGTAACTCCTGTATGTGGCAGGGTGGCAGCCTCGGGGTTAGCATCTTACGCTGAATTGTGTACGGTGCTAACCCTTGAGGACGCTTATAAGCTAATTGAGATATTAAGAGTTAAGCAGTATCACGAGTGGCTAGCCAATAAAGTCTCTCAAGAAAAAATGGAGAACCAACAATGAGCGGTGACTCGATAAAAACATTAAGCGTACAAGTTAACGTTAACGCTTCTCCTTTGCTTAACTTTTTCCAGACTGTTGGTCAGCAGGTCAACAATCTGGAGAAGAGCTTAAGAGAAGCTAATTTGCCTATTGAAGAAATTTCAGAGAAAGTAGGCAAAATGAGCCTTGCTGCTGGGCATGTGTCGAAAGAAGTCGCCGATACGATTATTCATCATGGGACATCAGCACAAAAGGCAGCGCTCATTACTGGGCGTGGGCTTGATGAGTTGCAAGGTGTCGCAGTCAAAACGGCTGGTACCTTCCTTGACCTAGGAAAGAGTATCGCTAGCGCATTTAAGCCCTCTAATATGATTGCCAAACTCAAGACTAATCTCTTGGGACTTGCGGCACCTATCGCTGGTGCTATGGCAGTCAGACAGCTTTTTAGCTCTTATACCAGTGAAGGGGAGCGATTAATTAACCTCTCTGAAAAAATTGGGGTAAGTGTTGAAAAGCTCGATATGTGGGGCAAGGCTAATCGCGATGCTGGCGGGTCCGCTCAAGCCTTCCAGAGCGCTCTCGAAAACTGGACTAAAAACGGTTACCGTACCGCTGAGAGTTTTTTCTCTCTGGGTGACAAAATCGCAGGTATGAGCGACAGACAAGCGAGACGTTACCTACAAAATATTTACGGTATTAGTGAGGAAGCGTCCAAAGTCTTTGTCAAGAACAAAGAGAACGCAAAGGCAATGGCTGAGTCTTACAAAGACGTAGCGATGACCAAAGAGCAAGCTGAACAAGCGCACGAGTTTAATCTAACGTGGGCTAAGTTCACTGACGCAGTCAAGGCAGGAGCTAACCAGATTCTTGTTTTAGTTGTGCCAGTACTCCAAAAGTTCGTCTCTATCTTCACTGGGGTTATTTCGGCTATCAGGAAACATATAGGGGTGGTTAAAGCGTTCTTTGCTGGCTTAGGCGCGCTTCTGGCAGTGAAGTTTGTCTCTGACATTGTTTTGGCAGTCAAGGCAATGGGTGGGCTTACAGCTGCCTTTAGAGTGGCTACCACAGCAGCTAAGACTTTTTCAGCGTGGGCAATGGCTAACCCATTAGGGTTGGTAGTGGCAGCAATTGCGCTTATTGTCGCTGCGCTTGATGACCTCTACACCTTTGCCAATGGAGGAGTGTCCGTCTTTGAAAATATTGTGCGCAAAATCGGGGGCTTTTTCGGGCTGACTGAAGAAGGCTTAGAAGAGTTGCGCGTTGCCGTCAAAGGATTCTTTGACTGGGTATTCAGTCTGCCAAAGAAGGCGCTAGAAGTGTTTAGAGGCTTTTTCTTAGCCCTAGGCGCTCTTCTGGATGGTGACTTTCATAAGTTACTGGAGGTCTTAGGCTTTAACGCTGATCAGGTGTTTAAGACTGTGGGAGACGCGTTTAGTAAATGGATCAAAGAACCGATTACTACTGCTATAGCCCTTATCAAGGAAAAGTGGGAAGCCTTTATCGCTCCCTTCACTGACCAGATTAACAAGGTCAAAAATTTCTTTGGTATCGATAGCACCAAGACTGATAAGCCACACTACGGCTTATCTAATTTGGAAATAGGGGATTATGAGGCTATCTCTGGTGGCTCGCTTGAGGCCGCAGGGGTAGTGTCTAGAGTCCAGTCCAATAGCACTATGAGCAGCGTGAATAACCAGTCTGAAATCAACATCACTAACAATATCCAAACTAGCGATGACCCAGAAGCCATTGCCGGGGCTATTGGTCAGAGTTTTAATTCTGCCAGCGCCCAGAGTCGTGGGCTTATTGGTAACGCGAATAGCGGCGTTGTTATGAAGGGGTAATCATGAAAGATAAGGAATCTGTGTTTGCCATTCTAGACAGCAAGGACAAGTTAATTTGCCACTATGAAGGGTTAGACGATTTCAGTATCTCTGTTTCTGCCAATATCCCTACGGAGCCTCAAGAAGGGGGTACTCTCATGAGTTACGACAAAGTGAGAAACCCCCAAGAGGTCAGTGTGAGCTTGATTTTCGGCGGGAATATTCAGAAGCAAATTAAGGGGCTGCGGGTCCTTGAGCAACGCATTAATAGTACTGAGCTTTTTTGCGTGATCACGCCAGCTGCGCTCTATAAGAACATGGCGCTAGTGGGCCTCTCAATGAATCGCTCTAATCGGTCAGGAGGCAACTTATTAGTAGTCGACTGTACTTTTCAGGAAGTACTGAGCGCGAATCTTAAGCGTGGCAAATTCAAGGCTACAAACAAGAAGAAAACGAGTAGCGATAAAGTCGACACTGGTCAACAGCCAAATTCATTTTTGGCTGATTTGACTGGCGCGAGCAAGGGACCCGCGCTCTCTTCTCGAAAAGAAAACGAAATGAAGCGCAAGGCTAAGGAGAGCAACAATGGACGAAGAGAAATCAACGTTAATCAAAGTGTCGACTATTCAGACTCTTAATTATCCTTCCTTCTCTTTCAGTATCGTGCTTGATGACCAAATGTGTGTGATCGATGTCGAGCAAAAAGGCTCAGGGCTATATGTGAGCTTAATGTGCGATAAAGTCACAGTCTTCAGTGGTGTTTTGGCTGATAACTTAACGCCGTTGCCACCTTTTAGCTCCAAAGACTTCAAGGGGAAACTCTTCTTTGTCGACACTATGGGAGAGCTTCCTCCAGAGGTTGAGGGCTTAGGTGAGCGCTGGCAGCTTTACTACTGTCGAGAGACTTAATGAGGAATCAGGGCAATGGCTCAAACATTTAATAAAAAATCAATCCGCGTGACCATAACGACACAGAAGGGAGAAACCTTTGTGTTGGAAGATTTCGCTATTGATTGTTCCATTCAAAAAAATGGAGGGGTTGAGCTGAGTAAGTCTAAGGTCAATATTTATGGGCTGAAACTGGAGACCATGCAGCGCTTAGTCTGGACGCAGTACCGAAACCGCACATTAGCCTATAACCGTATCACGGTTGAGGCCAAAGAAGGCAATAGTGCCTATTCAATGGTTTTTAAGGGAGAGATTCTCTTCTGTGTCGCTGACTTTAATGGGGCTTCTCCAGTCCTCAAAATTGAGGCCACAACAGCTGCGCTAGGAAAATTAATTCCTGATGATCCTATTTCGGTAGAGGGTAGTCAGTCTGCTGCTAGCCTGATTGAGTCTTTGGCTAAGAAGGCTAATTTGACCTTTACTAATGAGGGTGTGACTGCTCAGGTCAGTGACACTACTTTGAGTGGTGACCCAGTAACTAAAATGCAGTCTATTGCGCGACAAGTAGGCGCAGAGCTGCTGATTGAAGATCAGCATGTAACGTTACTACCGAAAAACAAGCCTAAAGAAAACGTGGGTGGCGGTTCGCCAGTAGTCGACAAAGACTCAGGGCTTATAGGCTATCCCACACTCACGAATACTGGGGTTAATTGCACTTGCTACTATCGACCAGATATTAGGTTAGGTAGCTCAGTAACCGTGAAAACCATTGTTCCTATGGCTTCTGGGACGTGGCTAGTGACTCAGGTCAGTCACGAATTATCCGCGAATAACCCGAAAAAATCAGCGTGGAAAACTTCATTCACTGGGACATGGTGGGTATAAATGGCAGATAAAGAAGTTATCACTCCTGCGAGTAGCTTTAGTGAGCAAGGCTCAATCAACGCTTTAGAGTTTTTTGTGCGCTCGATGATTAACGGTATTGTGAATACTGCTATTCCTGTTAGAGTCGACTCGATAGAGCGACCTGCAGAAGGTGGAGGCGCTGCGTACCTTAAGGCTACTCCCCTTATTCAGCAGCGTAACGCAGCAGGGGACGCACTCCCCTGTGTACCTATTCCTAGACTGCGTTGGTTTAGATTACAGCACGGTACAGCAGCAATTATCTGTGACCCGAAAGTAGGGGATATAGGCTTAGCTGTGGTGGCTCATCAAGACGTCTCCAATTTGGACGGCGGCAGTGAGCCACAACCGCCTAATTCCTTCCGTACATTTGACCTCTCTGACGGTTTTTATATCGGTGGTTTTTGGGGCAGTACGCCTAAAACCTTTATCCGTATTGAAGACTCTGGAGACGTGACGATAACGGCGCCTCAAACAGTCACGGTCAACACCAAGAACGCCACGGTAAACGCTAGTGTGGCTACCGTGATCAATACCCCCAAGACTACTATCACAGGGGATACCTACATAGATAAAACGCTTAACGTTATTGGGCGTATTACTGGGGCTGGCGGTATCACGGTTTCTGGTGGAAATGGCGGGTCCTCAGTGAGAGGTAATTTTAAGCTTGAGGGGTCAATGAGTGCTACTGGCGACGTTGTGGCAGGTGGTAAGAGTCTAATGAAACACACCCACAAGGGAGACAGTGGTGGCAATACTGGAGTACCAAACTAATGACACATACAGCTTTTACACTTGCGCTTAATGACTCTTGGGACATTGACCTTGATGAGGGCGGAAACCTTAAGCTCTATCGCGATAAAAAAGCCGTTTTGCAGAATGTCGCTAATGAGTGTCGACTCTTCAAGCATGACGCCTATTTTCGCTATGAAGAGGGCATTGACTGGGGAGCTGATCAGCTAGGCAAAAAAGCTAGAGAGATTCTTGTGGTCAGTCGACTGAGAGAAGCTGCCGAGCTAGTGGACGATGTCGAGTCTGTCGACAGTGTTGAGCTTGATGAGTTTAACCCTGATACAAGGACCCTCAAAGGGACAATTACCGTGACCACAAAATGGGGGAAAGATGAAAAAGTTAGAGTTTAATGAACTGGTAGGGGTTAAGCTCCCTAGCACCTCAGAAATACGTGCTGACCTAGAGCAAGAGATTAAAAACGCTTTTCGAGTCAGAGATAGTGACCCAGAAGCTAACACCGATCCCAGTACGCCACTAGGTCAAATTATCGACATTGTTGTGGCTGAGATTGAATCAAAGAACGCCCAATTAGCCTACTTAACTAACCAAAATAACCCCGATACTGCACGGGGTATTTTTTTAGATGGTCATAGCGCGCTTTACTTCCTTCAGCGCAAAAAGTCAGAATCCTCTGTAGTTTCTTGTGTCTGCACTGGTCAGGCTGGCACCTATATCCCCTATGGCGTTTTAGTCAAAGACATTGATGGAAAGTCCTTTAGACACAATGTTGTGGACGGTGTGACTATCGGGGACTCTGGGAGCGTGACCACTACTTTTGTTTCTGTCGATCATGGGGCTATTGATGTTCGTCCAAACACGATTAATAAGATTGTGACGGTTGTGGCTGGCTGGCAGAGTGTGAATAATCCTGTCGCTGGCGTGGTAGGGCGTGAGCGAGAAACTGATAGCGAATTGCGCTCTCGACTTGAGGAAAGTGTGGCTATTAATGGGGTTGGCAACGTCCAGTCTCTTGTGGCAGAACTGAAAAACATCTCAGGGGTAATTGACGCAGTGGCGCAGGAAAACATTAGTAATAAGCCACAGACTTATTACGGTATCACGCTAGAGCCTCACTCTGTGGGCGTCTCTGTTTTCGGTGGCGATGATGCCACCATTGCTAAAGCGATTAAAGAGAAAAAAGCCATGGGTTGTGATACCAGCGGATCATATACCGTTAGCTTCTCGACTGATAACAACGGTGAAGGACGGTATGAATACAAAATTACGCGGCCTCAGCCTGTCGCAGTCGCTATGCGTATCACCTTCTTTGCTTCCAGTATGGACGCCTTAACTCAATCCTCAGTTAAGCGTGCAGTGATCAATGATTTTCTAGGTCAGGGCGGAAATAAGCGCGTGAGTTTCGCAGAGACTCTTTATTCCTCTCGATTCTATTCAGTGATTCAGCAGGTAACGGCAGTCCCTGTGGGAAGTATTGAAGTAAAGGTAGGCAACGGTGATTTTGAACGAAGAGTGATCATTAACGCTGACCAACAGCCCACAATCACGGAATCTGATATCACCTTCACTTTTGCAGGGGCTTAATCATGGTTGAGAGTTACCAGACATGGGAAAACCTCAAGGCGGTATCGGACTTGAGGGGGATGGCAAACGTTCGTAGTTTCGCGAGCGACGCTATCCAATCTCAATACGCCGCGAGTAAACGACTAACACGTTTAGCTAGAGTGATTCAAAAGGCGATCGACCCGAGCGAGGAAATCCAATATATTGCGGAGAACGTTGTGAACCCCTATAAGGCGAAAGGCGTGTTCTTAGACTGGATCGGTAAGCGAGTAGGGATTAGCCGAGAGGTTGTTATCGATGGTGTTAAGCGAACGATAGATGATGAATCGTTTCGATTTCTCATTTTCTATAAGTGCGCGTCCAATATTTCCGATTCCTCCATTGCCACGATGAACCGCTTGCTCACGCAATTGCTAGGGTTTCCCGTCTACGTCGTTGACAATCAGGACATGACGATTAGTGTGCGTGTCCTAGGCGTCCCAGACGAAATCAAGCGGCAGATTTTGATTAGCTACGGGCTTCTCACAAGAGCGTGTGGCGTGGGTTGGAATCTCATTATTTTCAATCCAGCCGACAAGATCTTCGGCTTTAACGGCTCGAAGCTCCATACATTTAATCAAGGCACTTTCAACAACGCAAATAAGGTGACAGGTCAATGAGTACGAAATATCCTCAGTATTTTTTCCCTGAAGTGCTATGCGCACAAGGGGATTTCACCCTTCCTCCTTTAGAACCACGCCTCGAAAATTCGGGGCGTTTTTCTATTAAGTATGGTTTTGGGAAAGAAACCGAGAAGCCGATTACAGAAAACGGCATTCCACCGTATCGAGATGATTTCAACGGCGTTTTTAATGCGTTGAGCCAGCACATTGTGTGGCTTCAACGTGGCGGGGTCTACAACTACTCCACGGCTATGGACTACGAAGTGGGCAATGAGATCAACCACAACGGCAAAAAGTGGCGTTGTGCGAAGGAAAACGGTGCAGGGTCGAGCGTGATTGTGCCGGGGACTAATAAAGCCTATTGGCGTGAGGTTAATGGCAACCGTATTAATGGGGAGGTCGTTTCTTTTGTGAATTGTCGCATAGGTGGTTCGGACGGTCGTCGCTTAATTCCTTGGGGCGAAACAGAAGCGCTTGAAAATTGGATCTTCTGCGATGGTGGCACTGATGGGCGCGGTGGTCGTGTGCCAGATCTTCGTAACCGTTGTGCTGTTGGCTCAACATCCGCCAACAGTGGGGCGCTCGGCGGCGGGGTTTCGTTTACCACGTCTACCAATCCCGTTGGTGAAGTCGTTTTGATGGCGGGGAGTATGGAAGACCCGCACGGCGAATTTGTCTCTTTGCAGGCTCCAATTAACTTGTCCGCGGGTAACTACCCCGACGCGTATCGCGTGCTTGGGAAATATTGGGGCGGGGCTGGGCGAACCCCAGATCTTCGCGGGCGCTACGTCAAGATGAGCGGAGAAAGCGGTAATGGGGAGGATCGTTTGGGCTACTTAGGCAACGCAGGGCTTCCGAACATTACGGGGCAGTTTACCGCGTCGCCGGGCGGGTATCCAGCCCAGCGCTTCGGCACGGGGGCATTTAACGGTGACGTGAAATACAACGCAGGGCTACGTCAAGGGAATTCGGACGACTGGGGAACGACTTATGACTTTAACGCTGCACGCTCCAGTGGGATCTATGGCGCCTCCAATACGGTAACGCCTAAACATGCGGTTTTGAACGCTTATTTGCGTGTCAAGAAGTCGGTTGTCGCATCGAATACCGCGACGACAACGACCACGTATTCGTTGGCGTTCTTCGTCAAAATCCCTGATTAAGAGGAATGAAGATGGCAGAAAAGTTTAGTTTTGAATACGTCACCACGGCGACGGGGGAAATTAATGGGGAATCTTTCATCACGCAGACGGAAGATGCCATTAATGACCTCGGCGTGCGAGTGTACAACTTTAATGAGAACGTGAAGGAGACCAAGGTTCTGAGCCGTGAGGTATTGGAACAAGTTTCTCGCACGGAACGCGTCGCCAATAACGCGGCAGAAATGGCGACCAAGGCCTCGCAAGACGTTAACACCATGCAGGAGACCTTCACGCAGTGGGGTTCGCTCATTGGGGAAACAAACTCCAATAGCTCCCAGAGTTTAACGATTGCAAAAAACGCCAAAGAAGAAAGTGCCAACGCGCTCGTCGTCGCAACAGAGGCAAAGAGCTTGGCGCAAACCGCCAAAGCTGATGCAGAGTCCGCGAGTATTGGCGCAAGTAAGAGTGCAACGAAAGCAGAAGCTTCGGAAAAGCTCGCTCGAGAAGCGAAAGCGCTAGCGGAAGAAAGTCGAAAATTCGCAGAATCTGCGCAAAAGAATGCAGAGACAGCAGGTGTCAAGACGGTGCGCTATGTCGCGCAGGAATTAACCGACGATGAGAAAGCGATGGCGCGCGTCAACATTGACGCCGCGCAGGGTGACTCCGAGGGGGTGTTCGTTCCAACCTCTGAGGACGCGGATGATTCTGGCGTGGACGGAAAATTGCGCTTTTATACGCCCGAGAACGTTCTACAGGTACATACGGGTAACGAGTGGAAATCGCTCTTTCAATATTCTGGCGCTCTCGATCTCGTGACCTTGGGAGAAAAGCAAACGATTCGCGAAGAAAAGACCTTCTCCAAAGGAATCGTCACAACGGGTATCTGGGGCGGGTCGACAAGTGAAGGCGGCGTTGAATCAGGAAATCTTTACCTGAACGTCCCTCGTGGAGAGAATGCCACTTACGAACACAAGGTTTACCTTGGCGGTACGGATGAGGGTGCGGAAGCGGTACGCAAGGACATGTTGGTGGGTTACGCGACGAAAACGGAAGTAGCCAACACGTATCTGACAAAGAGTGCTGCAACAAATACCTATGCCACTAAGGACCTTGTGAACAAGGAGTGGGGTGCTCGGACGACGCAAGCAGAGGGCGCGATCAAAGCGCTTCAGGATAGCGCGGCAGCATTCCCAGCGACTTACGCGACGAAGAGTGAGGTTTCTGCGGTTGACGGTAAGTTCATTGATTACGCCAAAAAGACAGAGGTAGAGAGTACCTATGCCACCAAAGCTGAGCTCAAAGAGGTTAGTGCTAATGCAGGCAGTGGCGGAGATGTGGATTTGAGCGGTTATGTCTCGAAAGAAGACTTAACAACGAAGCTTGGAGACTATGCCAAGACAGCAGACTTGGCGGCGAAGGCTGACAAAGTGGCGAATGACGCTGACCATGCGAAGTTCAATACGGCTCTTGCAACGCTCAAAGCTGAGGATTCTGCGATTAAGACCTCGCTTGGAGACTATGCCAAGACAGCAGATGTGGATTCTAAGCTGAAAGGGTACGCAACTAAGGCAGATGTTGCGGCTTCTGCAAGCCAAGGAAAGTTCATCAAGGCAAACGGAGACCGTGGGCAGATTGGTGGGTACTCTACGCAACACGTTAGTGGATCTTCGTTCTCTAAGCCGTTCGTTGTTACAGTTGAATCCCCAGATGACTTATGTGTGGGTGCAATGGCACGCAGCACGATCAAGTTTGTTGCTGGGGAGGAAGATCAAGTGGCTACTAAGGTTGTACACGTGCAATCTCACCGTACAAGCGGATGCGCAATCACGTGGGAAGGGTGCGTTTGGGCTAGCGGATCTGCTCCAGTTTTCGGCAATCCAAGTGCGGACTTAATTGTGGTAGCGCGGTTTTCCGCTGGCAAAGTGTATGCGTCTGTTTTCCAGAACTCTCAAGGGTAATTTCATATGAAAGCTTATAAGTATGATGAGCAAGTCTTCAATTCTGAATGGGAATTGAGAGAACATCTCTCTGATGTTAGCTTCCCATATTTAACTGATGAGAACGAGCAAGAAATCTGCACTCTTCTTGGTGTGGAAATTGTCAACTTGCCTGACCCAGAACTGACCGAAGAAGAACGCTTGTCCGTGCGAAAGCTTGCCCGCTCTCGCGCAGTGAACGCCATCATCGTTGAGGTGGACGGCATGAAGTTTGACGGGGATGAAGTTGCTCAAGGGCGTATGGCTCGTGCTCTCAAGGTTGCCGAGCTCAACAACATGGACAAAACGGCTTGGGTCTTAGCTGATAACACTGTGGTGGAAGTCACCAAGAAACAGCTTGAAGAAGCCCTCACCAAGGCAATGCTTCAGCAAGCCACTCTTTGGACGAAGCCTTATGAGGATTCTGACAATGAAGCACCCTGATGCGATTCAAGTTCTTTTAGCCATTGACCAACTGGCAAACACTCTAATCGGTGGCTACGCTGATGAGTCGCTTTCTTCACACGCGTGGCGCATGCATGCACGTGGGAAAACTAACGTTTGGCGGTGGCTCATTGATCACCTTTTCTTCTGGCAAAAAGAGCATTGCTACCACGCGTACTTGTCTGAGAAAGAGCGTACTCAGTTACCGCCAGAGTTTCGAGGAGAAGGAAATGCTTAATCAAGGCATGATGCTTATGAAGGGCGGGAACGCTTACCCTAAAAATCGTCCAATACCTCGGAATCAATTTGTGTTGGCGGATTTTCGCGTTTATAGCGAGACTTTTGAATTTTCATGGTTTGGGACAGTGCAAGGAACTAACTATGAACAGCCTATTAACGGCATGGGTAATTCGGGTGTGGTTGGTTTTACGGCGGAGGACGCCGGGCCTAAAATATGGGTAGCCTGTCTAGAAAAAAAAGCAGTAATCTGTTTCAAAAGGGAGGGCGGGCCTTCAGCCAACAAAGTAGACTACGTAAGTTACGACCCAAACAGCCCATTACGTGGGTTGGAGGGCGATTTTCATCTATTTTTCACAGTCTTCGAACTAACGTCTTTCACAGTGGTTTAACCGTCTCTGTGTACAAAAGACCTGCAGGCTTCACTTGCAAAGGATTGATTTTATTAGTGAGAAAGTATGATTGAACCCCAAGAGTTAAAAGAGGTTCACGTATTTGGTTTATGCGTTGCATAGCAGGAATGATGAACTAAAGCAAGCAGAGCATCTCTTACGAGATGCTCTTTTTTTATCTATCGATTTTAGGAAAAGAAGAATGGTAACGCCAGAACAATGGAGCGAGATTAGAGATGTTGCCTTGTGCAGTACCTTTGCTGCGGTATCAGGTGCGCTCTCTTATCTCGTTAAAGTGAGAGAGGGACAAATGTTTAAATGGGGAGAATTCTTTTTGCACTTTGCAGTGAGTGCTTTAGCTGGCATTGTTGCCTACCACGTACTGCACTATTTGAATGTACCAGTCGACCTAGCTGGCGCTCTATGCGGTATTGCAGGGTGGAGTGGGACCCGCTTAATGCGAGTCCTTGAAATCATCATGCTCATGCGAGTCAGTGGCGGTAAAGACGATGTCATTGAAAAGGCTGACCAAAAGGAGAGCGAAAAATGACCAAAGAGAGGAAGCCATTCAGAGAGTGGGGGAGCGACTCGCTAGAGTTATCTAAGCAGCTAATAGCTGAATTTGAGGGCTTCCGCGCCCATGCTTATAAGTGTCAAGCAGGTGTCTGGACTATTGGCTATGGTCACACAAAAGGAGTCAAAGAAGGCATGACCATTAGTGAAGATGAGGCGGAAAAATTACTGTGGGGCTACTGTGTACGCTTAAAAAACAGTATCGCTTCTCTCGTTACTGCTCCTGTCACTGAGGGGCAGTTTATCGCCTTGATGTCGTTTACTTACAACGTGGGCTTAGGGAATCTGCAGAAGTCGACCTTATTGAGGAAGCTTAACAAAGAGGATTATTCAGGAGCCTCAGAAGAGTTTTTCCGCTGGGTCAACGTTAAAGGCAAATTCTCTCAGGGGTTGTGGAATCGCAGAAAAGAAGAAAAGGCGCATTTTGAGGCCTAATGGTCAGACACAAAAGAAAACGCCAGCAAGAGGGGTACTTCTCGCTGGCGCCTTTGGAGGATGTTCTATGACCTTCTTCCCTTAATGTATCGAACGAAAGATACATATTTTCAGCAGGAAAGAAAATTAATGAACAATTGAATTTTATCACGGAATAGAGGGCTAGAGCGATGTTTCTGACCAAAGAGCGAGTGATTTTGGCGGTAGCGGTGAGCGTGGTTTTTGGTACTGGATACTGGCTAGGCGTGACCTTAACGACTAACGATTATGAGCGACAGATTCAAGCGCGAGAAATTGAGGTACTGCAAGCACAGAAGGAAGAGAGGAGACGACATAATGAAAAACTTATTGAAGCGACTAATCTATTGCGTGACGAGCTTAACCAGTCAAATGATCTTGCTCGCGCTCGTGGTGCTGATATTGAACGGCTGCGCAACGCCAATAAACGACTACAAGGAAGAATTGAAGCCAGTCCCGCAAGCGCTGACCGAGAAGCACTTGCCCGATGCTCACAACTACTCTCAGAAGGTGCAGGACTGGTTACAGAGGGTGAAAGACTTTTACTCAAGCATGGAGCAGAACACGACTCATTGATAAGGATAGAGAAATGGCAATAACTTTGTTACTTTTTGGGCTAGCTCCAATTGCGCTAGGGCTGGGCTACCTTGCCTACTGTGCCTACACAGCGACATTGAAGGTCAGAGCAGTGGAGAAAATACTAGATAAGTTTATGTTTGTGGTCACTGAAGAGGAGAAGGTGACGGTCACAAAAGCCCTTGAGGAAATAGTGCAGGGAAAGTAAAATAGATAAACAGAGAAAGAAAGTTGAGTCCTAGGGGGGAGCGGAAACGCCCCCCTTCTTTTTTGCCTACTGTGGGAGAATATGTGGGAACAAAAAAATATACCTACTAAAAGCACTGAAAACAAAGGAAGTATTTATCTTTTCTACTGAGAATCCTGTAGTTTAGTTCCCACACGAGCACAAAAACAGCTAGCCCATTTTCGCTCAGAATAGTGCTTTAAATTTTCAGGATTTCCTTCTCTTCTCTAGAAGAGAGACGAAGTGAAGTCGTGAGGAGAAAAGAGAGAAAAGTCTAGAGGATGGGGCAATAAACCCTTTTCCCTAGGTGATAACCCTAGGACTTAAGAGAATCTTATGAAGCGAAAATTCATGCTAAACTGCAAAAGTTTATGCGCCGATTTGTGATTTTTTCTCCCTCGTTAAAACACAGTGGCTAGGTTGTTTAGGAGCTTAAAAAATGTACTTTCCGTCTTGGAAGTTAAAGCAGCAAGGTAGCGTGATCGCCCCGGACGAACGCTTACCGATGGGACAGACCATTGCAATGGGTATGCAGCACGTCGTAGCAATGTTTGGTTCTACCGTATTGGCACCGCTTTTAATGGGTTTCGATCCAAATATGGCAGTTTTAATGAGTGGCATTGGGACACTCATTTTTTTTGCCGTTGTAGGTGGACACGTTCCGAGTTATCTCGGTAGTTCGTTTGCTTTTATCGGTGTGGTGATTGCCGCTACAGGGTACGTTGCTGGTTCGGGTATGAACACGAACATGAGCGTGGCACTGGGTGGCATTATTATTTGCGGTCTAGTGTATGCGCTAGTGGGCTTAATCGTCATGCTCACGGGTGTGAAGTGGATTGAACGCTTGATGCCACCAGCCGTGACGGGTGCTGTGGTGGCCGTGATCGGCTTGAACTTGGCCCGCACCGCTGTGGCAAGCGTCGGGGAATCCGACTTCAACCACTGGATGGGTCTTTTGACGGTGCTCTGCGTGGGCGGTGTGGCTGTCTACACGCGTGGCTTCATTCAGAAGCTTTTGATTTTGGTCGGCTTGGCCTTGGCTTACTTCATCTACGCCATCCTCGCTAACGGATTAGGGATCGGCACGCCGATTGACTTCTCCAAGATCGCTAACGCTGACTGGTTCGGTATTCCGCACGTTGTGACGCCAACCTTTGACTTCAACGTCACGATGTTGATCGTGCCGGTGGTGATCATTTTGGTGGCAGAAAACTTGGGCCACGTTAAGGCCGTGACAGCCATGACGGGTCGCAACCTTGACCCCTACATGGGTCGTGCCTTCTTGGGTGACGGTATTGCAACGATGGTCTCTGGCTCCTTCGGGGGTACGGGTGTGACGACCTACGGGGAAAACATTGGGGTGATGGCCGCTACGCGCGTCTACTCCACGTTGCTCTTCCCGGTGGCTGCTATCCTCGCCATCATCCTTGGCTTCTCGCCGAAGTTTGGTGCCTTGATTCTCACGATTCCGCAGCCTGTGTTGGGCGGCTGCTCCATCGTGGTCTTCGGTTTGATCGCTGTGGCGGGCGCTCGCGTCTGGGTGGTCAATAACGTTGACTTTGGTAACTCCCGCAACTTGATTGTGGCTGCCGTGACCCTCATCTTGGGTGCTGGTGACTTCACGCTTAACCTCGGTTTCTTCCAGTTGGGCGGCATTGGGACGGCAACCTTCGGGGCTATCCTCTTGAATGCAGGAATGCAGATGGGTGAAGAACCTGAACACAAGGAAGCCGCTGAAGTCGATATGACGCACTCCAACACGAAGAATAACTAAAAAGCCTTCTGCCAAAAACACAGTAAGCCACTCAAAGCCTTGAATTGAGACGCTTTGAGTGGCTTTTTTCTGCTCGCAAAATCCCTGGCAAAACTTTGTTACGGGTGATTCTTAGAAAGTGGGTCTAATTCTTCTTTCAAGAGGAAAAACAGATTATTGACACACTAGAGAAGGCACTTTGTGTCTGCCTGTTGGAGTGCGCTTTTTTCTAGGAAAAGAATGATTAGAATATTCTTCATCTAAGAAAGATTAATTTTTGAGGACTTCTTCAAAATGACACAAAAACGCCTTCCTGTCCTCTTTGTAGGACATGGTTCTCCGATGTTGGCCTTGCAGGACAACGAATTGACGCAGAACTTTGCGAAAACGGGCGAGAAAATCCTCAGCACTTTTGGTCGTCCTAAAGCGATTTTGGTGATCTCGGCGCATTGGTATACCTCGGTTTCGCTCGTGAACGATTCGGAAAAGCCGAACAGGTCTACGACATGTACGGCATCCCCGATGAGCTCTATCAGATTAAGTATGAACCCGCTGGCTCTCCAGAAGTTGCCAAACGCTTGGAAGAGTTAGTAGGGGACGCCTTGAAGGTGGATAACACCTGGGGGATTGACCACGGGACGTGGACGGTTTTGCACCATATGTTCCCCAAAGCCGATATCCTGGTGCTCCAGCTTTCGATCAATGGTTACCTCTCGCCCGAAGAACACTATGCCTTAGGGCAGAAGTTAAACGTGCTTCGCAACGAAGGGGTCTTGATTATTGGTAGCGGCAATACCGTGCACAACCTCTGGCGCATTGAACGTGCAAACGCATCTGGCACGCCGATGGCTTTTGCCTGATCGTGTGGTCGATGCCGCTGAGGCTCGTCAGGACGATGTGGTGATCAATTACCCGAAGATTCCTTTCTCGAAGTATGCGGTCCCCACGCCAGAACACTATTTGCCGTTCCTTTACGCGTTGGGGGCTGCTGACAAGGATGAAAAGCCCTTGGTCTTCAATAACACCTGCACGTTGGGTTCCTTGGCAATGACCAGTTTCGCATTTGGTATGGACGCTTAAGAGAAGAGAAATACCGACACGAACGAAAAGGACGTTCTTTTGAGAGTAGTGTTAGCGCACCTCTTGAAAAAGGACGTCTTTTTTTGTGCCTTGAGATTAGAAAAAGTCCATTTTCCTTGAGGTTTTCCCGATGTTAGTTGGTGAAAAGTTGGTGATTTCGCTTGGAATAAGGCACAATAGAGAATACACGTTGTTACATGACCCCATGAGCGCATTTCGGTGAAGGAGATAGCCCGAGATGTGAAACCGAATAGGCGATAAGTGATATGAGAGGCGATATTGTCTTTGTGGACTTAGAGGTGAGTTCAGACCCAGAGCGACGAGAAATTCTCGACATGGGGGCTATTAAGGAAAATGAAGGAGAATTCCACAAGGTTTCCCTCAGTGAGTTGGGAGAATATATTTCTGACTGTCGCTTCATAGCAGGACATAACATTCTCAACCATGATCTAGTTTATCTAAAGGATAAAGTTCGAGAGGTTCTGAGCCTCAAGCCAATCGACACACTTTATTGGTCTCCACTCCTTTTCCCAGAAAAGCCATATCACCACCTCGTCAAAAATGACAAAATTGAGGTCACGAACCTCAACAACCCCGTTAATGACTGCAAAACGGCGGCCCAACTCTTTGACGACGAAATTAATGCCTTTGAAAGCTTGCCTGAGACCATGAAAGAGATCTTCTTTGGTCTTTTGAGTGAGAAAGTGCATTTTCAATATTTCTTCGAATACTTAGGGTACAAGACTGAAGTTGATAACCTCCAAGAGCTGATTGCTCAGACTTTTCATGGCCGTATCTGTGAAAATGCCCCGCTTGCTGAGCACATCAAGCGCTATCCTGCTGAACTAGCTTTTGTTCTGGCGCTGATCAATACCAATTCACTCGAATCTGACACGCCAGCGTGGGTTCGTAAAACCTTCCCGCAGGTCGTCCGTATTTTCCACGAACTCGTGAATTCTCCCTGTGATGGTTGTGCTTACTGTGAAAACACCTTTAACCCAGTTAGGGGACTGAAAAACTTTTTTGGCGAAGATAAAGAGTTTCGTGTTTTCGATGAAGGGTTCTCTCAAAAGGACCCCGTGGTTTCTGCTCTGCACAACGAGTCGATGTTAGTGGTCGTGCCAACTGGGGGCGGTAAGTCACTTATTTTCCAGCTACCAGCACTGATGGCTTCTAGAACAGTGCGAGGTCTGACGGTTGTGATATCTCCACTGCTTTCGCTGATGAAGGACCAAATTGACAACCTGAAAGCGAAAAATATCGATAACGCAGTGAGCATCAACAGCCTTTTAAGCCCCCTTCAGCGAGCAGAAGCGATTCGCCGAGTCGAAGAAGGGGAGGCTGCGCTACTTTATGTTTCCCCTGAATTTTTGCGCTCTAAGACCTTAGAAAGGTTATTGATGCGACGACAGGTCGTGCGTTTCGTGATTGACGAAGCACATTGTTTTTCCGCCTGGGGACAAGATTTCCGCGTGGATTATGCCTACATTGGTAAGTTTATTCGAGAAATTTCTGAGAAAAAGTGCCTTGAAAAACCCATTCCAGTTTCATGCTTCACTGCGACGGCTAAACAAAAAGTCATTTCCGATATTGGGGCCTACTTCCGAGACACATTAGGGCTAGAACTTAAAAAGTTCCTTTCCTCTTCAGAGCGCACAAACTTGCGCTATGAAGTCATTGGTGTGCATTCAGATAGCGAGAAAGACCAGGCGCTCCGAGATTTAGTGACAAGAAAACGCTGTCCAACCATTGTGTACGTTTCGCGTACGAAATTAGCTGAAGATTTGGCCGAGATGTTAAATAAGCACGGTGTCAAGGCCGCGGCTTTTCATGGAAAGATGGACTCAAAAGAGAAGCAGCAAAACCAAGATGAGTTTAAAGAGAATCTGATTCAGGTAATGGTTGCCACTTCTGCTTTCGGGATGGGTGTGGACAAAGAAGACGTGGGGATGGTGATCCACTACGATATTGCGGGTTCACTAGAAGACTATGTCCAGGAAGCAGGGCGAGCTGGGCGAAAGTCGGAAATTAAAGCGGACTGTTACGTTCTTTTTAACCCCACTGATTTAAGCAAACATTTCGCTTTGCTGCGCATGTCTCGCTTGACCGCAGAAGAAGTTGATCAAATCTGGCGTGCTATCAAAAGGATTACCAAAAAGCGCGATACCGTTTATTGTTCCGCGTTGGAGTTAGCCAGAAAAGCAGGTTGGACAGACGAGAATGACTCGATATTAGAAACTCGAGCTAAAACGGCAGTGACGGCCTTAGAAAAGGTCGGCTACATTGAGCGAGGAAAGAATTCAACACGCGTGTTCGCAGATAGCCTTTCTGTAGATAGCCAAATTGAAGCGGAAAAACGCATATCGAAAAATATGGGTTTGACGGCTAAACAGAAAGAAAACGCGGTTCGTGTCGCGCATTTTCTGGTGAGTGGGCGTAGCGTTAAATTAGCGCAGGGTGAGGATCCTGAAACCCGCGTGGATTATATTGCCGACAAGCTTGGTTTAGAGAAAAAAGAAGTCTTTGAAGCCATGGCTTCCCTTAAACAAAGCGGAGTGTTAGATAATCTGCAAGACATGACGGCAGAGATTCTTGAAGGCGATTCTTCGAGGTCTGCTTTCAACACCTTGAAAGACTTTCAGAATGTCGAAAAACAGCTTGTCGAGATGGTTTTAGCGGGCGAAAAAGAATTTTCGATTCGAGACCTGAACCAAAAGCTAACCGAGCAAGGTCTTAAGAGCAACCCTAAAACGATTCAAGAAATTCTGCATTTCTGGGCAACGCGTCTTTATGCAGAAAAACATATTCGAGGGCGAACCGTTCGTCTATCTATCCCAGAAGATGACGATGTAAGACTTCCTTTGCGTCAACGCTTTGAGCAGCGTATGGCGCTGAGTGACTTCATCATTAAGTACTTATTTGAAAAGTATGAGCTTGAACGTAAGCGCTTTGAAGGAGGTCAAGCAGAGCTGGGAGATGAGCTACTTGTTTCTGAAGTTAAACCAGCTACCGAAGTCATCGCAGAGGTTGAAGAGGTTATAGAGTCAGGTCGTAAGAGCAAACGTCCGTCTGAAGTGATCTTTTCTGCTTACGATCTGATGGACGCGTACAACAATACTCCAACAACCGATCATCGCTTTAAGCCTACTGTAGAAGATGTTCAAGATGCCTTGCTCTACCTGCACAATATTGAGGCATTAAAACTCAAGGGGGGCTTTTTGGTCCTTTACCATTCGATGGAAATCAAGCGTTTGGACCATAGCTTTAACCGTGGCTACAAAGGGACGCAACACCGCGAGTTTGAAGAGTTTTACCTTCACCGAGCTGAGCAAATTCACATTGTGGGAGAGTTTGCCAGCTACATGGTGAAAGACTACGATCGAGCCTTGCAGTTTGTGCGCGACTACTTCAATCTCGCCTTTAAGACCTTTGTGCGTAAGTACTTCAGAGGACGCGAAGAAGAGATTAAGCGTGCAGCTACGCCCGATATGTACGCAAGGATCGTCAAGCAACTTTCGGAACGGCAACAAGAGATCATTGAAGATGATGAGCATGACTGTATCGTGGTTGCTGCTGGACCTGGAAGCGGAAAAACGCGTGTTTTGGTGCACAAATTGGCAGCTCTTACCGTCTTAGACGAGGTAAAAAATGATGAATTAGTGATGCTCACTTTCTCACGCGCAGCCGCGCTTGAATTCCGTGAAAAATTGGGGGCACTTCTGGAGTCGCCAACAGCGAATTACATCGAAATCAACACTTTCCATTCTTATGCGTTTAACCTGCTTTGCCGAAAAGGGACTATTAAAGACTCAGAGAATGTTATTAAAGAGGCGACAAAAGCGATTAAAGCTGGTGAGATAGATACTCGATATCTTGCAAAAACTACACTCGTTATCGACGAGGCGCAAGATATGAGTAGGGATGAATTTGAGCTGATTACTGCCTTGAAGGAAGCTAATGAGGGAAGACTGAAAATTATCGCGGTGGGCGACGATGATCAAGCGATCTATGGCTTCCGAGGCAGTAGCTCTAAGTATCTCTATGAGATGAAAGAGACGTATCAGGCGAAGTTTTTTGAACTGCCAACGAATTATCGTAGTACTAAGAAGATTATTGGCTTTGCGAATGATTTCGCGAAAACGCTCCCTCATCGTCTCAAAACTCAGCCAATTGAGGCAGCTCGTAAAGAGGAAGGGTTAGTCAAAATCACCGAGCATACGACTAAGAATATTCACAAACCATTGCTTGAAGAGATAAAGGCAACCTATCGTTTAGCTGATACAGCTGCAGTGCTGACCCGAACCAACGATGAAGCACTAGAAATGGTAGGGCTCCTCACAGAAAATGGTATTAACGCCAAACTGCTCCAAAATACGGGGGACTTTGATCTGATCAATGTGGCGGAACTGCGCTACTTCTTGAGGCAGATTCGTCTTATCGACACCCGGGCTGAGTGCATTCGCGAAGATACTTGGGAAAAAGCCATGACGTCAATGAAGACCAAGTACGCCACCAGCGGCATATTGGATACCTGCATTCGTATTCTTGAAAGCTATAAAGAGACTGATTTTGATTGCCAACGTCGGGAACTGGAAACTTTCCTTAAAGAGGCGAAATATGAAGATTTCGCCAAGACAGAAGAAGGCGTGGTCTTAGTTTCTACGATGCATAGCGCCAAAGGACGAGAATTTGATCAAGTCTATTTGATGCTGAATCCTCTTGAAGGTAAATCGAATAAGAAGGAGACGGTCGATCAAGCAGAAGAGCGCCGTCTGCTCTATGTAGCCATTACTCGAGCCAAAAATGAACTCTATATTCATACAAGTACTCCGATAATGCGACCTTTTGCCAAATCTCCGAACGTGCAGTATGTGAGGGATGATCGCTCTTACGCACCAGTGACAGATATCGGTTTATATCTTGAACTTACAAATGTTTTTTTGAGTTTCAGGAGTGATTTGCAACATGAGGACAACGGGGAGTGGCAAAAGAGTTTTATTCTGGGTCTGCGTAGCGGAGAACCCTTGTACCTGAAGTTGGTAAAAAATTGGGTAATGCTTACTGTAAAGAGAAACGGGGTTGAAACGCCAGTATGTGCTCTAGCCGAAAAGTATCGAGAAGGGGTATTCAAAGCGAAGTTGAATCAGGGGTACGAATTTAAGCGAGCTGAAGTCGGTTTTGTGATGGCTTGGAAAAACCCCGAGAGAAAGATAACGCGACAAAATCCTTTTGGCGAAGACGCTATCGTGCTTCCTCGTATTTATCTCACCCGAAAAAAGAGCGCTCCAGATCAACCCACTCGAGCAGTCAACGCAGATGAGATTGACTATGGGGATGAGGATGACTGGCGACTCCACCTTCACAACATAAAAAATGACTCTCTCTAAGGTGAGGAGGCTCAACCATCCCAGCTGAGCCTACTTCCCGTTACTCTTTCCACCCAAAAAACTCTGTCACTGTCTTCCAAGCCACTTCCTGGAGCGTCTTCGCAACCTCTGGCGCAAGTGGCTTTTCGCATTCTCCTTGGTAATCTAGCCCAACAGGGCTCTTCTTAAATAGCGTCGCATAGAGTACTGACGCATAGAGGTATGTTCCCGCCGCACTCGGATGACTCTTATCCGCCTGGTAGAGCTTAATGTCGGGGTGCGATTTTCGCACCGCCTCAAAGGCGATCCCTACAGGAACCGCTGGCATTTGCGCAGCGTTCGCCGCCTCAATCGTGTTGGTGGCAAGTTTCTCAATATCGTCCGCACGGTTTTCTTTTGTCCACGTCATCACGAGAAGCGGAGCGCTTCCTGCGGCACGAATCGTATCAGCGTGTTGCTTGGCAAATTCCTTTAAAAAGGCAATGCGCTTAGCGCTCACTGCGCCTTCAGAATGTTCCTGAAGAAGCACAATGTCAAACATGGAGAGAAGCCTCCCATTCTCTCTTTTCACATACGGGTCTTGCGGGTGGGGCTGAAGATAGAAGCCCACATCGTGAAATGACAACGCTCCAGAGCTAATCGTCAAAAGGCGCGTCTTCATGGGGATTACTGGGTCGCTTGCACGCATCAAACCGCGCAGATAGGTATGCACACCGCAGTTGTAGAACGAATAGCTGTTACCGATCAAAAGGGCAACGTTTGGTGTCTTCGCAAAATGCGGTGCAACGGCGGGAGCGGGAATATTAGGAAGACTAGGAAGTGGTGCGGCCTCAGAAACACTTAAGAGGCTAAGGGCTAGCGCGCCGACAATGGCGCAGTCGACTTTCCAGTCGGAGAGTGAAAGTTTGCGAGCAGTGTGAAGCAGCGTCATGGCGAGTGATTTCCATTGAGACATAGGAGACGAGAGTTCCTCAAAAGAAAAATGGTCGATGCCTCACACTGTATCGCAATTGGCGAAGAGTAGAAAAGCGAAAAACCTCAACAGAGCGTTGCGCGCTCTGCAACACGCTTTTCCTCGAAAACCTTAGAGATTGCCTCCTTTGTTTTCGCCAGCCTTCTGGGGTTCACCGAGTTTGGCTTTAAAGAACGAGACCACACGTTCGATCAAGGGCGCTTGGTACCAGGGAAGGTCACCGTGCTGAGCCCCTTCAACGAGAACATACTGTGCATCTACTTTCTTGGCTTTCAAAGCTTCAAAGAGGTGAGCACTTTGCATAGGGCTCACGAGGCGGTCGTTCGAGCCATGAAGAAGAAGGAACGGAGGTTCCGTCCCGTCGACGTGACCAATGGCCGAGGCATTCAAAGCCTTCTTCTTGTCAGAATGAATGCTTGCGCCTGGGAAGTCACGGAATGCGGGACCATTCACCAGAAGGGCTTCCGTCACAGCAGGAGAAGCGTGCACTTTTTCTTGTGCTTCACCTAAGCCTTCACCAATATTGAGAAGGTCAGAGAGCCCATAGAGCGAGACCACCGCCTGCACATCAGAAGAAACGTCCGTCCAGTCACCCTTGTCCCAACCTTTTTCACCATTGGTAGTGCCTAACATTTCGACTAAGTAGCCACCAGCGGAGTCACCTAAGACACCAATCTTGTTGGGGTCAACACCCCATTCTTTAGCGTGGGCACGAAGGAAGCGCACAGCAGCTTTGCCGTCTTCAATGAGACCAGGGAACTTCGTTGGCACAGGGCGATATTCCGCAGCTGCGACCACAAAACCCGCACGAGCCAGCGCGTAGCGCATTTCAATAAACTTTTCATGGTCTGCGCTCGTAAAACCACCGCCTGGGAAATAAATCACGGCGGGCTTAGGCGCAGTAGTGCGAGGTACCATCACCGTCATGCAAAGCTGATCAATAGCACGCAAGGATTTGGCTTGATGGAAAATCACACCAGAAATCGTATCAATACGACCGTCGCTCACGGGCACCGTAATGATGTCTGCGCCTTCGGTGTAACCAAACGGTTTATCGGCAGCCTCAACTGCTGGCACCGCAAGAAGAGCAGAGAGCATGGTCGCCATGCCCGCTAAGCGAAAGTGTTGACTCAACGTCATTTTGTATTTTCTCCTATGAAAAAACGGGCGAGATTCCCGATGAATATCGCCACGACGCAATATCTATTCTCTCAGAAAAAGTCGGGGATTGCTGTGCTCGGAGGCACAACTTGAGGCAAAACCCTAATGAGAGAAAAGAAAGTTTTCATAAAAAAGAAAAGAGACCATCTTGCGAATGGCCTCTTCCTCAAAAAGAAGTCAATTAATTAAAGCATCATCTTGTCAGACGGCGCGGTTGAGGGTGTCCCCAGCTTTTCCTTGAAGAACTTCACGACGCGATCAATGACGGGCTGCTGGACCCACGGGAGATTTCCGTGCATTGCGCCTTTGACGAGTACATACTGTGCATCAACCTTCTTTTCTTTTAAGGCCTTAAAGAGATGAGCGCTTTGTGTTGGACTCACCATATTGTCAGCAGAACCATGCATCAGTAAGAAAGGCGGCTCCGAACCGTCCACATGTCCAATCGCGGAGGCGTTACGCGTTTTTTCGGGATCGGCTTGAACGCTTGCCCCCGGGAAATTAAGGAAAGCCACACCATTGAGCATCAGCGCTTCTGGCGCAGCGGGCGAAGCGTAAACCTTGGCCTTCGTCTCGCCCAAACCTTCCGAGATATGGAGAATGTCAGAAATGCCAAAAAGCGAGGTCACGGTTTGTACATCAGAAGAAACGTTTAAATTATCTCCCTTGTCCCAACCTTTTTCGCCATTGGTGGTACCCAGCATTTTGACAACATAACCCCCAGCCGAACCTCCTAAAACGCCGATCTTATCGGGATCAATGCCAAACTCCTTGGCATGAGCGCGCAAGTAGCGCACCGCCGCTTTTGCATCTTCAACGGGAGCAGGGTACTTGGCAGGAATCGTGCGATATTCTGCGGACGCTACCACAAAGCCTGCTCGTGCGAGCGCATAACGCAATTCTAAAAATTGGTCTTTATTGGCACTCATAAAGCCTCCACCTGGGAAGAAAATAATTGCGGGACGCTTTTCGCTATCCGTACCAGGTACAAAGAGCGTCATATGTAGGGGCTTCACACCAACAGGTGAGGTGACTTGACGGTAGACAACGTTAGAAATCATCTCAATGCGAGCCGCTGTCGTGGGTGAGAGCAATACTTCTGCGCCTTCGGTGTAGCCTAATAGCGCCGTGTCTGGTCAAAAAGAGTGGGAGAGAGAAGGAGTGCGGAGAGCATCGTGGCGAGTGTTGCAACGCGAAATGGACGAACTATTTTCATCAGACTATTTTCCTTTTATTTCTTTGTGAGGTAGCACCGCAGTTGTGCCACCAGAGTGTGTGAGATCTATTTTCTCAAAAAAGGAAGAGCAAAAACGGGAAGACTGAACAAGTGTTCACATTTCCGCGCTTTTTTACACAGAATTGGGAAAAAAAAGAGAAAAAGAGGGGAGAGAAGTGCGCACAAAAAAACTCCCACCAGTTTTCACCAGTGGGAGTTTCAAGCTCGGGATGAGAGCAAATTAATCGTTTTCGTTTTTGAAGACGACGTCGAAAAAGAAAAATGGTCAGCGCGCACGGCTTATAGCCAGACATGATGAACCGACACTGAGGAGACTGACCCTGCGTGCGGCTGACCAGTAAACACTAATTCGATTAGTCTTCCACCACGATGTAGTTGGCGGTCACCGGACCGTGCACACCCACCACCTTGATCAATTCGATGTCGGCCGTGGAGGACGGGCCACCGATGATGTTGATGCAAGACGGCATACGTTCGCGAGCCTGGGCACGCTGATGAAGGATTTCAGCGAGCTGTGCCACACGCGGCAAAATCGTGCTGCGACGGATCACGATGATGTTGTTTTCCGGCAAGAGGGAAACGCTACGAGCGCGTTCCTTGCTAGAGAGCAACACTGCGAAACCGCAGTCAGCGATAGCGTAGTCAGCAAAGACGATACCGACTTTAGCGGCTTCCGCCTTAGCGATGCTTTCTTCGCCCTTGGTGTGATCCCAAACGAACACATCAGAGAAGGTGGTCTTCAAAGCGTCAACCACACCCGTTTCCTGAAGGCGTTCATCGGCCGTCAACACAATCGAGTCACCGTACTGGCGGGCAACTTCAGCCACCGTGCCAGGAAGGTTCTGCGGGAGCGTCGTCTTCGTCTTGGCAAGCATCTGAGCAGAGCGTTCCAAGAAGAGCGATTCCAAGCCCACAGCGTCCAAATCGGTGAAGTTCGTCGTAGCGTAGTCGTTCACCGGAGCGGGAGGCGGCAAGGGTTCCGTGCGAGGAGCACGGCCCATCTTGTCAGCCAACATTTGCAAAAAAGAGTCGCGATTTTGAATCATGATAAATATCTCCTCAGTATGGGTTATTCAGCGCTTTCTTTAGCACGAACTTCTTTTTCGTGCTCATCGAACCAGCTACGGAAGGCCTGACCATCCGAGACTGGTAAGTTACGAGCCTTATACCACTTACCGAGTTCACCCGGAGCGAACGGCACTTTACCGTCCTTGGAGACAGCGCCCATCTTGGCCGCAGCCTTCATACCCAAGCTCCAGAGACCAGGCTTACCATTGACCCAACCGAAGAGTTCGGTGGCGAATTTTTCGCCAGAGGGGCGCAAGCCCTGTTCAACTTCACTCTTACGGTGCTTCAAAATCAACTTCGAGAGCGGAATTTCCACCGGGCAGACCATGTCGCAAGCCGTGCAAAGCGTGCAGACATAGGGGAGGTCCTTATATTCTTCGTAACCACCCAAGAGCGGCGTGATCACAGCACCCAAGGGACCCGGATAGATGGAACCGTAACCATGACCACCGATTTCACGGTAGCAGGGGCAGGTGTTCATACAGGCACCGCAACGAATGCAACGCAAAATTTCCTTAAAGGCAGAGCCCAAGATGTCAGAGCGGCCGTTATCCAAAATCACCAAGTGGAATTCTTCCGGACCGTCAGTATTGCCTTCTTCACGCGGGCCAGTGAGCCACGTGTTGTAACCCGTCAAACGAGCACCCACAGCAGAGCGGGCAAGCATCGTAATCAAGACGTCCACTTCCTTGAAGGTCGGAGCCAAACGTTCCATACCCATCACAGCGATGTGGGTCTTCGGGAGCGTCGTCGTCAAACGAGCGTTACCTTCGTTCGTCACCAAGCAGACAGAACCCGTTTCAGCCACAGCGAAGTTACAGCCAGAGACACCCACTTCAGCCGTCAAGAAGTCCTTACGCATCTTCTGACGAATAAAGGCGGTCATATCTTCCGGCGTATCCGCGCCGTCGTAGCCCAACTTGTCGTGAAGGGCCTTACGGATCTGCACACGGTCACGGTGAATAGCCGGCACCACCACGTGGGAGGGCTTGTCGCCAGCGACCTGAAGAATGTATTCACCCAAGTCGGTTTCGAACACTTCAATGCCAGCGTCCTGGAGCACATGGTTCATACCGATTTCTTCAGTGACCATGGACTTGGATTTCACGACTTTCTTAGCGTTCTTCTTCTTGCAGACGTCAAGAATATAAGCGCTAGCTTCTTCCTTGGTTTTCGCAAAGTAGACGTGACCGCCGTTAGCTTGCACCTTTTCGGAGAGCTGGTAGAGAAGGGCGTCCAAGTTTTCCAAGACGTAGTCACGGATCTGGGCAGCGCGATCGCGCCAGCCTTCCACGTCACCCAATTCAGCCATGATCTTGGCGCGGTTAGCACCAATCACGTTCTGGGCCTTAGCTACAGCGCGACGCATAATATCGTCGTCAATCTGCTGCTGAGCACGATCGTGGAAGGGAAGGGGATTCGTACGAAGGTACTTGTCAGGGTTAGCAGCGTTCACAACGAGACGCTTTTCTTCCTGAGCTTTCTTAAACTGAACACGAATATCTTGCATTTTGTTAATCTCCTCGTTTGGGATTAGCGGCTCATGAGCACTTCAGCGATGTGCATCACCTTGACGGGGCGGCCTTCACGGGCCATACGACCACCGATATTCATCAAGCAGCTGGAGTCAGCGCCGATCAAGTAGTCGGGGTTCACCGTCATCATGTCAGAGACTTTTTCCTTCACGAGAGCGCCAGAGATTTCAGACATCTTCGTGGCGAACGTACCACCGAAACCGCAGCAACGATCCATGTGGGGGAATTCCACCAATTCCAAGCCCTTCACATGCTTCAAGAGTTCGAGCGGTTCCTTGGTGACGCCCAACTTACGGGAAAGAGAGCAAGAGGGGTGATAGACGGCACGGCCTTCAAGGCGAGCACCCACATCCACAATGCCCAATTCGTTCACGATAAAGGACGTTAAGTCGTGCACACGTTCAGCCAACTTGATGGCGCGTTCGGCCCATTCCGGTTCGTTCACGAGGTGAAGCGCGTAGCTCATAATGGCGTACGTGCAGGAACCAGCAGGCGAGACGATGGGGTAATCGTTTTCTTCGAAAGCGACGATGTTGTTCTTAATCCCAGCCATGGCTTCTTTGATGTAGCCGCTATTCAAAGCCGGCTGACCACAGCAGGTCTGGCTACGGGGGTAGTGCACACGGCAACCGAGCTCTTCGAGCAAGAGTACCGAACTGCGAGCGGCGTTCGCCTTAACGGCGTCACCGATACAGGTAGAGAAGAAATTCACGTTCATCATGGTTTTATCTCCAGTGTGTTTCAAAATTAACGGGGTTTCTTATTAGGCCACGAAGAAGGCACTGCTTGCACCAACGATCACCACAAGGACGACGAGGTAAAGAGCAGCCCAAGGCGCGGTCCCCTTCATTAAAGCGCTGTCAGCATTGGCTAAGCCAGCCGAAGAAACAGCAATCGTAATACTCTGCGGGGCGAGCATCTTCGTCGCAGTCGCACCAGCAGCATTGGCAGCCACAAGCCAGGTGGGATCCAACTGGAGGTGGTTAGCCGCAATCGTTTGCAAGTTACCAAAGAGCACGTTGGCGTTCGTCACTGAACCCGTCACGAAGGTACCCACAGCACCGATCAACGGAGCGAAGTAGGGGTAGAACTTGCCAGTGGCATCAAAGAGAGGCTGTGCCACCACAGCGATCAAACCGGTAAAGTCCATCACGGTAGCCATTGCTACAATCACGGAAATGGCGATCGCACTCGTCTTCAACTGATTGAGCGTAGAGACGACGGTCGAGATGATCATGCCGGGCTTCGCACGCTGGAAGAGCACACCACCAATCAAGGTTGCGAAGATGATGAGCATGCCAGGCGTCGTGATCCAATTAAAGGTTGCCTTCAACGTCTTTTCACCCACCGGGAAAGCAAAGGTGGTGGAGATGTGGTTGAGCGAAGCGCCAACGCTTGGGAAGAGCGGCGAGCAAACAAGGATGAAGATGAACATCAAAGCGTAGATCGACACAGCGCGGAAGACTTCACCGCCAGAGGCAGCTTCAGAGGTGTGATCCATCTTGATGCGATATTCTTCAGGGGTAGGCGTCTTACGAGCCTTGAAGAGAACCAACATCGTGGCAAGGGCAGCCAAGGCACCACCGAAGGCCGTCAATTCAGGACCCACGAAGGCAGCGATGATGAGTTCAGGAATCAAGGTTATCACGCCAGTGATCAAGGTGACCATGAAGACACCCTTCAAGGCCTTGATCGAACCTTCCATAATGACAATCAAGAGGAAGGGGATGATGATATTCAAAATACCCAACTGGCAAACAACGAGGAAGCTCATCCCGTCAAAGCCAACTACGGGGAGGTGGAGCATGTCGCCCATCACCGTCACCGGAATACCGACAGCACCGAAGACGGTTGCGACCGTGTCAGAGACCAAGGCCACCACAGCAGCGCGGATCGGGTCAAAGCCCAAGGCCATCAAAATCCCGAGCGGAATAGCCACAGCGGTCGAGAAACCAGCAGCAGCTTCCAAGAAGGAACCAAAGCCCCAGGTAATGAGAAGAAGGAGAAGACGGCGGTCGTCAGTGACGCGGGAGAGTTGATCACGGATGACGCTAATCGCACCCGTTTTTTGCATGAGGTTATAAGCGAAGATGGCGCCAAAGATCACGATGACGATGGGCCAGAGACCTTTGAGGATACCGTAGCCAACAGCATTAGCCAAATCAGAAGCTGGGGTATCAAAGGCAAAGTAGGTGATCCCTAAGACCAAGGCAAGTGTAATCAACACTGCCTTATAGACCGGCATTTTGACGTTGATGATCAAAACCACCAACACCACTAACGGGAACAAACCCAAAAAGAAGGGTAGGTTAAACATTGTCAATTCCTCAGTTAAGCGCTCTAAGATCGAGGGTGATCAAAGAAGGCTTGGGTTCTTTTATGCGATAAATGCGAACTCGTCTTTCGCTTGGCACATAACAAGTTCCGATATTGAGTAGACCGGCTTTTTTTGCACGGGGAATTGACTTTCCCTTCTCTTGCAATCTGTCAGTAGATTACCGAAGGGCTCACAGGTCATCCCTGATGAGTGAGTCTCGCGTTCTAGTATTAGAGAGAGTAGAGCGTGGGCTCGCTTGTTTTATGAGGTTGTCGTCAAAAAAGCTCGTTCCTCAATTGTCGGGAGGGATTCTAACAAAAGCTTTTTAATTTCCCTATTGTTCAATCGGTGTATAGGCTTAGTCTTTCGGATAATCATTTTCGATAGGGAAAAACCTATCGGGAGAGGCTAATGGGAAGAGATGAGTCTTAGGGTTTTTACCGAGGATGTTTTCCCTAGGATGTAAGTCCTTGATTTTATAGGGTTTTCCCCGATTTAATGAACGTTATCTCAATCACCCAAAAAGCTAGCAAGGATTATCTAAAAGGACTAGGTCTATAGACTAAAAAAATACTCTCATTTGGGGTAGTGGTATACCCCATGAGTTTGTGTAATTTTTTGTAAATTCCTTTTGATCAAAGGCAAATGGGTAAAGTCCTAACTGACTTCTAATCTACTGTTGGACTAGCGTTTCGAAAGAGTGCTCACTTTTTCGTGGGGTGAAGGAGAGGGTGCGTAAGGAAGGATTAAGCCTTTCACACAAAGGTTAATTTTGTGTGAAATTTGTGTAACAGCGGGAGAGGTAAATCCTCCCCCAAAAGAGACCGCCGAGCTCTCCCAAATGGAAGGTCTCGGCGGTGAGGTAAAAACGTCTTTCTGAAAGCTGGTACGACAGAAACAAGCAACGATAGTTCCGTTAAAGCAAAATCCTCAGGGATTTCTGTTTATGTAACGTATTCTCCCGAGGCCACTTTTGTGCATGGTGCTCGAGAAGAGTTGAAAGTCGGTGGCCTTAGCGACACCTTTGTCGACCGCGACATGAAGCAGGCGAGTGCTTTAGCTAAAGGTTATACCGCCACTCAGACGGCTGTTATGGTGACGATAGGCAGTCAGAAATCCTCGTCCACTCGTCATACTGAAGGCAGCGGCGTTGTACGAACCGAACTTGATAGCAAGCGTAATCTCACGATTACAGCAACAGGAGGCGATATTCGCGCAGAGGCGCTTCGATGTCACGCGTACTCATACCACGAGCATACATCGCGAGAATTTGTGCATCCATTTTCGGCAAAGTGCGATGATGCTTTGGAATGATTTGTGGCTCAAAGGTAGCACACCGATCTCTTGGAATAGAGAGTGTCAGTGGTCCCTCGTGCGTTTTCACGGTTTTCTGGCTGTAGCCATTTCGTTTGTTAGTGAGAGAGCCTTGACTTAGCAGGTGAGCATCCATCTCGCCTTGAAGAATGGCCTCTAACGTTCGACGTAGCATCTCACTCATCATGCTTTGCGTAATGTCGGCGGCGTACTGACCATTTTGAATACGTGCGCTCACCTCACACGCGATAAATCGATCAGAAGGGCTCATTGGACGACGTGGACCGCGAAAATATTTTGTCGGAAAAGGATTCATTTTCATTTAAAAAGAGAAGAGAGAAAGTGAACATTATTTCATAGATACAAAAATGGGGATAGTCTCAAAAGGATCGACAATTATTTATCTAAGATAGAAAATAGGGATAAATAGTATTAAGAAAAAATAAAATTATTTTAAAGAGAAGAGAAACTATTGACTGATGATTCATAGAATAGGGAAAAGGGTTGTCCTCACTCAAAGAAATAATCGATAAGAAAGAATAGATGGAAAATTCCTGAAAGGTGATTAAGGTTTCCCTTCTAATCATGAGAAAAAGGACCTCTCAGGAATGGATAGGGAAGCTTTAAACACTGGCAAACATATGCTTACCTAGATCTCCCAACCCTTTCTAAAACCAGCAATCTTCATTCAGTCAGAAAAGAGAATACTGATTTCTTCATTCAAAAAAATTAATTTCCAGAGAGTGGAAAATTTAAGTACAGAGAGAGCTATCCAGCTAAGTTTTTTTCAAATAAAAATAGAAAATTCATAAAGAAGTTGAAAAAGTCAAAAAATAGATGCTTGGATATTGAAAGTAGAAGAAAAAAATCATTCGAAAAATGATCCAAAGAGAAGGAATCAAATTAGGCCTCAAAAAGTGCAGAACCCGAAAGCCTCTTTTCGAAAAAAAAGGAGAAGAAGAAAAAAAACTTCCTGAATAATCCTTCACTCATGTCGAGAAAAATCGGGCAGAGAAAAATTTTGGCAAAGTCAGTTTTTGGTCCGCAGCAGAAAAATTTCCTCTTCTCGAAAATTTTCTTTTTTGGAGAAAAATTTTAGGAAGAGGGTGGTGAGGAATTCTCATTTTTTCCATTTTTCCTGGTTTCAGTTTGCGCTATAATTAGATCGTAGAATATACATTCTCATGCGTAATTCTTTCGAAAACTCCCAAAAAAGGTCCTCGGAAGAAAAATGCACCTCTTAACGACAGAAAAGTGCTTCAAAGAGAGATTTTTGCCGGGAAGCTTTAGATCGTTCTCTTTGAGCAACTTCTCTGTTTCTTTAAAAAGTATCGCTTTATTTTTTATTCTGTAATACAAAAATAAAAAGGACCTTGGAATGAGTGAAAAAAGAGCACTTACCGCACAGCTGGCAGAGGAAATGCCCCCTAGTACGGAGCGTCGTGACTCGCCAAACCCGGCCTTGGTCTATCTGTCGGAGTTGAGTTCTCCGACTTCCCGCCGAACGATGGCCTCGAAGTTGAGTAAGTTTGCCCAGTGGGCGCACTATATGGACCTTCGAGATTGCGAGTGGGAAAAAGTTCGCCCCGAACATCTTTTGGCATTTTTTGCTACTCAAGCGAAAGAGGGGATTTCCATTTCGACGAGTAATTGCTACCTAGCAGCACTTAAAGGAGTGGCGAGAGCAGCTTGGATGACGGGGCAAATGTCGCATGAGGTTTACCTCAAAATTGCGGCAATGAAACAAAAACGTTACTATCGACTCCCCACTGGTCGATCGATCACGCGAGAAGAAAGTTCACGCTTAATAGAGAGTTTTGACGAAGATAATCCACAGGATTTGCGCGATAAAGTAATGATCCTTTTAATGCTTGGTTGTGGTCTTCGTCGTGGGGAAATTCCTGGGCTAAAACTTGAGAATTATGACCCGATGGAGCGCTCACTGCGACTCATCGGGAAGGGGAATAAAGAGCGTAAAGTCTTCCTTCCTCCAGCGGTCGCCACTGTGGTCAATGAGTGGTTGATGCGCTACCGTCCAGAAGACAAAGGCTATATTTTCTGCCGCTTTTTTAAAGGCGGGAAATTAGATACGACTCGACCGATCGATGCCACGAGTGTCGGGCGTATTGCCAAGTCTCGCATGATTGAAGCGCATAATGCACCTTGCTCTGCACATGACCTTCGTCGTACTTTTGCAACGCGTCTTTTAGGAAAAAATGTTGACATTGTGACCGTCAAAAATATGATGGGACACGCGAATATTGTCACGACTGCGCTCTATGATCGCCGTGGAGAGGATGCTCAAAAAACGGTGGCAGATAGCGTTGTTATCTAGCCAAATAAGAGAGAAAGTAGTCCTTCTTTTTTCTACTCAAAAAAAGAGCTTTTAGTCGAAGAATTCTCTTTCTAAAAGCTCTTTTGGTTTGAAGGTTTACGAAGATGAAAATTGCTTAGAACGCGAAGCGAACGCCTGCATTCAAGTTATATTTCGTCTTCACCGTCGCGTTGAGACTCGTCTCAGCATCAACATAAATGTGCCAAGCTTTGCCTAATTTCACGTTGGTTCCAAGCCCCACGACGTACCAGGTGTCGCCCAAGTCGTCGCTATCTCGGTAGAGCACATCTTGAGAGATACGGCTATTGATGCCCCTCATGAAGTCATGGAGCACCGAGGCTTTTGCATAGAAGCGTCCAGCATTGTCCGCACCACGATTCCAATCAAAGGAGGTGAAGGCGCTACGCGAGCCACTAAACTATCGACATTGCCTTGCTCGGCCATGAAGCCTTTTTTCGTCTGGTAGTCGTCGCCCCAGAGGTAGTGATAGGTTAACTGCGCTTGGGGTTCAATCGAGAAGTGAGAACCCAGCGCCCAACGCTTCCCATATTCCACACCGACGCTTGCTGTCCAGTTGTGGAATTTACCCTTGTCGCCCAAATCGGTGGTGTAGCGAGAGTCAAGGCGTCCAACGCGTCCGACGATATCAATCGTGTGGCCATTTTCGCGCAAGTTAGTGGCGTAAACCGTCACTTCATTACTTTCGAGCTTCCCGTCACCTTCTGAGAACTCAGGTTTCCCGCGTATATGCGTGAAGCCCGCGCCAAGGATCCAGTCGCCTTGCGAGAGGGTATTGAGCTTACGGTCGTAACCCAACTGTACACCGCTGAACGTACCACTCATCGAATGGTCTCCAGAGCGCGTCACCTTGCGGTTGACGAGTGCCCAAGCGCCATTTTCATAAGAATTCTCATGCAACTCGCCCACGCGTTTCAGTAGCGTATCGTTATCACGCCAAAGTGCTGCGACAGTGCTAAACGCGGTACCAGGTGTCGTTGCGTTTTCGTTTATTTCAGGCGTCTTGGCCCCAAACGTTAAGTACCAGTTCGTCGCGCCAGCAAAGGCTTCAGTCGTATCCGTTTCCTTTTCAATGTGGTAGGTATTGAGTAGGTTATAGAGCCGATCAGGTTCTACAACGTACTGCGAAATACTGCCCGTCAAATTAAAGGGTTCTGTAGAGTTTGGCGTTGTTGCGAAGTAGAGCTTTTGTTCATCCACCACCGCAGAGAGGTCACTTGTGGCGGTGGCGACAAGGCGGCGAGAGCCAGTAGCGGCGTCTTTCACCACAATAAATTCAGTGAATCTGATGAACTATGCTGGGACTCCTAAAAAGGTACGTAAAGCACA
>OLSH01000211.1_pt1 | contig 61920 bp, 89 predicted proteins | sample 1643221 | NCBI WGS metagenome assembly OLSH01 (sample SAMEA3136681, study PRJEB25190) | human gut metagenome | biome: human gut; feature: human-associated habitat; material: faeces | place: Austria | collected 2013 | reverse complement strand
TTAACCTGCCGGAAGGGGTAGAGATGTGCATGCCTGGGGACAACATTGAAATGAGCGTAAAACTCATTACCCCGATAGCGATGGAAGAAGGACAGCGTTTCGCAATCCGTGAAGGCGGCAGAACCGTAGGCGCAGGCGTTGTTGCCAAGATTACAAAATAATTTTTAAGACAATATAAAACTCCGACCCATGATATCCATGACAGTCGGAGTTTTATATTGCGCCGGTCGGATAGGAATATTACTTCGGTACAGGTCCGTATTTGTTTTTTGTCTTCTGTCCCGGGATAAAGGCAAGGAGTGTAACGGCGGCAAAAAAGAACATACCGGTGATACGGGTGGCAAGAAGCTCATCGCTAAGGAGTTTGGCGCCGGCCTGGTTGCTTATAAAAAGAAAGCCGAAGAATCCCCAGTAGTATAAATGGGAAAGACCGATATCCGAAAGGCGGCGTATCGCCAGACTGATGAGCGACACGAAACCCAGTGTGCCGAGTACCATGAAAGATAGGATGAATATATTCGCATCGCCTACGAATAATTCAGGGCGTATCCAGGTAAAGGCAAACATGGCTGCTGTCGGAATTCCCACAAGAAGAGCGCGGACAATATATGTTTTTTGTCCGATGCGGCCCACGGGATCTCCGTATTTCTTCCATAGTGTTTTTCTGAACCCGGCATTTTCCATTTCAGCGGAATTTGCCAGCTGCTCTTCATCAATATAAGCTTGTTCAAGAGCCGTGTCCACCAAAATGAGAGAAGCGGAATTTTCATTTACCATGAGAAAGATGGAAGTTGCCGCGTCCGTCCAGAGGAAAACATCTTTCACTTTCACCGGCTTGCCGAAAAGAGAAGTCAGGCGTTTTTTCATTTCTTCTGTAGAAAGGGTAAAATCGGCAAAGAGAAGAGCTGCTTTCCCTTTCACGAAACTGCAGCCGAGAGAAGCGACTTCTTCATCAAAGAGAGAAATCTTTTCTTTCGTAGAAACGGTAAAGTAATCAATATCTTTATCTTCATCACGGCGGGAGAGAGAAAGGGGGAAACGTTTTTCGACGGCTGTCCTGTTTTCTCCGAGACGGAGTCCGCTGATGCGGCGAGGCTTTTTATAAGTGCCGCTTTTTTGGATATATCCGGTAATATCAGGAAACTCGTAAGTAAAATTCATAGAAAGCCTTTCCTTAAATAACGTGCTGATCATTTCCATTATAATATGCAGGTTGCGATTTATGAAGATGGATAAAAAACGTATCATAGAAAATAATAAAATCAGATTTACTTTTTCGAAAAAATACGATATACTATTACTGTTATTTTTATGGCGGTGTAGCCAAGCGGCAAGGCAATGGTCCGCAAGACCTGTATCCCCGTGTTCGAATCCGGGCACCGCCTCCACAGAGGGCAGATTGCAATCGGGCAGTCTGTCTTTTTCTTGTTTGTATTGGCAGATCATATGCTACAATGAAAGAAATATTTCTTTACCGGAGGGTGGAAAATGAAAAAAATTCTGGTCATTACGACCGGCGGAACCATAGCCATGAAAAAAGATAGGGAAACCGGCGGACTGATGCCGGCTGTTTCAGGAAAAGACCTGGCCGCTGCTGTGCCGGGGCTGGCGCATTATGCTGACGTGGACGTGCTGGAATTTTCCAATAAGCCCAGCGGATGGATGACCGCAGCGGATATGTTTGAATTATCGAAACTGATTGACCGTTTGGCGGATACGGATCAAGCGGATGGTTTTGTCATCACCCATGGGACGGACACGCTGGAAGAAACGGCATTCTTTCTTGAGGCTGTACTAAAAACGGAAAAACCTGTCTGTGTCACCGGTGCTATGCGGGGGGCTTCGGATTTGAGCGCTGACGGGCCGGCAAATATTCTTGCCGCAGTTCGCACAGCGGCATCTGGCGAATCCATAGGGAAGGGGGTTACCGTGTGTTTGGGTGACCGCATTTATGCAGCCTGGGACGTGACTAAAGTCCACACCACAAATCCCGATACCTTCCGTGATCTGCATTATGGCTCCATCGGTACGGTATACGGATCCCGGGTGGAATACGGACGCATTCCCGTGAAGCATAAAAAGATTCATACAGATAGAATAGAAGAAGATATTTGGATCATCACCTGCTGGTCAGGGATGGACGGCGGAATCGTTTATGGAGCGGAGGGGAAAGCGGCGGGTCTTGTCATTGACGGGATCGGCTGCGGGAATGTCCCGCCGAAATGCAGGAAAGCGGTTCTCTATCTGCGGGAAAAAGGAATGCCCATCGTCCTGACGACAAGAGTGCCTTCGGGGAGCGTTGAGGAAGAATACAGCTATGAGGGAAGCGCCCTTTCCATGAAAGACAGCGGGATTATCTTAGGCGGCCGCCTGTCTTCGTGGAAAGCAAGATTACTTTTGGCATTGGCAATGGGAAAAACAAAAAATATAGAAGAAATCAAAAGCTGCTTCTTGGGGATCAGGGAAGAATAGAAAACCATTGTGGGACAAGGAATCCTTTCTCAAATCAATCATGGATTGAAAACATTAAAGAAGCTTTTCATAATAATGTGAAGGGCGCTTCCTGCAATTATCTATTCAGAAAATTGATGAAATAATTTTTTGAAAAAATACTTGACAGAGGGAAAGGATTCCCTTATGATATGTCATATCTTTTACAGCAAATAAATGCCATGAACGAGACAAAAAGGTCTGTTGTGAAATTCATGCAGAGAGCCGGTGGATGGTGAAAACCGGAAGAGAACAGCATTCCATATCCCTCGCGAGCACTTTTTCCGAAATGAGTAGGAAAGGGCGTCCATTCACGTTACGAATAGGAAACCTTTAAGAACAAAGTAGGGTGGTACCGCGGAGTTTTCGCCCCTATCTTCAGCATTGGCCGGAGATGGGATTTTTTATTACCTGAATGATTCGGTTTCCATGAGTGAAAAGCGGAGTGGTACCGCGTGTGAGCGCCTCTGCAGGGATAGTCCCTGTGAGGCGTTTTTTGTTTTCTTGCAAGGTGTATGTTTGCCGATTTATTTTGAGAAAAAGAGGGAGACATGATGAAGAAAAATTTTGTAAAGGGAATGGCCACTGTGTTGGCGGCAGCTGCGTTAACCGCTGTTTTTTCAGGCTGCGGCGGAAATAAGAAAGACAATGGCGCGACAGGAAAAACGGCTGATGCATCATCTGTAAAAATCGGATTTATTACGGCCTATACCGGTCCCGGCGCTGCTTACGGTGTGGCTATGAAAGAAGGAGTGGATCTCGCCGTGGAGGAAATTAACAATAATCCGAAAACAAAAGTAAAGATTGATCTGAAAACCTACGATACCAAGCTGGTCAAGGCGGAAGCGATCAATGCCATGAAAAAAGCGATCGAGCAGGATAAGGTTCTTGCCGTAGAAGGCCCGATGACATCGGGAGAAATGTTTGCTGCCGGCCCGATTGCCCAGCAGTCCAAAGTAGTCGCTTTCGGCACAGGCACCACTGCTCCGAAGATTACCGACATCGGTGATTATATTTTCCGTAATGCGATTCCCGGCAAACTGGCAATTCCTGTTACCCTTGAAAAAGCACAGGCGAAGTTAGGATTTAAGAAGGTCGCCGTCATGTATTCCAATAACAACGACCAGATGGTCGGTGAAAATGAAATTTATCAGGAAGTGTTTAAGAAAATGGGCGTGGAAGTCGTCGATACAGAAACCTTTGCTGATAAAGATACCGACTTCTCCGCGCAGCTCACAAAAATCCAGGCATCCAATCCGGATGTCATCGCGATTGCCGGTCTTTACCAGGAAGGCTCTCTCATTGTAAAGAAAGCCCGTGAAATGGGAATGACCCAGCCGATTATCGGCAATAACGGCTTCAACAGCCCGGCATACATTACCCAGGCAGGGGCCGCAGCTGACGGCACGCTCGTAGCCACTCCGTGGAATGCGGACCGCCAGACGGAAAAAGCACAGGCTTTCCGCAAAGCGTTTGTAGCAAAGTACAACCATGAACCGGACCAGTTCGCCGCCCAGGCTTATGACGCGATGTACCTGATTCATCAGGCGGTGGAACAGTCGGGAACCACGACAGACCGCAAGAAGTTCCGTGATACCCTGGCACAGATCAAAGGCTTTGAAGGAGCGACGGGCAAGTTTGAATTTGATGCGAACCGCGATCCGAAAATGGATCTTGACGTACTGCAGGTGAAAGAGGGCAAGTGGGTTCCTTTTGCCTGATCTGTACCGGCCGGTTGGATATATTTATTGGTAAATATTATTATCATTGATAAGAAAAAGGATCGTGTCCGTAACGGCGCGGTCCTTTTGCGTGGGGATTTTCTTTTAAAAAGTAAAGACGCCCTCATGCAAAGAGCGCCGGATATTTAACGGAGAAATAATTCGTAGACCACCTTGGCGAAAAAGACGGTAAGGACGATGATGATGACAGGCTTTACATTTTGCGTGCCCCCTTTTTCAAAGTAGCGGGCGCCGAAATAATTGCCTGCCATATTGAACAGCCCTGCCACAAGACCGAGGGAGAGAAGGACGACGTCATTTGCAAGAAAGACGAACAGCGCGGCAAGGTTTGTCGTGCTGTTGATAACTTTCGTGATGCCGTTCGCCTCTTTCAGGCGGACATGGGCGACACCCATAAGGAGAAGGATGAGGAATGTTCCCGTGCCCGGGCCGTAAAAACCGTCATAAATGCCAATGACAAACGCCATGGTGCAGCTGAGAAGCACTGTTTTTTGGAAAGGGAAAGGCTCTTTTTCTGCCATGGATTTCTTTCGTGTCACATAGAAAGCGGTGACGGGAAGAATGAAAAGCATGGCAGTCATGAATATACGGGCGTCAAGAATAAGAGCGATATGGGCACCCAGCGATGATCCTGCAAAAGCAAAAATGACTCCTGCCAATGCGGGCTTCCACGGGATGAGCCCGTCTTTTGCGAATTTTCCCGTGGTGAGAAGGGTTCCCATACAGGAGCTGAGCTTATTTGTGGCAATGGAATTGTGTACGGGGATCCCCGCGATGATATAGGCAGGGAGGGAAATCAGTCCGCCTCCGCCTGCTACGGCGTCGACGAATCCCGCAAGGAATACGAGGGGGCAGATGATGATATAGGGAAGCAGATCCATAAAAACCTTCCATAAGTGAAATATAGTTTATTCTATCACAGAGAAAGGAAACAGGATACAAACATCTTCCTGTGAAAGAAGATCAGGTCCGGTTTGTACTGCGGAAAGGGCAGCTTTCCAGATGGTCATTGATAATGCCTGCCGCCTGGAGAAAAGAATAAATAATCACGGGACCGGCGAAAGTGCAGCCCCGCTTTTTTAAATCAGCGCTTATTTTTTCTGATAAAGGAGAACTGGCAGGCAAATCATCGTTATCCTGCAGATAATGAACAATGATTTTATTTTCTGTAAAATGCCAGAGGTAACGGGAAAAACTGCCCCACTCTTTTTGTATGGCGAGGACGGCGCGAGCATTTTGGCGGACAGAGTTTATTTTTCGTCTGTTTCGTATGACAGGCGCCGTTCTTCCGATTTCTTCCATCTCCTCATCCGTCATGCCGGCACAGCGGGAAATATCAAAATGGAAAAATGTTTTTCTGTATCCTTCCCGCCGTTTCAAAATCGTAGACCAGGAAAGCCCCGCCTGGGCACCTTCCAGGACCAGCATCTCAAAAAGGTAAGTATCATCATGATGGGGACGGCACCATTCTTCATCATGATAAGTCTTTAAAAACTCGTCTTTTAAAGCCCATGGACAAATCATTCTGCTCCTCCTTGTGTTTTCTGCTGTTATTGAAACAGAACCGGATCTTTGCCGGAACGGGGATAGATATTTTCAATTATACCAAAGGGGAAAAGCATTTTTATGTTTGCCTGTATATATTAGAATAAAAGAAATACAGTCATGAGGAATAGAGGAATGTTTTTCAGAGAAAATCCTTTTTACCTGCTCGGTGTCCACAGCAGGGACACGGCGGAAACGATCCGCACGGCATCTTTGGAAAAGCAGGGCGCTGCGAAAAGCAGGGAAGAAAAGCATATGTACCAGCTGGCGGAAGAGCGTCTGCTTCATGAGAGTTCACGATTTCGGGCGGAATTATCCTGGCTTTGCGGTATGGGTAAAGAACGTGCCTACTCATTGATTGACGGGAGAAGAAGCATGGAAATTCGGAAAAATCTGCCGCCGTCACTGCGCCTATTTCTTGCGGTTCATGATCTGTATAACGGTGAGGAGGACGCTCTTTCCATCATGGAAACGATTACCCGGTTGTATCCCGCCTGCGATACGAACGAAGTCCTGGCGCGCATAGAGGCGGATTGGAAGACAGGCAGGTTTCCGCCGATTAAAGAGATGTTTCTTTTGGACATCCGGAAAGAAGAACTTTTATGGGAAATAGGGGTGGCTGCCGGTCGGCTGGATACAGAAAAGCTTGGCCGATTTCTGACAGTTCTCGGCAAAGCGGATGTGCCCTGCAGTATGGCGCTGGCCCGTTTTCTTTCCCTGTATGAAGAAAAGACGAAGGCAGAAGTGGCGGCGCTTTCTCGGGATTTAAGATATGCTCTTCGGCTGGCGGAAATGTATCCTCTGCAAGGACTTTTATTGACGGAAGAAAAAATGAAAGTCTACGGGAAAGCAGTTTCTCCTTTTTATGCCATGCTTCACTATGAAGGACTTCCCGATGCAGTGGAAATATTTTTTGAGGAATATGTCAATGAAGCGTTCTTCTTTCATAAAAAAGGAGAAAAGGAAACCGCTTTGGCACTGCTCGGCTGTTTTCTTGACAATGTCTGCGGAAACAGCAGGCATATAGAAAAGGTAAAAAGATGGAAAATCATGATGTCTGAAGACCGGCTGACGAAACCGCTCCCTTATCCGAAGCGGAAACTTGGGAGAACAACCGCTGTGCCGAAAACCGTTGATCGCATCCCTGCTGTAACATTGCCGCGGCAGTCCGGAGGGACTTTTTATGTATGCCTGTCCGGCTTTCTGACAGCGGCAGTACTGTGCAGGTATTTCTTTTTATGAGAACAAAATAAAAAGCAGGGGGGATTACTCCTTCTGCTTTTTCAATGGTGTGCTCTTTGCGGCAGGCATTCATTTCAATTCAATTTATAATGCTTTCATGATGGTACCGCCGCCGAGCAGACGGTCTTCTTCATAAAAGACGACGGACTGGCCGGGGGTAATTGCCCGCTGCGGCTCATCAAATTTCACGACGGCCCTGCCGTGATCGTCCAGAGTCACGGTGCAGTCATAGACACGGATACCGTAACGTATTTTAGCCAGGCACCGGAACTGCTGCGAGGGCGGTGTGCCATCGGTGAAGTCCAGCTCGTTTGCCAGAAGGCCGGAACGGAAAAGGTCATCATTGGAACCGACGATGACCCGGTTCTTTCCCGCATGAAGGGAAACAACATAAAGCGGCGTCCGTGCCGCGATTCCCAGTCCTTTCCGCTGGCCGATGGTATAAAAAGGGAGTCCCTTATGCCTTCCGAGAATACGTCCCTTTGTGTCTGTGATATTTCCCGGGCGGAACGCTTCAGGCGCATGATTCTGTAAAAATTCGGCATACGATTTTTCACTGGTCAGGAAACAGATATCCTGCGATTCTGCTTTGTTATAAGTAGGGAGTCCTTTTTCTTCAGATATACGGCGGGTATCTTTTTTATACATGCGGCCGAGGGGGAAAAGGATATGGGCAAGCTGGTCCTGTGTCAGGTGGTACATCATGTAGGATTGGTCTTTGGCGATATCCGCGGCCTTTTCTACCTGGTACTTTCCGCGGGTACCGTCATAAGTGATCCGCGCATAATGTCCCGTGGCGAAGTAAGGACAATCAAAGTAAGCACGGACGGTGTCATAAAAAAAACCGAACTTAATTTTAAAATCGCACATCATACAGGGATTCGGCGTGATGCCGTTTTTGTAAGAATCCACAAAATAGGACAGCACTACGTCCTGATACATTTTCCGTACATCAATGACCTTGTGGGGGATACCGAGGAAGTCAGCCATTTCCTGCGCCTCTGTTAAATCCTGCCCGTCAAACTGATTCATAGTGGCGCCGTACACATCGTACCCCGCCTCCTGCAGCAGGCGCGCCGTCAATGTACTGTCGACACCGCCGGACATGGCGACAACGACTTTCTTTTTTTCTGTCATGGAGGAATCCTTTCTGCAGGCATTTCCTTTTGAAATACCCAAACCATCATTCGCAGGAAATATCCTGTCAATCTCAGCGGAGTGAAAGTCCGAAGGAATGCATACATTATAGCACAGCGGGCAAACGTCAATGCCTGCAGGAAAGGATATCGGAGTTCATAATCTGTTGGCTGTGAGTTGGTAACCGGTAGCCGGCTGACAGAAGTTGTCCGCGGTATTCCGAGACCGGCAGCTATTTTTGTTTTTTATAAAACGGTGTGGTGTAATTATTATTTTCCCTTGAAGTCCGCGGGGCGTTTTTCAAGGAATGCTGTAATTCCCTCTTTGAAATCTTCGCTTGACGAGCACTGGCCAAGATAAATTTCTTCTGCCGCCATAAAGGTTTCAAAATCTTTGTACATGCTTTCAAACATCAGTTTCTTCATGTTTCTGTATGCCAGGGCGGGACCCTTTGTCAGTTTTTTTGCGAAAGCCATCGTTTTCGGAAGGAGGTCTTCTTTTGCAGTTATTTCCTTGATGAGGCCGATTTGGAATGCTTCTTTTACATCAACGGGACGGCCTGTGACGAACATGTCAAAGGCGCGGTGTGTGCCGATCATGCGGGGGAGCATGTATACGCCGCCGGTGTCGGGGCAGAGGCCGATGCCTACAAAGGCCTGAAGGAATTTAGCATTGTCTGCGGCAAAAATGAAATCACACCCGAAAGCAAGGTTTGCACCGCCGCCTGCCGCTGCTCCCGCTACGGCACAGATAACGATTTTCGACATTTTTTTTATGTATAAAACGATTTCAGATAATTTTTTAGCCAGGGGCCCCATGGATTCTTTGGCGAAGTCCGGCTCCTCACAGTGGGCTTTCATATAGCGGATATCGCCGCCGCCGCAAAATGCACGGCCTGCGCCTGTGATGACAACGACCTTTACATCGGGAGCCGTTTCCGCTTTTTTGAGGGCGTCTTCCAGTTCGAGAGACATGTTCATGTCGAGAGCATTCAGCGTGGGCGCATAATCGAGGGTAATGACAGCAATTCCTTCTGTCTGTTCCAGTCTGATCATTTTGTAATCCATGAGAACCTCCTTATATTTCTAAAACAAATATATGTTATTTTTATTATAACACTAAAAATAAGGGCTGCCGGGATGTATCAGCACAGGAGGCATATATATAGAAAGCAAAGAAGTAATTACAAAAACAGAGAAAATAGAAATCGGACAGTATACTGTGAAACTTTATATTCCTGAAGCGGCGGATGCAGTTTTTCAGACGGGTAATATTCTTATTACAGGAGATTGATCAACAGAAAACTCTTACTCAACCGGATAAGGGCTTTTATTTTGGAGAAAGATCTTTTAAATGATGTGAATTAGTCATGGAAAAATGATTTCATATGACAAATAAATATTTGATATTTAAGAATAATAATATATACTTTAAGTCGTATTATTGATGAATAAATGTATATTATTAAGGGGGCTTTTTACTTATGGAAATGGTATTGGGATTTGCAGTATTGCTTGTTTGTCTGTTCCTCGGCATACGGCACGGGGGGATTGGGCTGGCTGTTATCAGCGGTATCGGCCTTATGCTGTATACTTTTGTATTTCACTACAAACCGGGCACACCACCCATCGGCGTAATGCTCACTATCCTGGCAGTTGTAACCTGCGCGGGGTTTTTGCAGACTTCCGGCGGTCTTACGGTCATGCTGAAGTATGCGGAAAAATTTCTCCGCAATAATCCGAAGCACATTACTATTCTTGCTCCGGTGACTACATGGTTCCTTACCGTTTTATGCGGTACGGGTCATGTCGTTTATACGATGTTCCCGATCATTTACGATATTTCTATTAAGCAGAATATCCGTCCGGAACGTCCGATGGCGGTTTCTTCGGTCGCGTCCCAGATGGGGGTTTCCGCTTCTCCCGTTTCCGTTGCTGTTGTTTCCATTGTCGGATTCATGGCGGCTGCAGGGCAGAATTATTCACTGCTCCAGATTTTGTCCATCTCCGTTCCTGCTACGCTTTTTGGTGTTCTCTGCGCGGCTTTTTACAGTTACAGACGCGGCAGGGATTTGGAAAAAGACGAAGCATTCCAGGAAATGATAAAGGATCCTGAACAAAAAGAGTATATCTACGGTGACAATGAAACTTTGCAGGGGCGTGAACTGCCGTCTTCCTATTATCATGCGACGGGGATTTTCCTCATAGGAATTATCTGCATTGCCATCCTTGGCAACTTCCCGGATTTGCTCCCGCATTTCCCGAATGCGAAGGGAAAGATGGCTGCTATCTCTATGACTACCGTTATCCAGATGGTGATGCTTTTTGTTTCCGCCCTCATTCTCTTTGCCTGCAAAACGAAAGCGAAGGAAGTGGGGAACAGCCAGGTATTCCGCGCGGGTATTGTGGCTCTTGTTTCCGTTTACGGTGTTGCATGGATGGCTGATACTTACTTTGCAAGCCACATGGGTGTTCTGAAAACATTCCTCGGTTCCGTGGTGACCCAGCACCCCTGGACGTACGGCCTGGTTCTGTTCTTTACTTCCAAACTTGTAAATTCGCAGGGGGCGGCGGTTGCTATCGTTATGCCTATGGCGCTTGGTCTGGGCATGGATCCGGTCATGGTTATGTCTTTCCTTCCTGCATGCTACGGCTATTTCTTCCTGCCGACGTATCCGTCCGACTTGGCATGTATCGGCTTTGACCGTTCGGGTACGACAAGAATCGGGAAGTTCGTTTTGAACCACAGTTTCATGCTCCCCGGACTGATTGGCGTTATCTGCGCCTGCGGCATGAGCTTCGTCATTGCCCACGCCATTCTGTAATAAACGATTAAAAAACCATTTCTTTCCTGTATAGGGAGAAATGGTTTTTGTATTGGATTTATTTCAGCCATAAATTCATGGCTGCCTTTGCGGCGTCTTCCGGAGAGATATATCCCTGCTGCGCCATAAGTGTGAGAACGACAGTCATGCGCTGTGCTCCTTCTTTCGGATGGTCAATGGGGTCATAGGCGCTGGGGGCTTGGGGGAGTCCTGCAAGCATAGCACATTGGGAAAGATCCAAATCTTTCGGCTCTTTGCCAAAGTATGTGAGGCTCGCTTCTTTGAGCCCATAGGCACCATGGCCGAAGTAAATTGTATTGAGGTAGAGTTCAAGAATCTGGTCTTTCGTGTAATATTTTTCCAGCTGGACGGCAAGAGCGAGTTCTTCCATTTTACGAAGGATGGTCCGGTCATTAGAAAGAAAAATATTTTTTACTGTCTGCTGCGTGATGGTACTGCCGCCTTCCAAGGTATGTCCTGCGAAGTAGTTTGTGACAGCCGCCCTGGTGACGCCGATAGGATCTATGGCGCCGTGCTCGTAGAAGCGGCGGTCCTCGGTGGCGATGATTCCTTTTTTCAGGAGATCAGGGATTTCCTTTTGGGAAATAAACTTATTTCTGTCTACCCGTGCTTCGAGAGATTCTTTAAAATGAAGAATGTTTCCAAGCTTTTCTTTTACCGTGGAAAGAGAAGGGTCCTTTTTGCTGTCTTCCGTGTCCGGTGAAAGAGACGGATTTGATTTCCCCTCTTCCACGGCGGGCGTGGTAATAAGCGTACCGATCCGGCCTGTGAGTTCTTCAAGCCAGTTTTTTTCTGTGCGGCGGGGTTCGGATTTCGATGCTGCCCGCGGCGGGGAAAAATCTTTGACAGAGGAGTTTCCTTCACGGATTCCCCAGTACCCTGCAGCGCAAAGTATAAGTATGAAAAATAAAAGTTTTTTCATTGCCGTTTCCTTATCCAAATACAATATAGTTCTTTCATTCATTCTACCATACGGGAGAGCAAGGAACAGGGGCAGACGGCAAGCTACCTGCGGACTTTATGCGGGGGAATGCATTTTGTGGTATAATTTCTTTGTATGAATATATAGATGAAATAATAAAAGAGTGTAGTGGCAGTTCGTTTTTTGACTGCCGCCTTTTAAGGAGATTTTATGAGCGAAGAAATCCACGAAATACAGGCGCATCATGCCGGTGAAAATGGGAAAAGCGATTACGGCGCGAAGGATATACGCGTGCTGGAAGGTCTGGAAGCGGTTCGTCTCCGTCCGGGAATGTATATCGGTTCCACTTCTGCCCGCGGTCTGCATCATCTGGTGTATGAAGTCGTAGATAACAGTATTGATGAAGCCCTTGCCGGTTTCTGCACCCATATCGAGGTCACTTTGAATGATGACGGGAGCTGTACGATTACCGATAACGGCCGCGGCATACCGACAGGGATCCATGAAACGGGAAAACCGGCGATGGAAGTCGTTCTCACCGTTCTCCATGCGGGCGGTAAATTCGGCGGAGACGGGTATCCGATTTCCGGCGGCCTGCATGGTGTAGGTATTTCCGTTGTTACGGCGCTGTCTGAATGGACGACGGTCACCGTAAAAAGAGAAGGGCATTTCCATGAGATGAAGCTTGCCCGCGGTGTTGTAACCCAGCACATGAAGACTTTTGGGGAGACAACGGAAACAGGGACGCAGGTAACCTTCAAGCCGGACGGAGAAATATTTAAAGAAGGCACCGATTTCGATTATGATACACTGAAAGTCCGTATGCGTGAGCTGGCGTTTTTGAATAAAGGCCTCACCATCACACTGACCGATGTCCGTGACGGTGCGACTCATCAGGATGTATTCTGTTATGCCGGCGGTATTGTGGAATTCATTAAGTTCCTGAATGAAGGAAAAGATCTGGTGGATCCCGGCGTCATTTCTTTCGAGGGAGAAAAAGACCGTGTCATTGTGGATATCGCCATGCAGTACCAGGCGGGATACAGTGAATCCATGTACACCTTTGTCAATAATATCAATACGGTGGAAGGCGGCATGCATCTCACCGGTTTCCGCAATGCGCTGACACGTACTATTAACGATTATGCCCGTTCCAATAATTTGTTGAAGCCTAATGAAGAAAACCTGTCCGGTGATGATGTCCGTGAAGGGCTGACCTGTGTCATTTCCGTCAAGGTTCCGAATCCCCAGTTTGAGGGGCAGACAAAGACGAAGTTAGGCAATCAGGACGTCAAGGGGATTGTGGATACTATTGTTTCCGACGGACTCCGTACCTATCTGGAAGAACATCCGGCGGAAGCCAAAGAAATTATTTCCAAATCCATTACGGCCAATCGCGCGAGAGAAGCGGCACGCCGGGCAAGAGAACTGACACGCCGTAAGAATGCGCTCGAAGTTTCCAGCCTTCCCGGCAAATTGGCCGATTGCTCGGAGAAAGATCCAAAGTTCACGGAAATCTATATCGTCGAAGGTGATTCCGCGGGCGGTTCTGCCAAATCGGGCCGTGATCGGCGTTATCAGGCGATTCTTCCACTCCGCGGCAAAATTTTGAATGTGGAAAAAGCAAGACTGGATAAGGTGCTGAATTCCGATGCCATCCGTACTATGATTACCGCTTTTGGCACAGGGGTGGCGGAAGATTTTGATATTAAAAAACTTCGTTACTATAAAATCATCATCATGACCGATGCCGATGTGGACGGTGCCCATATCCGTACACTGCTTCTGACTTTCTTCTATCGGTACATGAAACCCCTTATTACCGAAGGCCATGTATATATAGCCCAGCCGCCGCTCTACCAGGTGCGTAAAGGACGCCAGAAGTACTATACTTATGATGATGTGGAACAGGATAAATTGTTGAATGAAATCGGCCGTGACGGTTGTGCGATTCAGAGATACAAAGGTCTTGGGGAGATGAACCCTGAACAGCTTTGGGATACCACCATGAACCCGGAGCAGCGTGTCATGCTGAAAGTGGAACTGACTGATGCTGTGGAAGCAGACCGTCTCTTTACCATTCTTATGGGAGACAAAGTGGAGCCTCGTCGTAAGTTTATCGAAGACAATGCAAAGAATGTAAGCAACTTGGATCTGTAAAACCGGATTTATGAAATGAGGCCGTGAGGGAATACCTTGCGGTCTTTTTGCGTTCTTTTATGTATGAACGTATTCAAAAGAGGAGTGGTTCTCAGAAAAAATCTCTTTATATATTAAATAGAAGTATATAAAAGGATAAAGAAATAAATAAAAGTGTTCGATCTTGTCAAAAAGCAAAATATAAAGTGAATGTATCTTAGTTTATAAAAAATTATGGAATTTTAGAGCAAGGTAGTACACACACGGAGGCGTGTTTTTGATATATTCATGAAAATAGATGTGATAAAAACCAGTGCTTATCGGATGAATTGAAAGCTCAGGGATAAAAATAAATTTTTTATAAAATGGTTGCGGCAATGAGAAAATAATAGTATTATTTAAAGGCTGAACGTTTCAGGATGTTTACGAAAAAACGCCTGAACTCCGTTCAAGAAACTATGAAGTGGAAGGTGGCCTGCCATGCAGGGGAATTTCCACGGAGCAGTTCATTCATGAAATGAACGAGGAGGTTAAGTAGTATGTCGAAACAGGAAAAAATCAGAATTCGCCTGAAAGGCTATGATCACAAAGCGATTGATCAGAGTGCGGCGAAAATCGTGGAAACTGCCAAAAGAACAGGATCCACAGTCTCAGGGCCGATTCCGCTCCCTACCGAGAAGAATGTGTATACCATTCTCCGCTCTCCGCATGTCAACAAGGACAGCCGTGAACAGTTTGAAATGCGTATCCACAAGAGGCTGATTGATATCCTTGATCCGTCTAAAAAGACGGCAGACGCGCTGATGAGACTGGAACTTCCGGCCGGCGTCAGCATTGAAATCAAAGTGTAAGGAGGTGCAAAGATGTCTAAAGCTATTTTGGGAACAAAATTAGGAATGTCTCAGGTGTTTGCTGAAAACGGCGACCTCGTTCCGGTTACTGTTGTAGAAGTTCTCCCGAATGTTGTCGCAGGTGTAAAGACTGTTGAGACTGACGGTTACAATGCTGTACAAATCGGATACGGCGCTGTCAAGGAAAAACATTTAACCAGACCGGTTAAGGGGCAGTTTGAAAAAGCCGGTATTGATCCGGTTAAATATCTCCGTGAATACAGGCTGGCTGAAAAGCCGGAATACACGGTGGGCCAAACTCTGGCTGCTGATATCTTCGCTGCTGGCGAATTCGTGGACGTAATCGGCATCAGCAGAGGTAAAGGCTTCGCCGGTACGATTAAGCGTTGGAATCACCAGCGTGGACCTGAAAGCCACGGCTCCAAAAATCATCGCCAGACCGCATCTCTGGGTGCGCGTATGTCCGGCGGCGGCGGAAAGGTGTTCAAAGGCAAAAAAATGCCTGGACAGCTGGGTGGCGATCGCGTGACAGTTCAGAACCTGGAAGTGGTGAGAGTTGACACGGACCGCAGCATTCTGCTGGTTAAAGGCGGGATTCCCGGCGCCAAGGGAAGTCTCGTCATGGTGAAGACTGCAGTTAAGTCTTCCAAATAATATTGTCCGGAACAACAGAAAATTGTTCTTATTGTAAGGAGGAACATCTCAATGCCGAAAGTAACACTGTATAACACTGCCGGCGCGGCAGCCGGTGAGATAGAGCTGAATGACAGCGTATTCGGTGTAGAATACAACGAAGCTGTTATTCACCAGGCAGTGGTGCGTCAGATGGCAAACGAACGCCTCGGCACCCATGCCACAAAGACCAGAGGCCTTGTACGCGGCGGCGGCAGGAAACCCTGGAAGCAGAAAGGCACAGGCCGTGCCAGAGTCGGATCTATCCGCTCCCCATTGTGGGTGGGCGGCGGCACCGTCTTTGGACCGACACCGAGAAGCCATGCGAAAGACATGACAAGAAAAGCACGTCAGCTGGCCGTTAAATCCGCGCTGAGTGAAAAGCTCCGTGCCAACGAATTGATTGTTGTCGATGCAATCAACTTTGATGCGCCGAAGACAAAGGAAGCCGTAAAATTCCTGGCCGCGTTTAATGTTGATGGTAAAGCGCTGATTGTTGATGGAGGCACTGCTTCTGAAAACACCGTACTGAGCGCCCGCAACATTCCTGGGGTAAAAGCATACGCTCCGAGCGGTCTCAATATTTATGATATCGTTCATTACACTAAATTGTTCCTGACACAGGACGCAGTAAAGAAGATTGAGGAGGTACTCGCATAATGGAAGCTCGTGACATCCTCATCCGCCCGATTGTGACGGAAAAATCTACCGCTCTGATGGAACAGGGCAAATATACATTCCGCGTACCGCTTGCTGCTACAAAGATCCAAATCCGCCAGGCGGTGGAACAGATTTTCAAGGTAAAGGTACAGGCTGTGAATACCATGCGTTATGAAGGCAAGTTAAAACGTATGGGCCGCACACAGGGGCGCCGCAGCGATTGGAAGAAGGCAGTCGTTACACTCAAGCCGGGTGAAGCGATTGAACTCTTTGAAGGTTAAGGGAGGAGTAATATAAATGGCTTATAAATCATTTAAACCGTACACCCCCGGACGCCGCCAGATGACCGTATCTACCTTTGAGGAAATTACAACAGATAAACCGGAAAAATCTCTTCTGGCTCCTGTTCACAACCATGGTGGTCGCAATGGCTCCGGCAAGATGACAGTCCGCCATCAGGGCGGTGGTCATAAACGTCAGTACAGAATTATTGATTTCAAGAGAATGAAAGACAATGTTCCGGCTACGGTGGCAACAATTGAATATGATCCGAACCGTACCTGCCGTATCGCGCTCCTGCACTATGCAGACGGTGAAAAGCGCTATATCCTTGCGCCAAAGGGATTGAAGGTAGGGAACATCGTTACCAGCGGTCCGGAATCCGATATTAAAATCGGCAATTGCCTGCCGCTGATCAATATTCCTCTTGGTACTGTGGTACATAATGTGGAACTGAAAATCGGCAAGGGCGGACAGATGGTTCGTTCTGCAGGCGCAAGCGCCCAGCTGATGGCAAAAGAAGGTGACCATGCTCTTCTTCGTCTCCCCAGCGGCGAGCTTCGCAAAGTACACATTCGCTGCCGTGCCACTATCGGGGTCGTTGGTAATGAGGATCATGAAAACATTACCTTGGGCAAAGCAGGAAGAAACCGCTGGCTTGGTGTTCGTCCCGCTAACCGCGGCGTAGTCATGAACCCGAACGATCATCCCCATGGCGGCGGCGAAGGCAAATCTCCTGTCGGACGTAAGCGTCCTGTTACACCGTGGGGTAAGCCTGCATACGGCGTAAAGACCCGCGACAACAAGAAAGCGTCCACTAAACTGATTGTTAAGAGACGCAAGTAAGATAAGGAGGAGTAAAAGTGTCCAGATCCGTAAAAAAAGGTCCGTTTGTCGCATTCTCTCTTTTGAAAAAGATTGATGCCATGAACGCATCGGAAGAAAAGAAAATTATTAAAACCTGGTCTCGTGCTTCTACCATCCTGCCGAGTTTCGTAGGTCATACAATTGCGATTCACGATGGAAGGAAACACGTGCCGGTGTATATCACAGAAGACATGGTTGGCCATAAACTTGGCGAATTTGCTCCGACCCGTACATTTAAGGGTCATAATAAGAGCGATAAATAACAGGGAGGATTAAGATGGAAGTACAGGCTATTGCAAGAAACATCCGCATCTCTCCCCGCAAGGTTCGCATCGTGGCTGACCTCATTCGCGGCAAGAGTGCCGGTGAAGCACTTTCTATTCTGCGCAACACGCCGAAAGCGGCATCTTCTGTCGTCGAAAAGGCGCTGAGAAGTGCTATGGCAAATGCAGAAAACAACAACAATATGAATATTGACAGTCTTTACATTTCTACGATTTTTGTAGATGCAGGTCCGATCATGAAGCGCGTGCACCCACGTTCTCGTGGACAGGCTTTCGGGATTATGAAACGTACCAGCACACTGACGGTAAAGGTTTCTGAAAGAGAATAATCGAAGGAGGGAAACGTTTTGGGTCAGAAAGTTAATCCGCATGGAATGCGTGTAGGCGTGATCAATGACTGGGATTCCAAATGGTTTGCAGAAAAAGATTATGCTGCACTGCTTGTGGAAGACGCGAAAATCCGCCAGTTTTTAAAGAAGCACCTGTTTGTGGCAGGCATTTCCAAGATTGGCATTAAGCGTGTCGGAACAAGAATAAAAATTGCCATTTACACAGCTAAGCCGGGCATGGTCATTGGCCGCGGCGGCACAGGTATTGAGGATATCAAAAAGGCGCTTGCCACTGTTACCGACAAAGAAGTCGATATTGATATCCTTGAAATTAAATCCAAAGATATGAGCGCTATCCTCGTTGGTGAAGATATCGCTTCCCAGCTGGAAAGACGTATCGGTTTCCGCCGTGCTGTTAAGCAGGCTGTCGGCAGAACCATGCGTATGGGGGCTAAGGGAATTAAAGTTACGGTATCCGGTCGTCTCGGCGGTGCTGAAATCGCCCGTAGTGAAAGTTACCGTGAAGGTTCTATTCCGCTGCAGACACTGCGTGCGAATATCGACTATGCGGTAGCTACGGCACACACCACTTATGGTGCTATCGGTATTAAAGTCTGGATTTATAAGGGCGAGCTTGCTCCGGGACAGACTGTCGATGAAAATGAAAATATCCGCACAAGCAAGGATCGCGGAAACCGCCATGAAAACGGCAATAGAAGAGGCGGCCGCAGAGGCGATCGCCGTGAACGCAGACCGAGAAATGAAGAACGTACTGAAAGGAGTGATTCCTGATGTTAATTCCGAAGCGTACAAAGTACCGTAAGCAGTTCCGCGGTCGCATGAAAGGCAGAGCACATCGTGGAAACACTGTAACTTACGGCGAATTCGGTCTGGTAGCAATGGAACCGTCTTGGATTACCAGCCGCCAGATTGAGGCTGCACGTATTGCCATGACACGTTATACCAAACGTGGCGGCAAGGTATGGATTAAGATTTTCCCGGACAAACCGGTAACATCCAAACCGATCGGTACCCGCCAAGGGTCCGGCAAGGGCTCTGTGGAATACTGGGTAGCCGTAGTAAAACCGGGCCGTGTTATGTTTGAAATGGGCGGTATCCCGGCGGAAGCAGCAAAAGAGGCTATGCGTCTTGCAAGCAACAAGCTGCCAATTAAAACAAAATTTGTAGTTAAAGGTCAAGAAGTGGCAGGTGAATAAAATGAAGGTCAATGAAATTCGTAACCTGAGCACTGCCGAAAGAAATGAAAAGGTTGCCGGCTTAAAGGAAGAACTGTTCAACCTTCGTTTTCAACTCGCTACCGGTCAGCTTGAAAACCCGATGCGTATCCATGAGGTAAAGAAGGATATTGCAAGAATCAAGACCGTTCAGCGTGAAGACGAATTGAAGGCTGCCAAAAAGGCATAACGGTTATTCCATAAGGAGGATCTCATGGCAGAAGAAAGAAATCTGCGCAAAGTGCGCCAGGGAATTGTCGTAAGCGACAAGATGGATAAAACTGTCGTAGTTGCTGTCGAACGCAAGGTTCCCCATAAGCTTTACAAAAAAGCTCTTAAATCTACAACCAAGTTCAAAGCGCATGACGAAAACAACGAATGCCGCGTCGGTGACACCGTCCGCATTGTCGAAACCCGCCCGCTGTCCCGTGACAAGCGTTGGAGAGTTGAGAAAATCGTTGCCCGTCAGGATTAATAATATAGTTTTATAGGAGGATTGGCACGATGATTCAGCAGGAAAGCAGACTCAACGTTGCAGATAATACCGGTGCTAAGAACATCCTGGTTATCAAAGTTCTGGGCGGTTCTTTCCGCAGAAGCGGAAATATCGGCGATGTCGTAGTTGCTACAGTCAAAGATGCATCACCCGGTGGCGTTGTAAAGAAGGGCCAGGTAGTTAAGGCTGTTGTGGTTCGTTCGGTAAGCGGTGTGAGCCGTGCGGACGGTTCCCATATCCGCTTCGATGAAAATGCAGCTGTCATTATTAAAGATGACAAGAGCCCGGTAGGAACACGTATTTTTGGACCGGTAGCAAGAGAGCTCCGTGAAAGAGATTTCATGAAGATCATTTCCCTGGCTCCGGAAGTGCTCTGATAGGAGGCAAACATGAGTCAGAAACTGCACGTAAAGACCGGTGACACAGTAGTTGTCATTTCCGGTAAAGATAAAGGCAAGCAGGGCAAGATTACAGCGGCTCTGCCAAAGAAAGGCCGTGTTGTCGTTGAGGGTGTCAATGTTGTTAAGAGACATACCAAGCCGACACAGGCAAATCCTAAGGGCGGAATTATTGAAAAAGAGGCCCCGATCAACGTATCCAAAGTCATGATACTGGATCCGGAAACAAAGAAACCAACCCGCATAAAAAAAGTACAGCAAAAAGATGGTACCTACGTCAGAGCGGCTGTAAAGAGCGGCGCTGTTTTAGACAATGCAAAGTAAGCGGGAAGGGAGGATAACAAGTGTCCAGATTAAATGATTTGTACAAGGGAGAAATCAGAAAATCCCTTCGTGAAAAATTCGGCTACACGAATGAGATGGAAATTCCGAAGCTGGAAAAGATCGTCATTAACATTGGCGTCGGAGAAGCGACGGAGAATTCAAAGGCGGTTGATGCTGCTGCGTCTGATCTTGCGGCTATCACAGGACAGAAGCCTTTGATTTGTAAAGCGCACAGATCTCTGGCGGCATGGAAGATTCGTGAAGGCATGCCTCTTGGCTGCAAAGTAACACTTCGCGGCGAAAGGATGTATGAATTTCTTGATCGCCTGATCAATATTGCACTTCCCCGTGTCCGCGATTTTCGTGGTATCAGTGCACAGAGCTTTGACGGCCGCGGCAATTATGCTTTCGGTGTTAAAGAACAGCTGATTTTCCCCGAAGTTGATTATGAAAAAATCGACAGAATCCGCGGGATGGATATTATCATAGTCACAACGGCTAAAACCGATGAAGAAGCACGTGAAATGCTGAAACAGTTCGGAATGCCGTTTAAGAAGTAAGCAGGAGGACAATATGGCGAAAAAGTCTATGTTGGAACGCGAAAAAAAGAGAGAACTTTGCGCTCAGAAATTTGCAGCTAAACGTCAGGCGTTAAAAGAAGCCGGAGACTATGAAGCACTCAGCAAGCTTCCGCGCAACGCGTCCCCGACACGTCTGCACAACCGTTGCAAACTGACCGGCCGTCCCCACGGCTTTATGCGTAAATTCGGAATCTGCCGTAATCAGTTCCGAGATCTGGCATACCGCGGAGAAGTCCCGGGCGTGAGAAAAGCCAGCTGGTAATCGAGATTTCGGGAGGAGGATTAAATAATGGTAACAACCGATCCGATTGCGGATATGCTTACCCGTATCCGTAATGCGAACGATGCATATCATGAAAAAGTAGATATGCCTGCTTCTAAAATTAAGGCCGCTGTGCTTGAAATTTTGAAGAATGAAGGCTTTATTAAGAATGTTGAACAGATCGAAGTAGAAGGCCATCAGGTATTGCGTGTTGTACTGAAGTACGGTGCAAACCGTGAAAAGGTCATCAAAGGTCTGAAGAGAATTTCCAAGCCGGGCCTGCGTGTATATGCAGGGCATGAAGAACTGCCAAAAGTTCTCGGCGGGCTTGGTATTGCAATTATTTCCACATCCAAGGGCATCAAGACGGACAAGGCTGCTCGTAAAGAGGGTCTTGGCGGCGAAGTCCTTGCATATGTCTGGTAATCCGTTGGAGGTATAACATGTCAAGAATTGGCAAAAAACCGATTGCGGTTCCGGCAGGTGTGGAAGTCAAGATTGATGGACATACTGTCACCGTAAAAGGTCCGAAAGGCACATTAAGCCGTAAATTAAATCCGGCGATCGACGTTAAGGTGGAAGATGGACAGGTTAACGTTATTCGTCCGAACGATGAAAAAGAAAGCCGTTCCCTGCACGGTCTATGCCGCACGCTTGTGAATAATATGGTGGTCGGCGTGACACAGGGGTTTGAAAAGAAATTGGAGATCCAGGGTGTTGGATACAATGCACAGATGCAGGGGCGGAATCTGAAGCTGTCCCTCGGGTTTTCCCATCCGGTTATCATTACCCCTCCGGAAGGGATTACTCTTTCCACACCGTCTTCCGTTATCATTGTCGTATCTGGGGCTGATAAGGAAATGGTAGGGCAGGTTGCTTCTGAAATCCGTAACTGGCGCAGGCCTGAACCTTATAAAGGCAAAGGGATCCGTTATTCCGGCGAACACGTTCGTCGTAAGGCTGGTAAGACCGGCGCAACGAAGTAAAACAGGAGGTAGAAAGATATGCGTAAAAATGCAAGCAGAACAGCTGTTATTCGCCGCCACCTGCGTCTTCGCCAGAAGATTACCGGTACTGCTGATCGTCCCCGTCTGAGTGTTTTCCGTTCTTTGGCGAACATTTATGCACAGGTGATTGATGATACGACCGGTACTACTCTCGTTGCGGCAAACAGCCTCGATAAAGAATTTAAAGCTGATTTCCCTTACGGTGGCAATATAGAAGCTGCCAGGGCAGTTGGTGAACTGGTAGCAAAAAGAGCTCTTGCAAAGGGTATTGATACCGTAGTGTTCGATCGTGGAGGCAATATATATCATGGCAGAGTAAAAGCTCTGGCTGAAGGTGCCCGCGAAGCCGGCTTGAAATTTTAAGGTAAAGGAGAAAGCACATGCCAAGATTTGAAAAACAGGAATCCGACTTACAGGAAAACGTCGTTTTTATTAACCGCGTTGCTAAAGTCGTAAAAGGCGGCCGTCGTTTTTCCTTTGCTGCAGTTGTAGTTGTCGGTGATGGAAAAGGCAGAGTAGGCGCAGGCCTCGGCAAAGCTGCCGAAGTTCCGGAAGCGATTCGCAAGGGCGTTGAAGATGCTAAGAAAAACATGATTAACGTTGCTTTGAAGAATGGCACCATTCCCCATGAATCCCTTGGGATTTACGGAGCAGGCAAAGTTATTATGAGACCGGCTGCTGAAGGTACAGGTATCAAGGCGGGCGGTCCGGTTCGTGCAGTGCTTGCGCTGGCAGGCGTTCGCAATGTTCTCACCAAATCCCTTGGTTCTTCCAATCCGATCAATATGGTAAAGGCTACCTTAGACGGAATGGCAAAATTGGAAAACGTTCAGACCGTAGCGGCACTCCGCGGCAAAACGGTTGATGAAATTTATAACTGATAGGAGAACGATCATGAAGGTTATCATTACACTCAAGAAAAGTGTGATCGGCTCCAAACCCGAGCACATCGCTACAGTGAAAGCTCTCGGTCTGAAGAAGACCAATTCCTCTGTAGTGAAGGAACTCACCCCCCAGATTCAAGGCATGGTACATGCCGTTCGTCATCTGGTTGAATGTAAAGAAGCTGAATAAAAGGAGGTGCACGAATGAAACTGCATGAACTGAAACCGGCTGAAGGTTCCAAAAGAGCACGTCGTCGTGTAGGTCGTGGCATAGGTTCCGGCATGGGAAAACAGTCTACCCGCGGAGCCAAAGGGCAGAATGCAAGAACCGGTGGCGGCGTCCGTCCAGGATTTGAAGGCGGCCAGATGCCCCTGTATCGCCGACTCCCAAAACGCGGCTTCAAGAATGTTTTTGCTGATAAATATGCTGTTGTTAACGTAGAACAGCTGAACCGCTTTGAAGATAAAGCTGTTGTAGATCCGGCAGCTCTTGTAGAAGCAGGTATTCTAAAAAATGTTCTCGATGGCGTCCGTATTTTGGGCAATGGAGAACTGACCAAGGCTCTTGATGTAAGAGCGCAGGGATTCACCAAGTCCGCACAACAGAAAATTGAAGCAGCAGGTGGAAAAGTAGAGGTGATCTGATATGGGATCTGCCTTCGCAAATTTTGCCGCCAATAAGGAATTGAAGGATCGCATTCTCTTTACGATGGTGATGTTCTTCGTGTTCCGTCTTGGCGTACATATTCCGGTTCCCGGAGTAGATACATCTATTTTAGAAAGTCTCTTTTCATCAGGAAATCTCTTTGGGTTTCTGGATCTATTCTCCGGCGGTGCTCTGAGCAAATTTTCACTTTTTGCCATGAGTATTACCCCGTACATCAATTCTTCCATTATTATGCAGCTTCTGACTTCCGTTATTCCCACATTGGAAGAATGGCGGAAAGACGGGCAGGAAGGGTATAAGAAGATCCAGAAAGTCACAAGATACTTCACGATTTTCCTTGCTGTCGTGCAGGCTTTCGGCATGACTTACGCACTGCGTATCAATCATGCACTGGTGGATAACAGCTGGCTTTATTTCGGATTCATTATCGTAGTTCTGACAGCAGGCACATGCCTTCTGATGTGGATCGGCGAGCAGATCACCGAGCACGGCATCGGTAATGGTATTTCTCTTATTATTTTCTGTGGTATTGTGGCGCGTTTTCCGGAAGCCATTTCCACAGTCATTGAATACCTGAAGATTGGGACGATCAGTCCGTTCCAGCTTCTTCTCTTTGTTATCATTGCCCTTGGCATGATCCTTATGGTCATCGAGGTCAATGAGGGACAGCGAAGGGTGTCCATCCAATACGCAAAACGTGTTGTTGGCCGTAAAATGTACGGCGGACATTCCACATTCCTGCCTTTGAAAGTCAATCAGGCAGGTGTTATCCCGATCATTTTCGCTTCTTCCATTATTATGCTTCCGGTTACACTGGCGCAGTTCGTTCATATCGGTTGGGTGCAGTCTGTAGGCAACTTTTTTGCCTGGGGATCTTGGCCTAATACGATCTGCTACGGTATCTTGATCTTCATTTTCACCTATTTTTATACGGCGATTTCCCTGAACATCAAAGAACTGGCAGATAATATGAAGAAATACGGCGGGTTTATTCCCGGTATTCGTCCCGGCGAACCGACAATGATATATATTGACAAGGTTATGAGCCGCATTACGCTGGCAGGTGCTCTTTTTCTGGCATTCATTGCGATTCTTCCGAACTTCATCGGAAATATTACCGGTATCCAGGGCGTATACTTCGGCGGCACGTCTTTACTGATCGTTGTCGGTGTTGCCCTTGATACGATGAGACAAGCACAGTCGCTGATGGTAACAAGAAACTATCAGGGCTTCATTAAGTAAGGAGCAGGGCTATGTATATTTTGTTAATGGGACCTCCCGGTGCAGGAAAAGGCACGCAGGCGGAAAAACTCATTCGTGATTACGGTATCCCCCAGATTGCTACCGGTGATATGTTCCGCGCGGCAGTAAAATCAGGGACCGCCCTCGGAAAAGAAGCCAAAAGTTATATGGATAAAGGAGCGCTCGTACCTGACAGCGTGACTATCGGCATTGTTAAGGAACGGCTTGCGCAGGATGACTGCAAAAAAGGCTGGATTCTTGACGGGTTCCCAAGAACCACTGCACAGGCGGCGGCTCTTGATACTATACTCCATGAACTTGGAATCAGACTTACAGCCGTTATCGGGATCAAAGCTGATTCGAAAGGTCTCGTAAAGAGAATTGGCGGCAGGCTTGTCTGCAAAAAATGCGGTGCTTCTTTCCATAAGGAATTCCGTCCGCCAAAGAAAGAAAATGTCTGTGATAACTGCGGCGGGGAACTTTATCAGCGTGCTGATGATAATGAAGCGACAGTGGAGCAGCGCCTTGCCGTTTATGAGAAATCCACAAGACCTCTTATTGACTACTACGAAGCCAGTGGAAGATTTTGCGAAATTGACGGCGATCAATCCATGGAAAAGGTGTATTCTGACATCCGGGACGCATTGAAAAAGGCTTCAAAATGATTACGATTTATACATCGGAAGAAATAGAGAAAATTGCCGCGGCGGGAAAACTGACTGCAGATACACTCTCTATGCTTGAAAAGGCAGTTCGTCCGGGAATCAGCACCTTGGAACTGGATGAAATGGCGGAGAAATTTATCCGCAGCAGAGGCGGCATCCCGAGCTGCAAAGGCTATGAGGGGTTTCCAGGAAGTATCTGCGCCTCTGTCAACGATACAGTTGTCCATGGGATCCCTTCTGCCCGAAAGATTTTGAAGAAAGGGGATATTATTTCCCTGGATCTTGTGGTAGAATTAAATGGTTATATGGGTGATTCCTGTATTACCGCTCCTGTCGGGCATACGAATAAAAAGAATGCGCAGCTTTTAAAAGTGACAGAAGAAGCGCTTTTTGCCGGAATTAAACAGGCTGTACCGGGAAATACGGTCGGTGACATCGGTCATGCGGTTGAAAGTTACGTAAGACCTTATGGCTATGATGTACTCCGGGATTATGTAGGTCATGGCATCGGCATTGAAATGCATGAAGACCCGGAAATTCCGAACTATGGAACGCCGGGACACGGACCACGGCTGGAAGAAGGAATGGTTATCTGTATCGAGCCGATGGTTACTATGGGCAGAGCGGATATAATAACGCTTCGCGATGGCTGGGGTGTGGTGACAGCAGACGGTTTGCCTGCTGCACACTGTGAGCATACCATCGCCATAACCGGAAACGGCCCGAGAATTTTGACACTGCGTGATTAATGCAGCAGAAGACCGGTGGGTCTATGAAAAGCCAAAGGAGGCTCGAATGAGCAAGGCAGACGTTATTGAAGTGGAAGGAAAAGTTGTTGAAAAGCTTCCCAACGCCATGTTTCGTGTAAAACTTGAAAATGGCGGACATATCGTACTGGCGACGATTTCCGGCAAAATGCGTATGAATTTCATCCGTATCCTGCCCGGGGATAAAGTAACCATAGAACTTACGCCCTACGATTTAGAGCACGGCAGAATTACCTATCGTTACAAGTAAGCAAGGAGGAACCAAGATGAAGGTCAGACCGTCCGTCAAGAAGATGTGTGACAAATGCAAAATCATCAAACGCAAAGGCCGTGTAATGGTCATTTGTGAAAATCCAAAGCATAAACAGAGACAAGGTTAATTAAAAGGAGGTACAAGAGTAGATGGCACGTATAGCTGGTGTAGACTTACCAAGAGATAAGCGCGTTGAGATCGGCTTAACTTACATTTTTGGGATAGGCCTCACTCTTTCCAGAGAAATTTTGAATAAAACCGGAATCAGTCCGGATGTCCGCGTCAGAGATCTGACGGAAGACGATGTCGCCAATATCCGCAATGCACTTGCAGATTATAAAGTGGAAGGCGACCTGCGCAGGGAAGAATCCCTCAACATTAAGCGTTTAGTGGAAATCGGTTCTTACAGAGGCCGCCGTCATCGTGACGGACTGCCCACCCGCGGACAGCGTACAAAAACAAACGCCCGTACCCGCAAAGGACCGAGAAAAACGATCGCAGGCAAGAAGACTGCGACCAAGAAATAATGTTGAAGGAGGGATAAAATGGCTACGGTAAAAAGTAAAGCAAAAAGAAAAGAAAGAAAACATGTAGAATCCGGTGCAGCGCATATTCGTTCCACATTCAACAATACGATTGTAACGATTACTGATTCTAACGGTAATACCATTGCCTGGGCATCTGCCGGCGGACTGGGATTCAAAGGTTCCCGTAAGAGCACGCCGTTTGCGGCGCAGATGGCAGCAGAACAGGCAGCGAGAGCAGCCATCGATCAGGGAATGCGTTCCGCTGATGTATTTGTCAAAGGACCGGGCGCAGGCCGTGAAGCGGCTATCCGCGCATTGCAGGCAGCAGGTATCGAAGTCAGCAGCATTAAGGACGTTACCCCGATTCCTCACAACGGCTGCCGTCCTCCAAAACGCAGAAGAGTATAATAAAGGAAAGAGTTTCTTTCAGAAATAAATCTTAATTCCTTTTATTCCTGCGTAATATTTTGGCGCCAATGGCGCAGAAGGAGGACTTTGGATGAACGAAAATACAAGCTTCACAATTAAGACTGTGGAAATGAGTGCTGACGGGCGTTACGGCAAGTTCGAATGCGGACCGCTTGAACGCGGATACGGTATCACACTTGGCAACAGTCTTCGTCGCGTGTTGCTTTCATCTTTAGACGGTGTGGCGATTACGTCTATCAATATTGATGGAGTGGAACATGAATTTTCCACTGTACCCGGTGTACGGGAAGACGTAACAGACATGATCCTGAATTTGAAAAAAATCCGTTTCATCGCTTATGAAGAAGCGGAATTCCCAATCAAAGTCCGCGTAGATGTGACTAAAGAAGGAGTTCTTCTTGCAGGTGACCTTCAACTTCCGTCGGAAATTGATGTTCTGAATGGAGATTTGGCACTCTGCACACTGGATACGGAAGCGCATCTCGGAATGGAACTGACCATTGACCGCGGGCACGGCTACGTTCCTTTTACAAAAAATAGAAGAGAAGACGATCCCATCGGATCTATTCCGATTGACTCTATTTATTCTCCTGTGGTTAAATGCAACTATAATGTCAGCGATACCCGTGTAGGCAACGAAATGGACTATGATAAGCTGACACTGGAACTGGAAACTGACGGTTCCATCAAAGCAAGTGATGCAGTGGCCACCGCTGCCACTATTCTGATGAACTGCTTTGAACTGTTCCGTCCTCTGGCAACCGGTCCGATACCGGAAGCAAGAGATGGCAGCGATATGACCCGGCAGTCCTCCGATCAGCAGGCGGAAGAAGAGAAGATCGATCTCTCCGGCATTCCGATCGAAGAACTTGAACTTTCCGTTCGTGCATTTAACTGCCTGAAACGGGCTGAAATCAATACACTTGACCAGCTTGCCGAAAAGACAGAAGAAGAACTTGGACGTGTGCGTAATCTTGGTAAAAAATCAATTGATGAAATTATTGAGAAACTGGCACAGTTCAGAGGTCTCGGACTTCATTTGAAAGATTAAAATCCAAAAAGATAGGTAATTTAGGAGGAAACAATGGCACGTAGTAGACTGAGAAGAGTCAGCGGCGCGCGTAAAGCACTGCTCCGCAGCCTCGTAACGGCTCTGTTCCAGTATGGTCGCATTACCACTACTGAAAGCAAAGCGAAAGAACTTCGCCACGTAGCAGACAAAATGATCTCTCTTGCGAAGAGAGGCGATCTTCATGCCCGCCGCCAGGCTGAAGCATTCATCATGGATAAAGCGGTGACAAAAAAATTGTTTGATGAAACCGCAAAGAAATATACAGAACGCAACGGCGGCTACACCCGCGTACTGAAACTTGAAGCTCGTCTCGGTGACAATGCACCGCAGGCAATTATCGAGCTCGTTGACTGAAATCAGAAGAAACGCTCCGGAAGGGGCGTTTTTTAATGGGGAAATAAAAGAAAGGACAGCAGAAATGAAAAAGAGAATGAAGGATGCAAACTGAACCGGAAAAATAGAAAGAACTTGCCGATTTTTTATTCTATACGGTACAATACAGCAGAGAAAGGGACAGACATGAAAAGAAGCAACAATACTCTCTTTAAAGATATACGGAGCCACGAAGTGAAAGCGCGGGAGAGAATCCTTGCTGCCGCCCGCGGCACATATACCGTCATGGATATAGAAACAACAGGAATGTATTCCGATATTACCGAAATCGCCGCACTCCGTGTCGTGAGTGGAGAAATCCGGGATACTTTCCATACTCTCGTCAAAGCGAAGGGACCTATAGAAAAACGCGTAGAAAGACTTACCGGTATTACCTCTGATATGCTTGAAGGACAGCCTCCTATCGGCGATGTACTGCCGATATTTATGACGTTTATTGAAGGAATCCCGCTTGTGGGGCACGGGCTTGATTCCGACCTGGTTGTCATTGACAGAAATCTGAAAGCTGTCGGTAAACCTCTTGTTACCAATGACTATATCGATACCCACAGCCTTGCGAAACTCCTTCTTCCGGAAAGGGAAGGAGAACATAGGAAATATTCCGTTAAAGCCCTTGTAGAATATTATGAACTGCCCTGCAGTACTTTCCATCGTGCCATGGACGACTGTATGGCAGAGAAAATGCTTTTTGAAAGACTTTTGGCGGAATGGAAATAGAAAGATAAACATTTGAGGACACGCACATCAGCTGTCCTTTTTTATTGTGTACAATTTCATTAGAATGTTCATTAACTTACTTTTGCGAAATTTTAACTATTGAAGAAGAAAGAAGGATAAAAGTATGATATATCGTAAAGGATAAATTAAATTTGGAGAAAATGATGTATCGGTATAAAGTAAAACATAATTCTTTCCGCCGGCTCAAGATGGCTTTTAAATCAAGAAAACGGACAAGGGGGAATATTTTTTTAGGGGTCGTTACCACTATACTGGCTTCTCTTTCCTTTACTGCCATGTCCGCCTGTGCAAAAGCATTAGCACCTATTTCTTCCGAAGAAATGACTTTTTTTCGCGGGCTTGTAGGGCTTATTTTCATTCCGCTCCTCACGCTCCAAACCAAAGAGCCGTTTTTTACAGGGAAATATAAATTTATGCTTTCTCTTCGAGGGTTCTTCGGCAGTGCGGCTTTGCTTTTTTACTTCCTTTCCATCGAGGGGATGACCTTGGGAGATTCGCAGATCCTTTCACAGTTGGCGGCCTTTTTCATGTGTATTCTTTCACCGATCTTTCTGAAAGAAAAACTGCCTAAAGAAGCTATTCCGGGACTTGTTGTTATCGCGCTCGGTACCCTTTGTGTCGTGCAGATATGGAATTTTGATTCGTTCAATGTATATGCCCTTTTCGGTATCGGGGGCGGCTTTTTTTCTGCGGCCGCATACATCGTCATTTCCATGCTTGCCGAACGGGATTTTAAATCAAATACGGAAATCGTTTTCTATTTCCAGATTTTCAGTATCGCCGTAGGGGCGGCTCTTATGAAAGGCAGTTTCACCATGCCGGAAGGAATTCAATGGGTGTGGCTTATCGGACTGGGACTCTTTGCTCTCTCGGCACAGATGTTTATGACCTGGGCTTTCCAGCATGTGAATTCTCTCATCGTTTCTTTCCTTATGTACAGTGAAATCCTTTTCCATGTTCTTTTCGGCTGGTACTTCTGGGATGAAATACTTACCTGGGCATCCTGGCTCGGCGGTACTCTTATTGTCCTCGGATCTATCATGCTTATGGTATTCAAACCGAAAAGCATTGACAATGACACCCATCACCACGAAGACAGGATTTCCAAGCAGAAACGGAAAGAGGAAAGACCTGCTGAAAACATTGCCCTTGACACGGAAAGATCGATATAGCGGCAGGAATTGATATTTCAGACAAGCTTTATTATGCGAAGCCGATAAAAGAATAAACAGCAAAAAAGACTTTTCCTGTTATGGGGAGAAGTCTTTTAAAGCGATTATAAGGGAAATAATATTCTTGCCATATAGATGACGCCGGTCATGGTGATACAAGACAGGAAAGTCGTCATCATCACGATTTCCGTGGCGAAGTTTTCATGATTATGGAATTCCACGGCGTAAAGGACGGAATTGACAGGAGACGGCACGGCAGACATGATGAGAATCGTCTGTGAAGCGACTTGTGAAAAAGGACAGCCCGCGAGAGCCCAGAGCAGGATGAGGAACCATGCACAGAAAGGACCGATAAGGAGCCGGACAAAGCAGGCAAGCCAGGCGTCAGGATCACTGAAAGAAATTTTCGAGCGGTGGATCTGCATGCCGAGTGCCATCATGACGACAGCCACAAGAGCGGCTGCACAGTTTTGAAGGATGGGCCATATGAATGTGCCTGACAGGTCGATGCCGATGGATTTTACAGCAAATGCTGCCGTGAGCGTATAAATAACAGGCATGTGGAGGACGACACGGAGCGCGTCATGGGGGGAAAGGCTTCCCTTTCCTGCCTGATAAAGACCGAGGGTATTCAGAAACATATTCATCTGTACCAGGACGAGCGTGCTTACGGCTGCAGCTTCCGCCAGATAAGGCGTCCCGCTTTCCGTGACATAAGGAGCGTTGGAGAAGACAAGGGCAATCAGGGCGATACCGATATTTCCCGCATTGGAAAACATGGTGCCGTTTTTAAAAGCTTCCCTCTTTCCGGCATCCCAGTTTCTTGCTTTGGCAATAAGCGTCCCGATGGCACCGAGCATAGCCATGAGGACAAGGGAAATAATGAAAACGTGGAAGAGAGAAAAATCAATCTTTGCCACATAAATGCTGTAAAAAATGAAACAGGGAAGAATGATGTAAAAGGTCAGTTTGGTCAGAGAATTGACGTCGAGCCGGAAACGCCTGTCCATGAAGTAGCCGATAGCCACAAAGATTAGAAGAGGCAGGATATTGTCGGTGATGATTTGCAGAAATGCCATATTAAACTCCTGCAGGAAATAAATACTGTGCCAGCCGGATAGCGCATGTGAGCGTTACAAGGCCGAAAGCAGAGCTGTACAGGATGGATTTGGCCACTCTGTGGGGACAGCAGTTGTAATCGACGGCAAAAAGGATAAGTGAAAAGGAAGAGGGGACAGCGGCATAAATGAAGAAAACCTGTGCCGTTACAGGGGTAAAAACGCCGGCCAACATAATGATGGCAAAGGCAATCAGCGGAGATAGGAAGAGTTTATTTATCGATGTGCCGATGGTGAATAAATCCGGTTTGCCGATAGGCGTACGGTGAAGCTGCGCGCCGGCGGTAATCGTCGTGAGAATGATGAAAGCACCTGTGAAATGGGAAAGCACAGGCCACAGAAAGGTTTGTTCCAAAGCGATCCCGCCCATGCGGACGGCTGCTGCTGCGAAAATCGCGTAAACAGCGGGCATGGAAATAATAAATTTTACAGTACTGGACAGAGAATTTCCTTTCGCCCCCAGAAGTGATGCACCGACCGTATTGATGGCGATGTTCATCAAGATCAGGAGAAGGACGATTGCGCCGCGGGCCTCATCAAGGCATGGTGCAGCTCCGTCTGATGCATATGGCGGATGGGAAAATATCATGAGGATGAGGGCGATGCCGATCTGCCCCGCATTGGAGAGTGTGGAAAGAGCACGGAATGTGTTTTTCTCGTCACCCGTAAATCCCAGTGCCTTTGCGATAAGATAGGCTGCCGCGCTGTCGGTGAGGAGGAGCGCGATGCCGGCTGGAAGAAGAATTGCTGTCGCTGCATCGGGACGGTACAAATACATGCTGTAAAAAATAAAGGCAGGGAGAACTACCCGGGTCACCAGCTTGGCGTAAGTATTCAGATCCAGCTTGAATTTGGAATCCATAAACCAGCCTGCAGCAAGAAATACGATAAGCGGCAGAATGTCATTCCATAAAATTTGGAGAAATATCATAACGGTCACTTTCCCTAAAATATATTATCTATAAGACATAGTATACAACGGATGAGCGGCAAGATACAGATGAGCAGTTATATTTGTTTCAAAAAGCAGAAAGTTCTTTATGGAAAATGGGCCGCCGCCCGGTTTCATTGACAAGGGCAGTGTGTTCCGCTAAAATAAAAACGTTATGGAAGGGTGTCCGAGCGGTTGAAGGAGGCGGTCTTGAAAACCGTTAACTTCGTGAGAGGTTCATGGGTTCGAATCCCATCCCTTCCGCCATATATGCTCGCCGCAGTTTTCCGCTGCGGTGCTTTTTTTCTGAAAAGGGGTTTCTCTTGGTTATTTTTGGACGCCAAATCAATATGATGAGACAAATCCGCCGCGCTGCCGGTCTGACTATCGGTGCGATGATTTATTCAGCGGGGCTGAATCTGTTTCTTGTACCGAACAACATCATTGACGGCGGTGTGACCGGTATGTCTTTGCTTCTTTCCGAGCTGGCAGGGATTCCCTTCAGCGTACTCATCGTGTTGCTGAATATCCCATTCTTTATTCTTGGTTATAAACAGCTTGGCCTGCGCCTGGCGGTGTCTTCCATGTTTGCCATCATCGTGCTTTCCTTCTGGAGCCATATCTTTGAGCAAATGGAACCGGTAACGACAGATCCGTTCTTATCTACCATTTTCGGGGGGATCATCATCGGTTTGGGCATAGGACTTGTCATTAAAAACGGAGGGTCCCTCGACGGGACAGAAATTGTTGCTATTTATCTGGACAGCCGTTCCGCTTTTTCCGTAGGCGAGATTATTTTATTCTTCAATTTCTTCATTTTGGGAAGCGCCGGTTTTGTTTTTACATGGAACAGCGCCATGTATTCCCTTATTGCTTACTTTATCTGTTCCCGCATGATGGATGCCGTTTCCACGGGGCTTGATTCGTCAAAAGGCGTATTCATTATTACCACGAAGTACGACGAAGTCGCCTCGGCCATCGTAAACGATATGCATCACTCCGTTACCCGCCTTCATGGACAGGGAGGGTTTCTGAAAGATGACAAAGACATTCTCTATGTGGTGATTTCAAGACTGGAAGTGACAAAGATGAAAGGCGTTGTAAAAGGCATCGACAGCGCGGCTTTCCTTTCCGTTTTTGATGTGCAGGAAGTCCAGGGCGGACGTGTGGGGAAAGGCTGGAAGCGGGAAGAAGACAGAAGCCCGTGCTGAGATTATGCAGAGGTGTTTGATTACTATAGAATTTGATGCATGCAGGAATAGAAAACTCTCTTGACATACTGTTATGTAATCCATATAATAAATAAGTCAGTCAGTGGCTGATATAAAAGCGGATTGAAAACCGCCATAAAGAGATGGAGAGGTGTCCGAGCGGTTTAAGGTGCATGATTGGAAATCATGTTGCCGGCGAATACCGGCACGGGGGTTCGAATCCCCCTCTCTCCGCCACGAAGTCAGAGCCTGTCGAATAAGACGGGTTTTTTGTTTTGTGAAAAATGGAATGGTTAAAGGTGTAAAAAGTTGTTTTTGCCCCCACTTTGCCCCCACTTTGTTTTTGCACGAAAAAAGCCGGGGCAAATTCCCAGCTTTAAAGGTATTAAATTATCTTTTTCAGTGTTTCTTTTACGCCAACTTCAAGATCTGGAATAAAGTGTCCGTATGTATCCATCGTCTGCTGAAACGTACTGTGACCAAGTCTGTGTTGGAGAGCTTTGAAATTTATACCTTCTTTCAAAAGCAACGTGGCGTGTGTATGTCGGAGGCCGTGAAAAGTAAAATCGGGTAGACCCATTGCGTTAAATGTCCGGCGGGCAATTTTTTCAATGTGGTTTCTTTTTATCGGGTTTCCTTCAGCGTCACAAAATAGCAAGTTATCCGGGTTAGGGGTACTGCTCATAGTCAATATGTGTCGCTGTATCATTTTCATGGTCTCTTGATCTACAGATATTGTCCGGCGGGATGACTTGTTTTTTAAATCGTAGGATAGCTGCTCTTTACCGTTCACTCTGATTACGGAGCGCATGACTTTTATAGTCCCTCGCTTAAAATCAATCCCCCATTTACAATCAAGTCCGGAGATTTCTCCCATGCGGAGCCCGGTATATGCCGCAATCCGGAAATAAAGCTTTGTCCACTCTTCCGGGATTAGATTGAGCATTTCTTTTATTTGTGATTGCCGCAGGATGGAAACTTCCTTCCGTTCTTGCTTGGCATGTTTTATATTTGTTAATGGGGATACAGGAATCGCCCCATCTTCCGCCGCCTGTTTTAGTGCAGCGTGCAGGATTGTGTGCAGATTGTTGACAGTTCGCGGCGATTTTTCTTTCAGTAAATCTGCAAAATATGAGCGGAACATGGCCGGCGTCAGATCAGTTAAGAGTATTCTCCCGATGCGCGCCTCTGTTATATATTTTTTAATGGTATAGTAGTAATCTCTTTTCGTGACAGGGGATATATTCGGCGTTATAGATTCAAGCCACGCCTGCATCCATTCTGACAATGTGACTTTTTGTGTGGCAAGCGGGCATTTTTCTAATAAATCAAGAAATGCAGACCGTTTATCTTTTGCTTCTTTAAGCGTTCGCCCCATAAAATAGTAACGTTTTTTGTTGATCTGGACGGTTACTTTATACCGTCCGTCTTTTCTTTTCGGCATAATAAAATCAGCTCCTTTGTTGGAATGGGGCTGATTATGCTATAATTATGGTGTAATCAGCCCGTGGTTGGGTATATTACCGTTCTGAAGAGTATTAGCAGTGCTGCTTCAGATAACCGTCGTCATATTAGCCGTATGATGGCGGTTTTTATATTGTTAAATAAACGAAATCTCGTATTATGGATTACATCTTTTACACGGAACATATCCAGCGTTTATCGCTTCATCTCGTGTATCAAAATAGACTTTATTGTGATCTTTCATCTGGTATACACTACTGCAATAATCTTCGTGGAATTTGTGGCTGCGGAGATTCCCGATGTATGCATCTACTATGCCGATAACGGAAACAGATAATACAGCAGCTAATGAAAGTGTGAGAATAGATTTTTTGAACATGATGTACATCCTTTCTATAATTAATTATTTACAACAATTAATACGTTGCAATTACAACAATTAATACGTTGCAATCAGCTATAAAAATTCAGATTCTTTCACTACTTTAATAAGTTCCTTTCTGTTATATTCCTTTATCAATCCTGGAATCCTAATTAAGTCTATTAATGCCCATATACCGAATCCCCAGCAGGTAATCCAATAAAAGAATAGAGAAAGGGGCTTCATGAGATAGAGATATTGGAGTCCAAAGATCCACACAAAATAAGCAATCCATGTTTGTTTCTTGCTTTTCTCATATTTTTGAATGACGGACATTTTGTGTTTTTCGGGAAGCTCTTTTAAATAGTTGACTGCATAATCAAGCTCGGGATCGCCAAATTGTACGTGTTCCATATCATTTTTCGATGATTGCGTTTTTTTATTTAATTTTTGTGAATAATATATTCCGGTTCCCGGAATTCCTAACGTAGTTCTTGCTCCTGCGGTTCCTGCGGTGAATTTTGCACCTCTGGGGCCAACGCTTACACTCACATTTTTCTTACCCAAGTTGATAGATACTCCAGGAATTATTTTTATTCGTTTTGTAAATCTAAATCCCATAATTGCACATCTTTCTGATAAATAAACTATTTAATTTTCACACTGTTAAATATCACATAAAACTTTCCGTGCCTTTTCTTTGTATTCTTCTTCTGTAATAACGCCGCTATCTTTTAGTTCTTTCAACTGTTTAAGAAGTGCAGTAGGATCACTTGTAGTATTATTTTTTGCTGCAAGCTCTTTTTCTTCATCAACTTCATTATCGCGTGATGTTCTTGATTCTAAGAAAGCACTATGAAATTTTTGATATGTTTTTATGTCGCATTCAGCTATAAATTCTTCACCGCTTTTTAACTTTACCGCCATGCATATGTATTTTGTGCGCCCGCCCATAAGAAGTCCGGCAAGGAGCCCGACGGGGCCAAGAGCGATAGCGCCAAGCGTGCTCCATCCTGCTTTTGAAAGGACTTTATTTTTATTATCTTCTGTGATTTGCTCGATCAGTGCTATGTTGTTTTTTAAATCATATGTGTCTGTTCGGAGTGTGAATCCAGGTCTCGGTGCAGAAAGTTGAAGAGCGCCGAACACCGTTATTAGTGCTGTTGTTTTCGGAAGATCTCCACCTATGATTTTAAAATGTGACATGTCTTATACTCCTTTCTCTTTAAAATAATGTCTCTATTTGACTTTCCCAAGTACAGCAACTGCAAGCCCTAAAATTCGGCATTCATCACAGTTATTTTTGCTGTAAATCATAGGAGGGTATTGAGGATTTTCAGCTTGTAATTGAATCACTCCGTCCATATGATACACACGCTTTAAAGTGGCGCTGTCATCTATAAGTACGGCAGCAATTTGTCCATTATCAACGTCGGACTGTTGGCGGATAAAAACGATATCTCCGTCGTTTATTTGAGCGTTTATCATACTATCGCCCTTGATTTTCAGAGCAAAATCAGCTTTGACCTCATCATCAACCGGCAAAAATTCTTCTATATGCTCATCTGCATAGATGGGTTGTCCGGCTGCGATCTCTCCGAGTAGAGGGATTTTTTTCTTTGCGATCGGCACATAATTTGATAGTTTCTGATATTGAGGGATATCTTCCCATCCAGTAAGATACGATGCGGGTACATCCAGAGCCAGCGCAATCTTTTTTATGATATCTATTCCTACTGTTTTTATTTGTCCATCTTCATAACGCTTGGTGTTACTTTCACTGAGTCCGATATGCTCACCGAGTTCCTTTAATGTCATTTTTCTGGACTTTCTCATTTCTTTTATACGTGAGCCCACACGCCTGTTATATTGTGATTCATCCATTTATTTCACCTCGCTTCTATTAATGTAATAATACAACAAATTTGTATAATATACAAGTATATTATATATTAAAATAAAAAAACTTGCACATAGTGCTTGACAATGTTCCGCCGATGCGTATAATTAGGATAGAAAAACTTGTATAATATACAAGTTGAATAAGAAAGGGGGTGGATCAAGTGGAAATGCTCAAGCTAAAAGGAGCTATAGTGGCAAATAAAAAGAACTATAAGGAATGTGCAGGATTTTTAGATATTTCCGTCAATTCGTTCAGCGATAAAATAAACGGGAAAAGGCCATTTTCCTGCTGGGAAGCTACTAAGCTTAAAAATTTTTTGTGTTTAAACAATGAAGAGAGCATAAGTATTTTTTTATCTTAAAACTTGCATGTAATGCAAGTTAAACATGAAAGGAGGTGATCAAAATGGATGAAAGACCTATCGGCATGACAATCGCCGAGGTCTCGAAAGCGCTCCACATCGGGGTAGAACAGCTCCGGGAGTATGCAAGAACAGACCCGACGTTCCCGGTCTTCGCAGTCGGAAGCAAGCTCATCATGACAGAAGACACGCTACGAGAATGGGCAAACAACCGGGCAAGACTGCGAGTCGGAATGAAAACAGAAAGCTCGCACGTGATGGAGATTATTAAAAAGTATAGGAGGGAAAGAGCATGATTGACAAAATGATAGTTTATTTATGGTTTTTCATGTCTATTATGCTGATTGTCGCCGCAGCGGAGAAAATGTCATGTCTAAATCTCTAATTACATTCATAGCGGTTGTCTTCTTAGCCGGCGCCGCGGTGGACGCGGACAACATCTATCACCGGTTTTTTCCGGAGGTGAAGATTGTCGAGTACCGCCGGGAAGTGAAGCCCGGAGATACGCTCTGGACAATCTGTGGCGAGATTGCCACGGATAAGGAAGACCTGCGGAAACTGGTCTGGCAGGCAAAAAAGGATAACCGTATTATGGACGTCGGCAACCTGCAGCCGGGCATGTTGATTGTAGTCAGAGTTGAGGAGGCGCGGAATGGATGACAAACAATTTCACGTAACACTGGCTAAAGAAGATTGGAACATAGTGCTGAAGATATTAGAAATATGCAAAGAAACATACCGGTATTTGTGGGGACACGAAATCGAATGCATTATTCGCGAAATAAAGTCAGATTTAGACAGTCAAGGTTTTTAAAAGTAAAGGAGGCGAGGAAATGACTGACGCAGAAAAGTTTAAACATATCAGCGAATATGTACGTCGCAGGTACATGCAAGAGTCGATTGCTTGGACAGATGCGGACGAAAAAGGCGAAGTGATGAGCGCAGCGAAAGCAAGCATACGTTCAGAAATTCTCTGGGAAATAATTCTTTTTATTAACAAGTTGGACATCAAGGAGGCGAGGAAATAGATGACAGCAGTAGAAGAACTCAGGAATTTAAAAACAAAAATAGAAAAGATGAAGGAGACGTATAAGGGCGCACAAGATTATGAGTATGAAAATTATAAAAAATATAACGAAGAAGGCAATGCAGTTGCGGCAAATCGAGCTCTTGGCAAATCCTATGCATTTGAAGCGATCTATGCGTATATCAAAAATATGTAAAAAGCCGACTGATAACTGCAATTATCAATCGGCGGGTGGAAAAGGTCGGTACTCTTTCCGCCTCTATTGTAACAAAAACAGGAGGAATAAACAAATGGACAAAGATTTACAGACGGCAACAAAAGAATTATGTGAGATTTTGAAACCGATGAACATAAAGCTTGAAAAATGGCTGTTAGAACATAAGAAGAGTTTTATTGAGAATGATGGAAAACCCGTAAAGTTGTGGTTATTAGTCGGAAATGCTTATGCGGTTTATATCCTTATCGATGATTTATTGGAAAACGCTGATTGAAAGGAGATTACACAAATGGCAGAACTCATATTGAATGCCGATGCTTCACATGAGGATTGGCTCAAAGTAAGAAATACAGGATTAGGCGGGTCAGACTGCGGAAGCATTCTCGGACTCAATCCGTATAAATCAGCATTGACACTTTGGTCAGAAAAAACAGGAATGATGCAGCCCGAAGACCTGTCAAAAAACGAAAGGGTCTGGTGGGGCAGCCACATGGAGCCGGTAATCGCACAAAGATTTGAGGAAATTACAGATAAAAAGGTACGCCGGAGAGGAACTCTTCGAGACAACGATTATCCGTATATGCTGGCCAATATTGACCGCTGGATAGTCGGAGAGAATGCCGGTCTTGAAATCAAGACGGCAGACTGGCGTATGAGCAAGCAGTGGGGCGATAAAGACGATCCGCAGGACATGACAGTACCAGACAGCTACTACTGCCAGTGCATGCATTACATGGCAGTCACAGGGGCCGATTACTGGTACATAGGAGCCCTTATCGGCGGAAACGATTTCCGGGTAAAAAAGATCATGCGTAACGAAGACGATATCAAGTACATCCGGGAGCAAGAAAAAGAATTTTGGAACCATGTCACAGAACAGACAATGCCTGCGGTAGACGGCAGTGATTCTACAGTTCACACACTTGTCGGGCTGTACAATACGCCAAACGGGAAAGAGATAGACCTGCCTGAAGAAGCATTGCGGATTTTTGAAAAATATGACTTGGCCAAAGCAAAAGAAAATGAGGCAAAAGAGGCTATACAGGCGGCAAAAAATGAATTAATGGCACTGCTTGGAGAAAACGAAGTCGGGCACCTCGGTGACAGAAGGGTTACATGGAAAGCAATAAAGCCGAGAGAATCTATTAGCTTATCCCGCGTTAAAAAAGAAGACAGCGGCAGCTATGAGGCACTCAAAGCGATGGGATTTATCAAAGTCGGCGAAGCAGGCCGCATGATGAAGGTCTACTAATGAGCATTGAAGAGTTTACAGCCCTCAAGATAGGCGCAAAAGTCAGTATACAAAGGGGGCTAAAATCCCCGCCACTTAAGGGGACATTGGCGGATAAGGTGAACGAATCCGCTCTTATAAAAATAGGTCACACGCCGGCAGGAAAACCTATCCTGATATGGGCGCATTATATGAAATTAAAACAGGAGGAGTTTAGATGAGAATTAAGGAGATACTTTCACAGAACAGAAGAGATTTCAGAGCATTATTTATCTGTCCGTTTTGCGGGCATGAAGAGGAAAAACCGGGATACGATGACGCTAATTTTCATCAGAATGTGATCCCGAAAATGAAATGTAAAAAATGCGGAAAAACAGAGCAGGACGGGGCAAATTATCGTCCGTTAAGTACAAAATATCCGGAAGGTTTTCAAATTTAACAGGAGGATAAGAAATGAACGCAGCAAAAGGAATCGTAAAAACACAGCAGGAAAACAAAAAGCCATCTTTACAAGGGCTGATCCGGGCGATGGAACCGGAGATTAAAAAGGCATTACCGTCGGTCATTACACCGGAACGGTTTACCCGGATGGTATTTACGGCGCTGTCGAGCAATAAAAAGCTGCAGGCATGCACACCGGAAAGTTTTCTCGGTGCAATGATGCAGGCTGCACAGTTGGGGGTAGAGCCGAATACCCCCATCGGACAGGCATACTTAATTCCGTACGGCAATCAGGTGCAATTTCAACTTGGATATAAAGGACTGATTGATCTTGCTTATAGAAGCGGTGAAGTACAAAGCATACAGGCGCACGAAGTGCACGAAAACGATACATTTGAATACGAGCTTGGGCTGAACCCGAAGCTGAAACACGTACCAGCCATGAAAGACAGGGGCCCGGTCATCTTATACTACGCTGTCATCAAACTGAAAAACGGCGGAGAAGGGTTCGAAGTTATGAGCCGGGAGGATGTAGATCAATTTGCGCGGGCGAAGTCTAAAACATATAAAAACGGACCATGGCAAACGGATTTTGACGAAATGGCAAAGAAGACCGTACTTAAGAAAGTTTTGAAATACGCGCCTTTAAAATCTGATTTCGCAAAACAGGTCAAAGAAGATGAAACAATTAAATCTAATATTTCGGAGAACATGACAGATCTCCCCGACGAAACGGTAACCATTGACGCGGAAGCACAAACGCCGCAGGACGAAGAAATCCCATTTGATGAAATACCGCCTGCGGTAGATAAAGAAACCGGGGAGGTGTTAAGCGATGGAAGAAATTAAGAGAAACCCTCTTCCGGCATTGGAGTGTGGGATGGCCTACTTGGCCCATCCCTACGCTCCCTACGCTCCCGTCGCTAAAAGCTCGAAAGTATTTGCGAAAGTATTTGCGGGAGAAATTAAAGAGGCTAATGTAGAGGAAACAGGAGACATCGCGTATGAAATCATGAAGAAATATCCCAACCTGACGGTTCTTTCCCCGCTCCATGCTTATTCATTCTTGGAAGGAAAAGATATGGAAGAAACGGAGATTCTCCGGTACGATTTTAGACTTCTCAACAACTGCACTCTTCTGATTTTGTCTGGATACTGGCGGCATAGCCGCGGCTGCATGGCGGAATATGGCTATGCGAAGGCAAGGGGAATCAGGATCTATGAGTATGTAGACGGGACTCTGTATCCGCTGGAATGAGTGACAGTTATGAGTGATAACAAGAAATATTATTATCTGCGGCTAAAAGAAAATTTCTTTGATAGCGAAGAAATGAAAATCATAGAGGGGATGCCGGATGGGTATTTGTACAGCAATATACTCTTGAAGTTGTATTTGCGCAGCCTGAAAACTGACGGGAGACTTATGCTCGGCGGTAAAATCCCTTACAGCCCAGAAATGATATCAAGTGTCACAGGTCATCCTGTCGGGATAGTTAAACAAGCAATATCGATATTCAAGAAGCTGGGATTAATTGAGATTCTCGATAATGGTGCAATCTATATAACTGATATTCAAAATTTTATCGGAAAAGGGAGCACCGAAGCCGACAGAATCAGGGAATACAGAAAAAAGATAGCCGACGAAGGAAAGACTCTGATTGATAGCCCACAGGTTATCGATTGTACAAATGTACAACAAAAGTACACCAGAGATAGAGATAGAGATAGAGATAGAGATAGAGATATAAATACATTGTCGGGCAAGCCCGACGGTGGACAGCAAAAAGCAGCTGATGAAATCATTTCTTGTTTGAACGAAAAAGCGAAAACACACTACAAGTCAAATACACCAAAGACGGTACGACTGATTAGAGCCAGACTCAAAGAAGGATTCACGATTGAGGATTTCAAGGTAGTTATCGAAAAGAAATGTACAGACTGGCTGGGAAACGAAAAAATGGAGCGGTATATACGACCAGAAACCTTATTCGGCACAAAATTTGAAGGGTATTTGAATGAAGTATCAAATGACGGAAATGATTACGATCTCCCGGAGTTCGAAGACCTGATAGACAATTATGAAAGGCGGCGATCGGAATATGGAAACAGTGAATGAAGCTATAAACAGAATCATCGCAAATTTGAAAAAAGATGAAACGGAAGAACCGCAATACACTTGCAATCATTGTAAAGACCGCGGGTTCATAGCAGTAAAAGAAAATGGATCCACATTTGCTATGTTATGCCCGGAATGCACAGCAAGGGCTGACCAGAAAAGATGGATGAAGCGAAGCGGTATCACCGAAAACGATTACAGAAGATACACGTTCGAGACGTTTACAACGGATACAGAAGAATCTCGCAGAATGAAAGCGGTGGCCTTGCGGTTTCTTGCCAACAAAGATGCAAGGGGAATGGGAGTATTCGGCAGACCGGGAACGGGTAAAACACACTTGTGCATAGCGACCTGCCAAGCGCTGGGGAAAGAACATTATTACTGGCAGTATCGGAATGAAATTCAGAAAATAAAATCTGCAATGTACAAAGATTTGAATAGCTATCTTGATATGATCGAAACCCCAAAAACCAAGCCGTACCTCTATATCGATGATTTATTCAAGGGAGCGTTGGTCGGGAATGATATAGCGCAGCAAGACAAGCAAATTATGTTTGACATCATCAACGAGCGGTACGTAAGAAACCTCCCGACGATTATATCAAGCGAATACAGTCTAAACCAGATTACAAAATCGGACGAGGCAATCGGATCGCGGATATTCGAGATGCTGAACCCGTACATTATCAAAGTAACAGGTGTGAACAGGAGGCTGAAATATGGGAAATAATCGATTTATGGTTGTGTCAGAAGAAAAGGGGATTATCGCAATGAATCCATCCTACGTTGAATTGAAAGGGAAAAGCCTTATCATCTACATGCCTGGAACATATAAACAGCTTGAGCTGGAATACGAAACAGAAGAAGGTGCAAGAAACGCTTTTGCTGAAATAGAGAGCGCTTATGAATCAGGGAGAATAGACGTTTATATCTGAAAAGGAGAATGAAAATGCTAAACATGAACAATTGCCAGATTTGCGGAAATCTTGTCCGCGATCCTGAAATCAAGAACACATCATCCGGGAAAGCGGTAGCAACGATGACGGTGGCGGTTAACCGGTATTTTGTCAATCAGAACGGAGAAAAACAGGAATTTACGGATTATGTACGAGTAAAAGCGTGGCCGCCGTGGGCAGAAGCTATCGGGAACCAGCTGCAGAAAGGGATGCCGGTGTTTGTCGAAGGGCGATACAGCAGTTACTCATACGGCAAGGACGGCGATAAAAAATACATGACGGAGATTGTCGCTGAATTTGTCGCCTGCCCGCTCAACATCAAGAAACCGCAAGCGGTAGTAGAGGAAACAGGATCGGGCAATTTTGAGCAGTTCGGAACGGCGCAGAGTGAACTCCCGCCGCAGAATGATGATTTACCGTTTTAAGGGGGAAGAGAAATGAATACAGCTATTGATGTAGCAAGCGTCGTACTGTTTATTGTTCTGATTATGTACGCGGCCATAAAACTCGACGAAGCGGCAAGAAAGCTGCGCGATAAGGAAGAGCGGATTTACAGAGAGAGGCACGAAAAATGAACAACTTGATCACCATCGAAAACGTAAAAGGATATTTAGACCCGGTCACCGGGACGGCATATCTCAACGCAGAGGATGTAGCACGAGGATTCGGATTTACGACCGTTGCCAAAAGTGGCAACGAGGTAATTCGGTGGGCAAGGGTCAACCGTTACTTATCTGAGTTTGGTCTTCTCAAAGAAATTGGGAAAGATGATTATATCCCAGAGAACATGGTGTACAGACTCGGCTTCCGGGCGAGTAACGGAACGGCAAAGAGGTTTCAAGCGAAGCTTGCTGATGAAGTTATTCCGGCGATCCGCAAGACGGGTATGTACATGACAGATGGAGCTGTACAGAATATTCTGAATAATCCGACGGCATTCATCGAGATTCTCACGGAGTATAAAAAAGTTCAAGATGAAAATAAAAGTCTTGCTGTACAGAACGCACGACAGAAGCAACTCATCGGTGAGCTAAAGCCGAAGGCAGACTACACAGATCTTATCTTGAAGAATAGATCGCTTGTCACGATTACGCAAATTGCTAAGGACTATGGCATGAGCGGTCAGGCGATGAACAAAATTCTTCATAGCCTCGGTATTATTTATAATCAGTCCGGACAGTGGCTGCTATACAGTAGACACCAAGCAAGAGGCTATACTCACAGCGAGACGGTGAGTATTACGCATGCTGATGGGCGGGAAGCCGTGAAGATGAATACAAAATGGACGCAAAAGGGCCGTCTATTCTTGTACGACACGCTGAAGAAAGAGGATATTGTTCCGGTTATCGAGAGGGGCGCTTGAGATGAAGCTTATAATTCCCGGTCGTCTTCCATGCATGAATGACCTGATTGCTGCTAACCGGTTGAACAAGTACGCGGGGGCAGGCGTCAAGAAGAAAACACAGAAAGAGATTATTCTTATACTGCAGCCGCAAACGAAGGGGCGGAAGTTTACTGAAAAAGTGAATATCCGCATTGAGTATTACGAAAAGGATATGCGCCGGGATGAAGACAATGTGATGAGCGCGGCAAAGTTTATACTTGACGCGCTGCAGGATATGGAGCTTATACCGAATGACAGCCGGAAATATGTACATTTAACACAAGAAGTGTTTACGGATCGAGAGAATCCGCGGATTGAGATTGAGGTGAATGAAGCATGAAGATACTGGACGGATGCCGTGACAGTAAAATATTCTTCACTAAAGACGGGAGAGAATTAATCCGATGAGAATGACGTTTATAGACTTTTTTGCCGGCATTGGCGGATTTCATAGCGGCTTTGAGAAAGCGGGAATGAAATGTGTCGGCTGGTGTGAGTTTGATAAATTTGCACAGAAGAGTTACCAGGCAATGTATAACACGGAGGAGTTGTGGTTTAAGGATGATGTACGAAAAGTGCGATGCTGGGAGCTTCCAAATGCTTCTATTTGGACGTTCGGATTCCCCTGTCAAGACGTCAGTGTTGCAGGAAAGCAAAAAGGAATCAAGCGAGGAACACGGAGCGGATTATTTTTTGAGATTATGCGGCTCCTTGATGAAGCGGAAGGTAATAAACCCCGATGGCTTATCGCTGAAAACGTTAAAAATCTGCTATCTATTAAGGGAGGGTGGGGATTCTTCACAGTGCTCTCTGAAATGGAAGCACGAGGGTACAGTGTCGAATGGAAAGTGTACAACTCAAAAGACTACGGAGTACCTCAAAATAGAGAAAGAGTGTACATTGCAGGATATCTTGGAGAGCGAGGTGGACGAGCATTACTACCTGCCGCAAGGAAAAGCGAAAGAACTCTTAAACAGGTTATAAAAGGAAGTCAAGCGGACAGAGTTTATGATACGGAATTATCCTGCACCTTGTCATCAGAGGGCGGTAGTAGCGGAGCAAAAACAGGATTGTATATAGTGGGTAAAATCCCGGAGTATGGCCAGCGTGGAGTTGTATACGCAGACAGTGGAAACGTTGGAAGTTTGACAGCCACAGATTACAAAAGCCCGCCCAAGGTTATAAGAAAGACGACACATACAGCTGAAAAAAGCGGAGTATTTGCAGTGCTAACACCGAACAGGCTCAACAAAAGGCAGAACGGAAGACGGATGAAAGAAAATGGAGAGCCGGCATTTACTCTTACCGCGGAAGACCGCCACGGCGTCATGCTGATGGACGGGAACATGTGCTATATACGAAAGCTGACGCCAAGGGAGTGCTGGAGATTGCAAGGTTTTACAGATGAACAGTTTGATAAAGCACAGGCGGTAAACAGTAATTCACAGCTTTATAAGCAGGCTGGCAATGCGGTTACAGTGAATGTGACTTATGAGATAGGGAACCATATCATGAGTTTTGAGCAAGGAGAGTAGATTGAAATGAATAAAATTGGCGCGGTAGATGGGGAATTGTATTTTTATATCCATCGTGATGGAAGGATAAGCAAGGCGAGATATTTTAGAGATCTGACGTTTGATTGTCTCAACCGATGTACCGGAAACTGTTTCAGAACAGAAAAAGAAGCAGAAGCAAATAGAAAGAGAATTATGAAAATGCTGAGAGGAGAAGATGATGAATAACGGAATGCGACCGGGCATTTTTCATAACCCGGATCCGACATATGAAAAAACGGCAGTTAAATTGCATTTTGAATCAAAACGGGTACGTAATGATATCGAAACCTTTTTTGAAGAAATCCGACGCTGTAGAAAGCATATCGATTCGCTCAATCAATACCGCCTGCAGTACGAAATGGATCTGTTTTCACTCAAGGGTTGTAGATACGATAAGGAGCCGGTCGACGGCGGCGTGTCTTCCGATTTATCTGATATCGTAATTGCGTTCGAACAGAAAATGGCACAATCAGAAGAATTGCGGATTAAAGAGCTCAACAGGTATGGAGATATGATCACAAGAGGGTTCAGGCTGCTTGCGTTGCTTTCCGACCCAGAGCAAAAGTCGATTATGATTGACCGATATTTCATGAATGTTCTTTGGGAAAGGATTGCGTTGGATCATCATTTTGACAGGAGTACATGTATGAGAATGAGAGACCGGGCAATTCAAGAAATTTCACGAAAAACACAAGTTGCGACTAAATGCGACTTTTAAATGTGGTATTATGATAGTGTGAAAATATCGCGAGATACTTTCCTCCTCAATTTGAAAAGCACATGCCACTCCCCGGCGTGTGCTTTTCGTTTGTCCGAGGGAAAGGAGGTGGTGGCGTGACACCGAGGCAGGAGAAATTTTGTGTCGAATATTTAATAGACTTAAATGCAACGCAAGCGGCTATACGAGCCGGATACAGTGATAAAACAGCATATTCAATGGGACAACGGCTGTTGAAAAATGTTGAAATTCAAAGCCGTATTAAGAAAATGCGTGATGATTACTATGATAAAACGATTATGTCAGCTAAAGAGGTCGAGTATCTGCTGTCTAAAGCAGGAAGAGGCGAACTCAAAGAAGAGGTTGTCGTCGTTGAAGGTGTCGGTGACGGTTTCAGTGAATCAAAAATCATCAAAAAGCGTTTATCGGCTAAAGATCGTATAAAAGCACTTGAATTAATGGGTAAACGCCATCATCTCTTCGAAGATCAAGATAGTAAACTCGGGGCGGAAGAGGTGCAGATTATCGATGATACAGATTAAGCTTAGCGAAAAGATGGCGCCTTCGTTCTTCTCTGTACACAAAGACGTAAAGCAGCACGGCCATACGCATTACGTGTTGGCGGGCGGCCGCGGAAGTACAAAGTCTTCTTATGTATCGCTTGAAATCCCGCTGCTGCTTATGCGGAACCCGGAATGCCACGCTGTCATTTTGCGAAAAGTCGCAAATACGCTTAGAAACTCTGTCTATACACAAATGGAGTGGGCGTTAGATGCTTTGTTCATATCAGATAAATGGAAGATGACGATTAGTCCGATGGAAATGATACGGAAAGCAACGGGGCAGAAGATTCTATTCTTTGGTGTTGATGATAAAGCGAAAATCAAGTCTATCAAGCTGCCGTTCGGCTATGTCGGCGTGGTCTGGTACGAAGAACTCGATCAGTTCGCAGGAATGGAAGAAATCCGCAATTTGAACCAGTCACTTATGCGTGGCGGCTCTAAATTTTGGTGCTTCTCATCGTACAATCCACCGAAATCGGCGAACAACTGGGTTAATGAGGAAATGCTGCTTGATGAACAGGATAGACTTGTCCATCGCTCTGATTATCTAAGTGTCAATCCGGACTGGCTGGGGCAGCAGTTTATTTATGAGGCGGAAAAACTCAAAGCGAAGAACGAAACGGCATACCGACATGAGTATCTTGGTGAAATCACAGGTACCGGCGGGGCGGTCTTTGAGAATGTAGTAGAACGGCAAATAACCGATGAAGAAATACAGCAATTTGACCGCAGGCGGTACGGTTTGGATTTTGGCTTCGCAGTGGATCCTTTGGCTTTTGTTTCTATGCACTACGACTCGAAACGAGAGATTTTATACATTTTTGACGAGATTTATCAACCAAAGCTGACGAACAGGCAGGCAGCAGTAAAAATAAAAAAGAAAATCACGGAAACAGCATTAATCCGTGCGGATAGCGCAGAGCCGAAGTCGATTAAAGAGTTAAACGAACTGGGATTAAGAGTAATGGCAGCTAAAAAAGGTCCTGACAGTGTTGAGTTTGGCATTCGGTGGTTACAGGGGCTTTCGTCTATTGTCATAGATAAAAAGCGCTGCCCGAATGCGTATAAAGAGTTCGTAACATACGAGTACGAAACAACGCGCGACGGGCAGTACATCAGCGCATATCCGGATAAAAACAATCATGCAATAGACGCCGTCCGGTACGGCTGTGAAGATTTAATGCCCGCAAGGTTCAAAGTGAAAGCGGTAAGAAGTAATTTATATTGAGGTGACAAATGGATAAATACAGTTTATTGACGGACGCGTATTTTGGCACCGGGCTTTTTGAAAATGGAGCAGGGCTCCGGCAGCACCCGCGGGAAGACCCGATGAATTATAAGGATAGACAGGGGCTGGCGTACTACTTAAACTATACCGGGCCGATTGTTAATGCTGCGATAGATCCGATATTCAAAAACGATATTAAACGCGACTATAACGGTTCTACATTGTTTCAAGCATTTCTTGATGACTGCGACAGAACCGGCACGGATTATCAGGATTTTTGTAAATCGGCAGCGTTGCAAGCTAAGCTGTACGGCGTAGCATATATTGTTGTTGATAACAGCGACGAACTGGCAGAACGAAGAAGTGACGCTGTCGCAGGACGCAAGCTGCCGTTTCTAAAAATCGTCACGCCGTCGCAGATTAAAAACTGGGCAATTGACCGATACGGCCGCCTGACGATGTTTCAGTACACCGAGACATCACAAGTCGGAGCGAACGCGAAAAACACGGAGACGTATACTTGGACACAAGACTCGTGGGCAATTGGAAATGGCGACGGCAAAACGACAGGTAATCACAACATCGGATGCGTTCCGGTTGTGCAGTGGCTCGCAAGGAACACAGACAGGAAAATTATTAAACCGCCGTCAGAATATCTATCCGTAGCTCAAGCAAATTATTTTCTTTATCAACTCTGCAGCTGGCACACTCAACTCTTGAGAGATCAGGCTTTTGGCATTCTGACAATGCCAGATGACGGCACCGGCGAAGTAACAGTTGGCACGAATAATGCGCTTGTCTATCCGGCGGACGCTTCACACACGCCTGCTTTCATAGCGCCGCCCGCAGCACCTGCTGAAATGTTGACAGAACAGATGGACAGGATCATAAAAGAAATGTTCCGCATGTCCGGTCTGGATTCGGTCATCGGCGTACAAAGTGATAAGAGTAAATCAGGCGTGGCCAAGCAGTGGGATTTTGAGAAAACAAATAAACGATTGGCAGATTTTGCGGTACGTTGCGAGGATGCCGACGAAGCCATCGTTAAATTATTTGAGATGTGGTCAGGTGAGACGGTCGATTATAACTGCGAATACCCGCGTGACTTTAAAATTAATGATGTCGTTGATTCACTGTCTAATGCGGCAGCAGCGCTTGAACTGGGCTTCGATAGTCCGACGTACAAGCTTGAGGTATTGAAGAAGGTGCTGGAAGCGTACATGCCGAATCTGCCGCCGGAAACATACGACAAGATGATTGAAGAGGTCGCGGCCGCCATTGAAGAGAGCAAGCAGAACAGCGCATTTGAAGATGGTGATGTAGATGATCCTGACGGCGACGGACAAGGCGATTAAAGCTTTTGAAGCTGAAATAAAGCGGCTTTTGAAAGCAGGGAAAACGCCGAAAGAGGCTGTCAACGAAGCCTACAAGCTGTATCCGGTTATGAAAATCATGCAGGGGGAAATAGAGCCACAGCTAATCGGAGAAATGAAGAGAGGCGGCGCGGTCGGAGTTGCTAAACCGCTGTTAAAAAAAGCGTCAACTGCGGTGTGGGCGGCTGACGGACTGACATTGTCTAAGAGAACAACGCAGGGCGCAAAAGAAGTTACAAAGCAAGCGGCCGCAGTTATTGCCGAAGCAGTACGGAAAGGGCACGCCGTCGAGAAAGCGGCACTGGCTCTTTTTGATGGTTACGGATACGGACACACACTGCCGGAACAAGATATCCCTGATTTTTTAAAGCAGCTGGCGCAAATTGCAAAAGCAAAAGACTACAGCGGCGCAGAGCTTCATAAAACAATACGAGCGGTAGAACGAAACCTGAAGAAACTGAATGCGCAGGGATTGAAAGCCGCGTACACGCAAGTAAAGAATGCTGTACTGTCAGGAAATGAAAAACGTATTGAAAAAGCAGTCTATACAGCGACGCAGGAGCGCACTCGATACTTTGCCCGCAGAATTGCACGTACCGAGATGGCAAGAGCGTATAATGACGGTTTTATGGCAAAATGGGCGACTGATGAAGACTGTGTAGCGTTTAAGTGGAAGATGTCTACGGCGCATCCATTTTGCGACATCTGCGACATGTACGCCGAGGCTGATTTATATGGTATGGGGCCTGGCATATTTCCGAAAGATAAAGTGCCGACGCTTCCTGTTCATCCGAACTGTATGTGTCATTTGGTACCCGTCATAGCAGGCTCTAAAAAGCTGAAAAGCGAAACGCCGAAAGAGCAAATAGAAGAAGGCGGTAGAGAATGGCTTGCTAAGCAGTCACTTCCAAACCGTCAAAGAATACTCGGCGTATACGGTGAAAAAGATGTCAAAGCCGGGCGGAGCTGGACAGAAAAAGCACGCGGATACAGCGGCGAAAAGATGAAAAGTAGAATTGTGCTTGTGATTCCTAATGAATTCAAAAATCCCGATAAATTGGTTATCCCTGAAAACAAGTTGGTAAATTACTGTCTCAATAAAGCGCATAAGACGGGCGGGCCGAAAGCGGTTGCCTTTGAAAAATATTTGGGGTATACTCAAGAAAATAGTAAAAAACTCGATGAGCTAATTCGAAAAAATATTACTACCGCCGAAATCATGGAAAGAAAAGCCGATGAATATGGTCGGACATTCCAGGCAAGATTTTTTGTAGTAGATCTTCAAGGTAAGAAGATATTGATGGTGACAGGCTGGAAGCAAGGTGTACGTGATGAATATCCGCGACTAACCTCAGCATACTTGAAACCTGAAAAGAAAGGAGATGTAGAAAGATGATGCCAAAAGAGCTTGATTGTGTTTTGCTAAAAGATGGGCGCGAAGTGGTTATACTGGATGATTCAATCACGGGGCATTATCTTGTGGAAGCAGGAAATGCGGAAGAGACGGAAGAACCGCCATTTACAGTAACAGATGATGAGATAGAAAGAATCACGTATGTAGCTTAACTGGAAAATTAAATTTGACGAAAAAGGACTATTTAAGTAAAATAGTAATACACAAAGGAGGTGTGGAGAATGATTGAAACAAGGAATGCTGTTAAAAGCTTTTTTACCATGTTTTTTTGTGGTATTTCTGCAATGAATTTATTCCCCACGTCGAACTATGCGAAAAACGTCCCGCCAAACGCGGTGTGTATTACAAGAGAAAGTTGGAAACTTACAGGAGTCGCTTTAAAGCGTGCGATGGATCGGATGGGGGTATTTGTTGGAGAAAAGCAATAACGAAAAGCACTCTGATATTATTAGCAGTCCAGAGGTGCTTTCTACGTCAGAGCAAAACGCAATTAGTGCGAATAGAGAAGCGATTCCAGCGCACTTAGAGGTAACTCAAATTACTTCAGGGCCTATACCGGCTCCGGAAATATTGCGTGGCTATGATGATGTCTATCCGGGAGCGGCACAAATTATTATTAATGATTTTCAAGAGAATTCCAAGCATGTGAGAACAATGCAGGAAAAATCACTGGCTGCCGAAATACGACGGGACAAAAGAGGGCAGTGGATGGCTTTTTGGGTTTTGGTGCTTATACTTGTGGTGGTGTTATACAGTTTATATTTAGGGAATACTACTTGTGCTGGTATTGCGGGATTAGCATTTATAGGGATGGCTGCACAGAGCTTTCTTAAGCCAGGAAAAGCGGAGAATACGAAAGAATCAAAATAAAAAGATTTTAGCATAAAAGCACTCGTTATGAGTGCTTTTATATTGCCTTTTCGTGGGGCAGGAACCCATCCGCAGGCGTTAAAGAACGGTCTTTTTTATTGGGACGGGAGCCCATTATTTCGAAGTACACAGGAGGTACTTATTATGACATTGGCAGAATTGTATGAAGCGTTAGGTAAGTTGGAAAACGGGGCGGAGATGATATCGGCCGTAAAAACAGAAATCTCACGTCTGAACGGAGAATCCGCAAAGTTCCGCACTTCTAAAAACGAAGCTGACGCAAAGATTACCGAACTCACAGCAAAGGTGGAAGAGCTTACGGCAAAGGGTACAGGAGACCAGACTGCCGCCGAGAAAATGCAGAAACAGTTGGACGAACTCAACAAGAAGTACGAGGCAGCCGAAAACGCGCGAAAAGAAGAGCAAGCTAAGCGAGTGCAGGCTGACATTATGCAGCAGACCGTGGCAGCTCTGACAAAGGGCAACGCGGCTAATCCTGCTGAAATTGCAAAAATCTTGGTCGGTTCTATTAAAGCGGATGAAGATGGTACTTACAAATTCACAAATGCCAAAAATGAATCAGTCTCTATCGAAGACGGTGCCGCAGGCTGGCTGAAAGATAATGCGTGGGCGGTAAAAGACACGCAGAATCCCGGAAGCGGCGGAGGTAACGGCGGAAATGGGAGACAATCACAGCCGCAGGGACTGCATGCAGCAGTTGCGGCAGCATTAAACAAGTAATTTTTTAAAGAAAAGAGAGGTAAAAACACATGCCGGTAACATTAGCAGAGGCAAAACTCAACGTACTGGATGATCTTCAGGCAATGACCATTGATGAGTACGCAAAATCCAATTTTATTTGGAATCATATTATTTTTGACGACGTGGTATCCCCCGTAGGCGGCGGAGCCACACTGACCTATTCTTACAACCGCGTAAAAACACAGCCCAAAGCAGACTTCCGCGCCGTCAACGAAGAGTACACCGCACAGGAAGCCGAAAAAGAACAGAAATCCGTCAATCTGGCGATTTTCGGTGGTTCCTACAAAGTAGACCGCGTCATCGCGAAGATGGGTGGTGTCGAGAATGAGGTAACTTTCCAGATGCAGCAGAAAATCAAAGCGGCATCCGCGCTTTGGAATGATACCGTTATTAATGGCGACACGGGGACAAATAATAAAGCGTTTGACGGGCTTGAAAAAGCGCTGACCGGGTCTTCTACAGAATACAAACCCGCAGCGGCCATTGACTTGTCTTCCGGATCCGCTATCGACAGCAATTACAAAACATTCCTTGACGCGCTTGATGAGTGCCTGGGATTAATGGACGGTGAGCCGTCTGCGCTTCTCATGAATGCGGCGCTCTTCACAAAATTCAAGGCTGTTGTCCGCCGCGCGGTAGCTTACACTGAAACTAAGGACGATTTCGGGCGTCCTGTTCTTACTTATAACGGCATTCCGATTGTCAATCTTGGCGCAAAATCTGGGTCTAATGATCCTGTTGTGCCGATTGACACGGCTAAGAGTACAACGTCTCTCTACGCAGTACGCTTTGGCATTGACGGTTTCCATGCTGTTTCCATGGCAGGTGTAGCACCCGTTCAGACATGGCTGCCTGATTTCAAGACATCTGGAGCCGTAAAGTCGGGCGAGGTAGAAATGGTGGCCGCAGTTGCGCTGAAAGCGACGAAAGCGGCAGCGGTTCTCAGAAATATCAAGATTAAATAAGGAGGTACAAAATGACACAGATTATAGCACCGAATAAAGATTATAACGGCGAAAGTGCTTCTGTGACATTCGTTAAGGGTGTCGGAGAAACTTCTGACGCCTACCTAATCGAGTGGTTTAAAGAGCACGGGTATGCCGTAATTGAGGGCGAAGCCGCAGAAGTACCGCCGGAAGATCCTGAAACTCCTGAAACTCCTGAAATTCCTGAAACCGAAGCAGAGGCCGAGGAACAAGCCGAGGAAACACAGGAGAAGCCGAAAAGGACACGTTCTTCAAGAGCAAAAGCAGCTGATGCAGAATGAGCACTGCGGATATCTTCAAGAAGCGGCTAAGGCAGGCGGTTAAAGAAAGCACTTTAACCGTGGCAGAGTACGCACAGGATAATCACAGGTTTAAATCAAGAACTGGACAGCTTGAAAGAGCGGTTAACACGAGAATGTTAAATGATTTATCCGGCGAGGTGTTTATCGATAATGGCATAGCCGCTTATGCAGGATTTGTACATAACGGTAGTGCTCCGCACCGAATCTTGCCGAATGGAAAAAAGGCACTGCGGTGGGTGAAGAACGGCGCTTTTCAATTTGCCCGGTCTGTAAATCACCCGGGATATAAAGGTGATCCGTTCTTATACACTGCGGCTGACGATAAAAAAAGAGAGGTACTGGCTACTTTTGACCGTTATGCCGAACTGGCAAAAGAAGATATCGCGACGGAATTGGTAAAGGGGTGACACATGGCTGAATTTGTAAAAGAATCCGACATTGCCGATGAGGTTTTGCGCGGGCGCGTGACTGCAGAACAGATCGCAGGAGCAAACGAACACATGAACCGTCTGGCAGCCGTTTACGGCGTTTTAAATGCCGTGGCGCGTCCTTTGACTAAGAGGCTTGCGGTGTTGATTGCCTGCCGCGATTGCTGCCTTTCTCTCGTCGGTACGGATCCCACTGTTGCAATAGACGGAAATCGGCAAGATGACGTTTATGAGCGAAAATATAAGCTTTACCGCCAGCAAGCGGAAGATATCACAAAGATATTAACGCGGGCAGATTTTATGAAAGAAACGGATACCGATGAGGAAGGAGAGCGGGGGGCATGGACACGTACAGTGAAAATCAGTCGAGCTTGAGAGAAATAACAAAAGCACTGAAAGATTATCTGAAAAAAACATTTCCGAATATCGATTGGTCTTTTGAATTGAACGGGCCCGTCACTCCCGTCAAACCATCGGGGACGGTTACCGCCGATGAGGTTAGTTTTGAAAGTCCGACAAAGGGCGGTGAATATGCCGCCATAGAATACAGTATCTATCTTATTGTTCCGGATTCCAAAACGGTAAAGGTTGATGAGCTGTCTATGCGAGTGCGTGAATCGTTGTTAGATAATTATGATCTTGACGGCACGGTGCAGAATAGCACTGTTAAAAAGATTGTTTTCGGAACAGCACCCGGCGTGAGAGGCAATGCCGGGGCCGCAATTTTGAAATATGAAGTAAACGAATGGTTATAAAGAAAGGAAGAAACGAAATATGGCTGGAAAAGTAAGAGCAACGCGAAGTGCGAATGCCGGCAAAATTCAGGGTAAAGATGTCCTTGCGTATTTGAACTACGGAACTGGTGCAACAGAAACACTACCGCAATGGTCTTTGTTCGGCGGACAGACTACTGCTGATTTATCTATGAGTGCCGATGAAATCGACGCAAATAGTAAAGATTCAGGCGGCTGGGGTGAAAGCTACGCCGGGATTAGATCTACCGAACTTTCTCTTGAATGTATCGCAACAAAAGCCGATGAAGCTTATGCTGCGTTGAAAGATGCATTTATTAAGAGCGAGGTGGTGGATATCTGCAGATATTTCACGACAGACGGTACTGCAGAACGAAACTGGTATTCTATTACCGATATTTCGGACACCACGCCGCATGATGACATGGTTACATTCACAATCAAACTAAAGGGTATCGGTGCGCCGACTTTCTACGAAAAAGTTACGAAGATTGCAGATGTAAAAGGCGTAATGACCGGTGCTACTGTAACAATTGGAGGATAATATGAGACTTGACCGAATTACACGGAAAGTCTGGTTTAAGGTCGGGGAGAGCGAACACGCTCTCCTTTTCACTTTATCCGGACTTGAACAGCTGGAAGCAAGAATGCCGGGCGGTTTTTTGGCTACGATTACAAATCAGCCGATTCCGACTTTGAGTGTTTTGATTGATGCATTTTGGATCGGGCTGAAATGCGCTGGAGAAATCATGGATCGCGCAGAAGCGCAGAATCTCATGATGGGGTATATGCGTGAAGCAGGTCTTGATGAAACAATCAAGCTTTACACTGCTGCTATCGCTGCCTGCGGAATATTAGGCCCCGCGGGAACAAAAAACTTACTTGAAACGCTGGGGATTGATGACATCGATGTTGGTGAGGATACACAAAAAAACGAGAAACTGGCGAAACAGAAGAAATAAAAACGCTTGCTGATTATTTCTTGGCTGTTTTGCCGGTATGTTACGGCGAATTGAAGATGACATCGACAGAAATCGGAGGTGCTACTCCGTATGAAATTAACATGCGAGCAAACGGATATGCCCGCCGCGTGAACAATAAAAAAATCTTTGTCGGATCGCTACTGACGGTTCCGATTATCAACGGTGGCACCCGGGCACCGAAACGTCCGATTACTGTAAAAAAATTATTTCCTGATGTCTTTGGAAAAAAGGCGACAAATGCAGATATCGAAAGAGCGATTAAATTAGTGAAACGAGCAGAAAGGGGGGATTTCGATGGCAAATCATGATATAAAAGTGACTATTTCTGCAGATGGCGGACAGGCTGTCAGAGAAACGGACAAGGTCAAAAGCGCGCTGCAGAGTGTATCTAAAGTTAAAGCGTCCAACAGTTCAATGAATGATTTAGCGGCTGGTGCTAAAAATGCCGACAAAGAGGTACAAAAGCTTAACAAGGATGTAGGATCCATTCCGGGAACTCTTGCTAAAGTCGGTGCAGCTGTGTCTGCGGCGTTTACTGTAAGCGCCATTGTCGGCGTGGGAAAGGCCGCTTTGCAAGCTGCAGCTAATATGGAACTGCTTAAGAAAGGGCTATCCTTTACTCTCGGAAACAGTGAAGCTGAAAGGCTGATCAAAACTATTCAGGGGATTGGTGAAGCGTCCGCTTACGATACAACGCAGCTTATGCCGATGGCTCGGGCATGGGTCAATCTTGGCGACAATGTAGACACGGCAGCATCAAAAATTCAAAAGATTGTAGATTTAGGTTCCGCTTACGGTCTCACGACAGATGAAATCGACCGTGCCAATACCGCTCTTGCACAAATGCAGATGGCGGGCAGAATTGGCGCACAGGACATGATGCAATTGACAAATGCCAACATCCCTGCCTGGAAATTGCTGTCTGAAAAAATGGGGCTATCCGTAGCTGAATTAAAAGAGATGTCTTCTCAGGGGCAGCTTACGCAAGAAGCTATGGATATGCTCTTTGAAGCGATGGCTGAAAAAACCGGTGGCGCTGCGGAAAGTCTCGCAAACACACTGATGGGGAAATTCTCAAACATAGAAGAAGCGGCTACAAACAGCATGGCCGCTGTCGGTGACATCATCAGTGAGGCATTTGATGTGAGAGGCGGGCTCGATGCACTTGGAGAGCTTGCGCAAGGATTTAAAACGCATGTAACGAACATCAAAGAGGCAATGAAAGATGTCGGCGTCAAGCAGGCTATCATTGATGAGCTGACGGAGATTGATCCCACAATGGGGGCGGTAGTTGACGCAATGGTTTCCGGATTTCAAAAAATCGGAAAATTCGTTACAGAAAATTCTGAAGCTCTCAAAAATCTAATATTAGTCATCACGAGCATTGCCGGAACTATCGGGGTCTGGAATGCTGTTGCCGGCGGGATAGCTATGGTTCGAAATGCTTTTATTGCAGCTAAAGGAGCGGCGCTGTTGTTCCGTGCCGCATGCATGTCAAATCCGATTCTTGCTGCACTGTCGCTCATTGTTGCGGCAATAGTACTCGTTGTCGAAAACTGGGATTATCTCAAGAATGTAGCTAATAAAGTGATGTCCGGTATCTCTTCATTTGTCGATAGCTGCTGTAATGCGATAAAGACAAAGTTCCAGAGTGCCATTGATACGGTAAAAAACATGTGGCAAGGATTAAAAGATTTCCTGTCACATCCGATTGATACCTTAGTACGCATTCAGAAAGAAACAATAGAGAGCGTAAGACAATCTGGCAGCGGATACGCTAAAGGCGGCGTATTCGGCATGGCATCTGGTGGTCTTGTTGGCGGTTTGGTTCCGCTGGCTAATGGCGGACAGCTGAAACACGGCACGCCGGCAATCGTCGGTGAAGCGGGGCCGGAAGCGGTTATTCCGCTCCGCGATGAAGTCTTGGCTAAGATCGGCAAGGCTATTGCCGACGCTTACGGAATGGGTAAGAATAATAGTTCTGCTGTCTCAAAAATCCGCATGGAAATTAAATCACAGGTGGATACCGATAAAGTAAGCGCTTACACTAAACTCCTTGATGCGGCGAGAGAGAAAGCGCAATCTATCGGTGCCGCACTGGCCAAGTTTGATGAGTTCCAAAAAAAGGCAAACGAAGAAGCACTGGAATATTCCGAAACGGGAGAAAAGACAGTTGCTTACCAGTCGCAATTAGCGGCTCTGACGGAGAAAATTGCTAAAGCACAGGAAAAGATCAATAATGGTACCGCCGGAGATAACGGGCAACAGAATCTGGACCTGCTTCTTGCTAAGAAAAATAACCTGACCGCTGATTATGAAAGCAACAAGAATCAGGCAATACAAGCAGCGCAGGAAGCGGCAAGTAGCCGGGTAGCTGTTGAGCAAGAAGCACAAGCGGCGATAGATCGGCTGAATCAGCAGACACAAGAAAAAATGCTGTCTCGTGAACTGGCTGTTCAGAATGCGAAACATCAGCTTGAATTAGCTAATAATGCCGAAAGTCTGCAAGCCTACGCAGAAATGATGGCGGAAAAAGACGCTATTACCGGGGAAAGCTATGCTACTACTCTTGCAAATGAACAGGCGCTATCAGAAGTCCGTACCGCTCTGTACGATGAGATGATGCTACAGGCTGTCGAATGGGGAACGTATATGCAAGAAACATTCGCTTCGATGGCAAATACAGTACAAACACAGTTATCAAGTGGAATTGCTAACTGCATCACACAGGGACAATCACTGGCGGGTGTTTTTATGAATTTAGGAAACACTTTATTGAACACATTAATTAAAAATGTACTACAAAAGGCCATCGCAAACTTAGGAATTATCAAATCACTTTCAGCATCGAACAGTGCTACTGAAATTGCAAATGCTAAAGCGCAAGCGGCCGCACAGGCAGGGAAAACTGGTATTATGGCGGCCAACGCGACGGCAGCTCTTATCGCCGCTAATCCGTGGTCTGCAGCTGGAGCTGGTGCGATTGTAGCCGGACAAATGAGTATTGCTAAAGCAGCGTCGGGTATTGCGCAACTTGCTACCGGCGGTGCGGTTAACGGTAGTGGTACTTCTGTCTCTGACAGTATTCCCGCTATGCTCTCTAACGGTGAGTACGTACTGAATGCCGACGCAGTATCTCGTATCGGCGTGCCGACGTTAAACATGTTGAACGAAGGAAAGGCTCTGCACTTTGCCGAAGGCGGAGCAGTTGGTAGTTCTTCAAGCTCTTCTGAAATCAGTCGCCCGACGATTCAATTCAATGTCAACGCTCTCGATCCGGCAAGCTTTGTAGATTTACTGCGCGAAGGCTACGGCGATAAGATAAAACAGTTCCTTTTTGACGATTCGCAGGGCTTTGCGTCAGAGAGCGGGGTGTTCGGATGATTTTAAGAAAATTTCCTGCATTACGTAAACTTGCTTATTCAAGCACAAAAAAACAAAAATGGAACACGCAAATACAAAAATCAGGGAGCGGAAAAGTCCGTACATTGACAAATCAGCTATATCCGGAATGGACTATTGCTGCAAAGCTGGTTAAGTTGACCAACGCGGAAGCAAGAAAACTAATGGGGTTTGCAGCACTGTTAAAAGGTGCGCATACCCCTTTTCTATGGCTTGATCCCGAAGATTACGAAGAAAAAGGAATACAATTACCGCTTATTACGGCGGGAACTTATCAAGCGGTCATGAAAATGGGCGACTACGTAGAGCCGGTCGAGTATATCGAAAAAGTAGCAGTATACGTAGATGGCGTGAAGCAGACAAGCAACACATATACAGTTACCGGTGGTACGGTGAAATTCAAAACGGCTCCGGCGAATACCGCTAAAATCACCGCGGATTACACGTATTACTGGAAAGTCATGCTCGCTGATGACGGTATAGAAACAGAGAATATTTTTGTTGATTTTAACAAGTCAAAGACATTTAAAATGGTGACTGTACGATGAAAACAGTAAATGAATCATTAAAAACATACTTAGAAACTGAAAAGAACATAACGTCGTGCGACTTATACGAGCTGGTTCTGTTTAACGGCAATAAGTATTTTTATGCCGACACTGATATAGATATATTGTTTAATGGGCATACGTACTTACATAACGCATTGTTGATTAAGCGACAGCAAGTCAAGATTCATGATCGTG